>Ga0101944_10000604_pt1 | contig 100324 bp, 78 predicted proteins | sample DewCreD2012metaG_FD_75245 | JGI IMG/M metagenome (GOLD analysis project Ga0101944, IMG submission 75245) | Hot spring sediment bacterial and archeal communities from British Columbia, Canada, to study Microbial Dark Matter (Phase II) - Dewar... ... | reverse complement strand
GGTGCTCCTCACCACCGTCGGCGGCGGCGGCTGGTTCGTCGTCGGACCGCTCACCACCGTCGGCGGCGGCGGCTGGTTCGTCGTCGGACCGCTCACCACCGTCGGCGGCGGCGGCTGGTTCGTCGTCGGACCGCTCACCACCGTCGGCGGCGGCGGCGCGGTGCGGGTGCCGGCACGGCCGTGAACGACGCAGCCGCCGAGGGCGACGGCGAGTAGCATGATCAAGCCCAGGGGAATGGCTCTGGACATCTCGGACCTCCTCCTCGTCCCGGCCCCGTGAGCGGCCGGCCCGCCGCTGGACGGTCGAACGATAGCATTGGGTCGGGTATTGTCTACCCGGGAAGAAGGGGTACGCTGCCGTTTGTGGGTCGTTCTCCGTACCATCGCCCGCTGATCGCGCTGGCGACCGTGACGCTGCTGGTCTGCGCGGCGGGGGCCTGGGTGCTGTTCGAGACGCTGTACGATCCCCGGGTGCCGCTGGCGCCGCCGGTCGTCGTGGAACGCCCGCGCTCCGGTGGCGAGATCACGATCGTGCTGGGGGGCGATTTCGCGCCGACGGACGCGGCGATGCCGAGGATCCGGGAGCGGGGTTGGCGGTATCCGTACGAGGCGACGGCGGGGTTGCTGCGCGCGGCGGACGTGGCGCTGCTCAACCTCGAGGCGCCGGTGACGGAGAGCGACGAGCCGTTCCCGCTGCCCAAGAAGTACATCTACAAGGTCGAGCCGGCAGCGCTGGAGGCGTGGCGGTGGCTGGGCCTCGACGCGGTGGCGCTGGCGAACAACCACGTGGGCGACTACCGCGATCGGGGGCTGGCGGACACGCTGCGCCACCTCGACGCGGCCGGGATCGCCCATGCCGGGGCGGGGCTGGACGAGACGGCGGCCCGGCGGCCGTTGATCTTCGACGTGGGCGGGACGCGAATCGGCTACCTGGCGTACCTGGAGGACCAGCCGGGCTACCGGCTGTACCTGCGCGCATTCGCCCGGGGAGACTCGGCCGGCTGCGCGCGGCTGACCCGGGCCGACGTCGCGGAGGACGTGCGGCGGCTGCGGCCGCTGGTGGACGTGCTGGTGGTCGGCGTGCACTGGGGCGAGAACTACGCGCCGGTGACGCCGGACCAGGAACGCACCGGGCGCTGGCTCGCCGGGCTGGGGGTCGATGTCGTGGCGGGCCACCATCCCCACGACGTCCAGCCGCTCGAGGTGTGGGGCGAAACGCTGATCCTGTATTCGCTGGGGAACTACGCGTGGGGCACGCCGGGCTGGCCGCAACTGCGGATCGGTTTCCTGGCGCGGCTGCGGGTGACGCCGCGGTCGGCGACCGCGCCGGGACGGATCCGCACAGTCGAACTGGTGCCGCTGGCGACGCAGAACGCGATCGTGGACTTCCAGCCCCGCCCGCTGCGCCCGGAGGAGCGGCCGTGGCTGGAACCGTTCCTGGCGGGCTCGCGGGCCCGCGGGGCGGAGATCGGTGTCGAGGGGGAGACGGTCCGGGTGGGGTTTCCGCGCGCGCCCTGACGGGCGGGACGCTACGGCGTGGTCATCGGGACGTTGCAGGAGAACGCGTTGTCGAGCAGCCCATCGACCGCGAGGCCGACGCAGTCGCCGGCCCAGACGGCGGTGGCGGGCGCGGCGGCGCGGCCGTCGATCAGCGCGTGGTAGCTGCCGTACGGCACGCCGGCCCAGGCGAGCGCCGTGGTGCAGTCGAGCGGCTCGGTGTCGATGTCGACCTCGGCGACCACCGTGCCGGTGGTGGTTTCGAGCACGTAGCCGATCACGGCGACGTCCTGGGGCGGCATCGCACAGTTGCCGTAGGCCGGGGCGACCACCTTGTCGGCCCAGGCCAGCGTCAGGTCGAGCCGGCCGACGGTGACGGGCAGGTCGACCGTGGCGGTGTTGGCCCCCGCGACGGGGGTGAACGCCGTCCAGGTCGCCGCGCCGGGGGCCGCCGAGAGCACGGTGCCGGTGTCGGTGCGCAGCTCCCAGCGCAGCTCGTAGGCGGTGCCCGAAACGAACAGCATGTCGGTGGTGCCGGTGCCGGCGCCGCAGGTCCAGGTCACCTGGCTCGGCGTGCCTCCCGCGCCGGCCTGCTGGTAGAGCAGGACGACGCTGGCACCCGTCGCCGCCTCGCACGCCGCCGCGTTCGCGGCCAGGCCGTTGATCGTCCAGGTCGAGGCGAGCGTGGCGTCGGGCACGCGGGCGGTGACGAACTGCACCGTGAACGGGTTGTTCCCGGCGACCATCGGATGCTCCTGCCACGCGTCGGGTCCCGGAGCCGCCGAAAGGACCGCGTCGGCCGCCGTGCGCAGCTCCCAGCGCAGGTCGTACGTCCTCCCGCTGCGGAACACGTTGCCCGTCGTGCCGGAGGGCGAGTCGCACGGCCAGTACATCGACTGGGTCGCCGTCTCGCCGTGCTCGCGCCAGGTCAGGTACACGTTCGCGGCGCCCGCCGCGGCGCACGTCGCGGCGCTCGCCGCCGCCCCGTCGATCGTCCAGGTCGTGACGGCCGCGGCGTCGGCGCCCGGTTCCGTCACGGAGAAGGCAATCGGGGGCGTGAGCACGTTCTCGCCCGGCACCAGCGTGTAGTCGCCCCAGGTGGTGGCGGAGAGCACGCGGCCGGACCCGTCGAGCAGGGTCCAGCCGATGTGCATCGCCCGCGCCTTGAACACCATGCCGGTCGTGCCCGCACCCGCGCTGCACGGCCACTCCCAGGCGATGTCCCACGTGCCGCAACTCCCCGTGGCCAGCGAGCAGCTCGGCGTGGACTGCGAGATCCACATCCGCACCGTCGTCGCGCCGACCGCCGAGCAGCTCGCGGCGGTGGGCGGCGCCCCGTTCAGCGTCCAGCTGAACGTCACCGAGGACTCGCTCCCCTCCCACCAGACGGTCACCACGCAGGCCGTGGCGGCAACGGCGGCGAGGGACAAGACCAACAGCAAGTTCCGTAGCTTCCGCATAGTTCGAAAACCTCCTTCTTTCTCTGCGGGCCCCTCCAGGCCCGACGTTCTGCGGCCCCTTGGACCCCCATCCGGTGCCCGGGCATTCATTCGCCTCCTCCCGGGAAGCGACGGACACCGGCAACCTCGCGGAACGCTACGACCCAAACCGCGATCCGTCAAGGAACGCCCCGCGCCGGGCCTGCGACCCCGACGTGCAGGTCGCCGGTCGTCCCCCGCCTGGGCCGGCGGAGCGCCCGAGAACTCCCGGCGCCGCGAACGGTCGACCCGCCGGAAGTAGGCCGGGCGGTTCTTGCGCGACGTTGCTTCGAGAAGTTGACTCCTCCGCCGGCTTCGGCCATATCTCCGAACCGAGAGGAGAAGAAACGAGGGTCTGTTCATGTGGCAGGGTGTGGTTCCAGTGGCGACAGGCGGGGCGGCGGGGGCAGGCCTGGCGACCTCGCCGACGGCAGGGGCCGTGGTCGAGCGGGGGACGCAGGCGGCGACGGCAACCAGCTTGAATCCTTGGGACCTGATCCTCGACGCCGGTCCCGTCGTCACCGGCGTGCTGGTCGTCCTGCTCGTGGCCTCCGTGATCTGCTGGGCCGTCGTCGTGGCCAAGGCGGTGCAACTCGGGGTTTCCCGCGTGCGCTCGCAGTCGTTCCTCAAGCAGCTCCGGCTGGCCGTGGATGACGAACAGGCGACGGAGCTGGCGGTGCGGGCCGGGGGAACGAGTCCGCACGCCCGGCTCTGGCTGGCGGCGCGGCACGAGCGGGAGGTGCGGCCGCAGGAGGGCGCGGCGCGGGGCGGGGAGCCGGGCGAGGGACCGACCAAGCGGCTGGAGCGGACGCTGTCCAAGGCGGTGGACCTGGAGGTCACCCGGATGGAGGGCTGGCTCAGCCTGCTGGCGACGATCGGCTCGGCATCGCCGTTCGTGGGCCTGTTCGGCACGGTCTGGGGCATCATGTCCTCGTTCATCAATATCGGCGCCCAGGAGTCGGCCTCGCTGGCGATCGTCGCCCCGGGGATCGCCGAAGCGCTGATCGCGACGGCGGTGGGTCTGGTGGCGGCGATTCCCGCGGTCATCGCCTACAACGCGTTCGTGCGCCGGGTCCGCGTCTGGAACGAGGAGCTGGCGGCGTTCGCCGCGGAGCTGGTCAACCAGGAGGACGCGAAACGGGCCGCGCCGCCGGCCGCGGGCTAGGGAGGCGCTCCGATGGCGATGCAGATCCCGACGCGCGGCCCGCTGGCGGAGATCAACGTCACGCCGTTCGTCGACGTGATGCTGGTGCTGCTGATCATCTTCATGGTCACCGCTCCGCTGCTCCAGGCCGGCGTGGAGATCGACCTGCCGGAAGCCAAGGCCCCGACGCTCGAATCGCAGGACCCCGAGCTGGACATGCTGATGATCCAGACGTTCGGCGAGGTCCGGCTGAACGACGAGGTGATCCGGTTCGGCTCGCTGCCCGAACTGCGCCGGCTCCTGGGCGAACGGCTCGCTGCGCGGATCAAGCTGACCGGGGAGGGGGAAGACCTGTTCATCCAGGCCAGCCGCGAGATCCCGTACGGCTACGTCGTCGGGATCATGGCGCTGCTTCAGGAACTGGGCGTGGACAAGCTCGGGCTGGTGACCAACCTTCCCGAGGAGGGGGAGGAGCCGGAACAGCCGGGCGGAGTGGCGCCTCGACCGCTGGAGGCTGCACCGGCGACCACTCCTTGAGCGTAGAATACAAGACCCTCGTCGGGCGTTGACGGGGGGTGGCGGGGACGAGCGGGTCCCCGAGGAACGCGGAAGGCCGAATGGCGCAACCGATACCGGCGGTGGGAACGGTCCTGGAACTGCAACGGCGGCCCTACGCCACCTCCGCGGTCGGGCTGGCGCTGTCGGCCGGGCTCCATGCGGCACTGATCGCCATCGCCGTGGTGACCGTCCACCGCGCGGCGCTGGAGGAAGAGGAGGAGCGCCGTCGGCAGGCGGAGTTGGCGGTGCCGCCGCCCGAACCGTTCTCGTTCGTCCCCGCCCGGCTGCTCAAGCTGGGCAACAGCCCGGTCGAGACGGAGATGCCGCAGCGCGAGGTGCCGGCGCTGCCGGAGGCGCCGCCGGAGCCGGAGGTGAAGCCGGCGCTGGCGCCCGACCCCGACGCGCCGGCGGCCGGTCCCCGCCCGCGCCGGACGCTGACGCCGATGGATATCCAGCCGGTACACGTCCCCCGGCGCCCCGCCCGCGCCGCGCCGTCCAACGACGTCAACCTGATCTGGGACCGCCTGCGCCAGGACTTCCCGGAGCGGGGAACGTGGAGCCGCGTGCAGGGGTTCCCCGACGGCGATCCCAACGGCACCACCCTCGACCCGTCCCTCGTCCGACCCGGCGACTGGTACGCGACGCAGCTGATGCAGTTCTTCCAGGAACGCTGGTCGATCCCGAACATGATCTCGCCGCGGGAACTGAAACGGCTGTCCTGCAAGGTCCGCATCTCGCTCGACGCCGCCTTCCGAATCGTCGAGTACGAGATGGTGCGCCGGTCGGGCAACCCGCGCTACGACGCCTCGGTGGAGGAGGTGCTGCGCAAGCTGCAACTCGAGCGGACGCCGTTGCCGGCGGTGCCGAGCGCGGTGCGGGACTACATCATCCACAACGGGATGATCCTGACCTGGAAGCCGGAATGAGAGGAACAGAGGGCCGATGAGCGAGGTGCAGTGGGCGGAGGGAGAACGGCGGGGGACGGGACGCGGGTGGACCGCGGCCGCACTGGGGCTGCTGGCCTGCGTGCTGGCGGCCCCGACGTTCGTGTTGGGGCAGTCGGACGAAGGGGACGAGGCCGCGCGGAGCGAGGTCGAGGCGCTGCCGTTGCCGCAGCTCACCGAGGGCCCGACCGGGCCGCTGGAGCTGGAGATCTACGGGCCGACGCGCGAGCTGTACCGGATCGCCGTCCCGCCGCTCGGGGGACACGCCACCGCGGCGCAGCAGGCGCGGGACGTGGCGAAGAACGACCTCCGGTTGTCGAGCCTGTTCCGGCTGGTGGACGGCACGGCCGGCGTGGGCGACCCGGACGACCTGAGCATCAACCCGACGCTGTGGATGGACGGCGGGGCGCAGGGGGTGATCAAGGGCACGGTGGACCTGGCCGGCGGCGAGATGACGATGACGCTGCGGCTGTTCGAGACGGTGCGCGGCAACACGGCGGTGCTGGAGCGCCGCTACGAGGGGCCGCGCAGCGAGATCCGCGCCGACGTGCACGACTTCATCAACGAGGTGCTGCTGTACTTCACCGGCGTGCGCGGGATCTTCGGCACGCGGATCCTGTTCGCCCGGCCGACGAGCCGCGAGACCAAGGACATCTTCTCGATCGGCATGGACGGCTACGGCCTCAAGCAGTGGACGCGCGACCGCGGCAAGAACCTGATCCCGAACTGGGGTCCGCACGGCACCGTGTTCTATACGACGATCGACGAGAACGACTGGGCGCGCTTGTACCGCAGCGACCGCGAGGAGCCGATCCTGGCCGAGCCGGGGATCAACATGGGCGCCGCGATGGGGCCCGGCGGCAAGATGGCCGTGGTGCTGACCCGCGACGGGAACGCCGAGATCTACCTGGCGACGGTCGACGGCGAGCTGCTGGCCCGGCTGACGTACAACGAGGCGATCGATGTCTCGCCGGTCTGGGCTCCCGGCGGGGGACGCCTCGCCTTCGTCTCCGACCGCGACGGCTCGCCCCAGATCTACGTGATGAACGCCGACGGCTCGGGCCAGAGCCGCGTGACGTTCCGCGGAAGCTACAACCAGACGCCGTCGTGGTGCCCGCGCTGCGACGCCCCGACGATCGCCTTCGCCGGACGCGACGGCGGCACGTTCGACATCTTCACGGTCGAGGTCGGCCAGGGGACGATGCGGCGGATGACGCAGTTCCAGGGCTCCAACGCCGACCCGACCTGGAGTCCCGACGGCCGCCTGATCGGGTTCTACTCGAGCCGCGGCGGCATCTACCTGATGAACGCCGAGGGGCTGAACCAGAACCGGATCGCCGGCGGTTTCGCCGAGACCCTGCGCTGGTCGAACTAGCGGCTACTCGGCCGGCAGTTCGGAGGCGCCGGCCAGCAGGTACAGGACGGCCATCCGGACGGCGACGCCGTTCTCGACCTGTTCCAGGATCACGGAGCGCTCGCCGTCGGCGACGTCGGGGGCGATCTCCACGCCGCGGTTCATCGGTCCGGGGTGCATCACGATCGCGTCGGGCTTCGCTCCGCGCAACAGGTCCCGCGTCAGCCCGAAGCAGCGGGCGTACTCGCGGTCCGAGGGGAACAGATCGGCGCCCATCCGCTCCTTCTGGATCCGCAGCATCATCACCACATCGGCCCCATCGACCGCCTCGGCGATGCCGTGGCAGACGCGGACGCCGAGCGCCTCCTCGACGCCGCGAGGGATCATTGTCTGCGGCCCGGCGACGCGCACGCGCGAGCCGAACAGGCGCAAGAGGTGGGCGTTGGAGCGGGCGACGCGGCTGTGCGTGATGTCGCCGCAGATCGCCACCTCGAGGTTCTCCAGCGTCCCCTTGGCGTGGCGGATCGTCAGCGCGTCGAGCAGCGCCTGCGTCGGGTGTTCGTGGTTGCCGTCGCCGGCGTTGATCACGTTGCTCGACAGGTGCCGGGCCAGGAAGTGCGGGGCCCCGGAGCACGAGTGACGGATCACGACCATGTCCGGCCGCATCGCCTCGATGTTCTGGAGCGTGTCGAGCAGCGTCTCGCCCTTGGCCATCGCCGAGCCGCTGGTCTGGATGTTGACCGAGTCGGCCGACAGGCGCTTCTCGGCCATCTCGAACGAGACGCGGGTGCGCGTGGAGTTCTCGAAGAAGGCGTTGACCACCATTCGCCCGCGCAGGGTCTGGACCTTCTTGATCCGGCGCAGCGTGATGCCGCGCAGCGCGTCGGCGGTGTCGAGAATCATCTCGACGTCGCGGCGCGCGAGCCCCTCGATCCCCAGCAGGTGCTTGTGCGGGAAAACCGCCCGGGGTTCCTCGTTCCCTTCGGCCATCCGCGCCTCCCGCCCCGTGCCGGCCGTCAGGCCGGACCTCGCAGGACCACTCGCTCCTCGCCGTCTCGCCCCTCCAGTCGCACCCGCACCGTCTCGTCGGCCCGCGTCTCGACCTTGCGGCCCACGTAGTCCGCCGCGATCGGCAGCTCGCGGTGTCCGCGGTCGATCAGCACGGCGAGCTGGATCGAGGTCGGCCGGCCGAAGTCCATCAGCGCATCGATCGCCGCGCGGACCGTCCGGCCCGTGTACAGCACGTCGTCCACCAGCACGATCACCTTGCCCTCGACGTCGAACGGCATCGTGGTCGGCCGGACTTCCGGCATCCGGCGCCCGGGCGCATCGTCCCGGTACAGCGTGATGTCCAGCTCGCCGAGCGGCGGGGCGATCCCCTCGTCCTTGGCCAGCACGTCGCGCAGCCGCCGGGCCAGGTCGACCCCGCGGGTGCGGATCCCGACCAGGCACACCTGCTCGAGTCCGCCGTTGCGCTCCGTGATTTCCTGCGCGATCCGCCGGATGGCCCGCCCGATCGCGCGGCGATCCATCACCACCTGCTTGTCGACCTGCGGCGTGCTCACGCCCCGCCGTCTAGCACAGCCGCCGGGCAGCGGCTAGAGGGTCGAGACACCCCGGTCGGGACGCCCGGGAGCGACGTCGCGACGCGATCCCGGTGCCTGCCGCCCGCCCGTCAAGGCTCGCCGACGGCGACGGCGGCGCCGGGCACCGGCAACGCCGTGAGGTCCAGGTTGCGCTCGTTGTCGCGGTAGACCACCCGGTCCATCAAGGCCGAGACGTCAAACTCGTCGACCTGCACGTTGGCTCCGACGACGTTCTCGGACACCTCACCCTCGTGAAGGGCGGCCGTCCCCCCGCTCGACCCGTCGGCGACCGCGAGCTGCACCCCGCACAACGCGTTGCCGCGGAGCGCGAACCTCGTCAACACCGCGTCGCCCCCGCCGGCCGCCAACAGCCCGCTTCCGCCGCGCAGGTCCGGGCAGGTGTCGATGGCGCACTCCCGCTCCAGCGTCCCCACGATCGCCGCGTCGGACAGTTCGAGCCGGGCGCCGTCGCCGAAGACCACCGCTCCGAACTCGCGGTTGCCCTCGATTCGCAGGCGGGTGCCGGTCACCACGGCCCCGGACTGGACTTGCAATCCCCGACCTGTCGCGCGCTGCAGCACCTCGCTGCGGGTGTCGCTGGCCCGGGCGTCCCGCAAGTCGATCACGGTGCCCGGCCCCGTCGCCATGATCGCCGCCTCGTGGTTCCGGATCGACCGGACCCGCTCGAGGACCAGCCGCGCGCCGTCCTGCGCCTGGAGGCCGCGGCCCGTGGTGCCGCCCGGACCGCTGTCGGTGTCGTTCACCTCGAGGTCCGCGAGCACCACCCAGGTTCCGTTGCCGACCGCCAGCAGACCGACGTCGCGATTGTGTTCGAGAGCCACGCGGGCGCCCTCGACCGCGGCGCCGTCGCCGACGACCAGACCGCGACCGGTCGTCCCTTCGTCGTCCTCCTGCGGCGCGGTCTCGCGCGCCCGCAGATCGTTCACGCGCAACATGCTCCCTGCGCCGGCCACGTAGCAGGCGACGTTGCGATTCCGGTCGAGCAACACGCGGTCGAACTCGGCGCTCGCGCCTTCCTGCACGGTGACGCCGCGCCCGCCGCTGCCGTCGCTGGCCAGCGGCAACGTGTCGCGAACGACCACGTCGTTCAGGCGCAGCGTCGAGCCGGCGAGGCGAGCCATCACGCCGGACTCGCGATTGCGTTCCACCAGCACGCCGTACAGCTCGACGGTCGCGCCCTCGTCGGCCTGCAGGCCCCGTCCGCCAGCTCCGGCGGACGAGCGCGGCCGGGTGTCGCGAACCACCGCACCGCGCAGCACGACGGTCGTGCCGGACCCGCCGGCCAGCACGCCGAACTCCCGGTTGCCCTCGAGCGCGCCCCGTTCCACCTCGACGCGCGCGCCGGCCTGGACCTGGATTCCCTGCCCGCCCCGGCTGCCGCGCCCCGGCCCGGTCTCGCGGATGGCTGCATCGCTCAGCCGCACCAGCGTGTCCGGGTCGAAGGCCAGCAGCCCGACGTCGCGGTTGCGCTCGAGCACCAGTCGCGTCAGTTCGATCTGCGCGCCGTGTTCGGCCTCGATGCCGCGACCGAACATCCCGTCGTCGGCGCGCGGCCCCGTGTCGCGAATCACCACCTCCCGACCGGTCAGTCGACCACCGTCCACCAGCGCCAGGCCGAAAACCGCGGCCTCGGCGATCTCCACGCCCTGCAGTTCCGCCCGCCCCGTGCGTCCGACCATCACCCCGATGCACGGTCCGCCGATGCGCAGGTTGCGCAGGACGACACCGGTCCCCGTCACCCGCACCGTCGCTTCGGCGGTGCCGGCCGCGCCGCACGAGATCGCGGTTTCGGCCGCGCAGGCGCCCCACAAGGTGACGCGACGGCCGAGGGTCAGCGTCTCCGCGTAGGTGCCGCGGGCGAGCGCCACGACACCGCCGGTTTCCACGGCAGCAAGCGCCTCGGCGATGGAACCGAAGGGACGTTCGACCGACCCGTCGCCGCCGGCGCCCGCCCCGGCCCGCACGTGGACCACCGGCTGGTCCGCGGGCAGGTCGGCCGCCCACTCGCCCGCCGGACAGGCGCCGCCGACCGGCAGACAGCCCGACTCGCCGGGGAAATGGGCTTCCCCCGCCCCGCACGACCCGGCTCCGCCGACGGGCCACGGGTCGCAGAGCGCTGGATCGCCCGGGATGTCCGGCGCCAACCTGCGCCAACCCGCGGGACAGGGCTCGAGGACCGGCGGTGCCGGCGCTGCGGGATCCTCCGGCGGCTCGGGTGCCGGCGGATGGTACGCCTCGAACGTCTCGTCCGCGTCCGGCCCGCCGTCCTCGACGGCGTCCGCGCCCGGCGCGCCGCCGCCCGAGCAGCCTGCCAACCAGCCGGCGATCGATGCGGCGAGGACGCCGCGCCCGCTCCCGACACGCCAAGCGTTCCACGTCGTACGCATGCCCATGAGCTTGCGGGAACGGTCCGGCGAGGTCAACGGCGGCCCATCAACCGGCCGACCGGAATCCGGCCCGGGTCCAGCGGGACCCGGGGACTCGGCGGCGCCGGGCCGCAAGGCCGAGGAGTGCGAGGCCGAACGGGGCGAGGAGGCCCGCCGGCGGGCCGCGGCCGGGAACGACGCAGCCGCAGCCGGTGGTGGCCGAGCCGGGGTCCGCGGGCGCATCCGCGGCAGCGTCCCCGCCGCCGTCGGCCTCCGCGTCCGCTCCGGCCTCAGCGTCCGTTCCGTCGTCCGCATCGCCGTCGGCATCCGCGTCGCCGCCGGCGTCCGCGTCCGGGGCGCCGCCGCAGGCCGGGTCCTCGGCGTCCGTCCGACCGTCGCAGTCGTCGTCCCGGCCGTTCCCGCACGTCTCGGCGCGGCCGGGCCCCACGGCGGGGTTCCCGTCGTCGCAGTCCCCGCCGCAGGCCCGCGTGCCATCCTCGTCCTCGTCGGCCTCGTCGACCGGCGTCATCCCGTCGCAGTCGTCGTCGCTCCCGTTGCACAGCTCGGCCGCGCCGGGATGGCGCGCGGCGTCGGCATCGTCGCAATCCCCGGCGCAGATCGGCGCGCCGTCGCCGTCACCGTCGGTCTCGTCGGACGGCACGCCGCCGCTGCAATCGTTGTCCAGCCCGTCGCAGACCTCGAACGTGCCGGGGTGGCGGGCGGCGTTGCCGTCGTCGCAGTCGTCCTCGCAGATCCGGACCCCGTCGCCGTCCCCGTCGACCTTGGCAGCGCTCGCCCGCCCGCCGTCTCCGCGGGCCGCGCCGATCCCGGCGCGGCGGGCGCGGCTAGTTCCTCCGGAACAGGCCGGCCCGCAGGATCGAGGGCGCGGAGGCGCCGGCCCACCGCTCGACCCAGGCCACCGCCACCTGCGCCCCGATCGGCGCCACCGCGACCCACGTCACCTCGCCCGGCACCTCCGGCGACCAGCCTTCCTCGAGCGCCCCGGCGCGGAGCAGGTCCAGGCGCAGGGGCGCGCCGCCGTTCGGCACGTAGGCCACCACGTAGTCCGCCCCGAACGACGCGGCGGCGGCCCGGCGGTCGAACCGTGCGTCGAACGCCAGCACCGAAGGCTCCGCGCCGAACTCCAGGTCGTCGCCGTACGGCCCGCGGTGCAGGTACCACGACGGGACGCCGTCCACTTCCCCGGCCCAGGCCGCGAGGTAGTCCGTGCCGCTCGCCGCGAGCGCCGCGGCCGCGGTCGCGCCGGCGCGGGTCCCGTCGCGCCGGACGATCGTCCAGCCGCGGCTCGCGCCGCCGCCCAGCCCCAGCTCGTCCAGCCGCACGCCGTCGCGATCGACGTCGCGCAGCGCGAGGTAGCCGCTGGCGTCGGGCTTCGCGGCCAGCGCCGAGATGCGGTACGCCTCGCCCAACGGCACCTCGCCCGTCGCCCGGCCGTCGGCGCCGACCACGATCGCCCGCGCCGCGGGGAACTCGCGCGGCGTGCAGGCCGAACCCTCCACCGCCAGCACCAGCGAGTAGCCGGACACCGACGCCACGTGGACGGCGACCGGATCGTCGAGCGTATCGACCGTGGCGGCCGAGCCGATGATCCGGCCCAGCGTATCGACCGTGCGCCGGTACAGCGTGGCCTCGCAACCGCTCCCGCGCTGCATCGTGAAGTAGGCGAGCTGTCGCAGCGCGGTCAACGGCTCGAGCCCGATCGGTTCCTGGCCGCTGTCCGGCAGGTGCACCGGGTCGAACGCCAGCGCGCCGGCCTCGTCGAGCATCGCGACGCCGGGCTGGCCCCAGTCCGCCGCCTCCGTGTCCCGTTCGCCCCAGATCACCGCCGCCGACCCGGACAGCGAGGTGAGCAGCACCGGTCCCAGCACGTGGTCCCGGCTGACGTACACCTCCACCGGCGGCGCCGCCGGCAGCAGCGCGCCGGTCCAGGCCTCCGCGGCGTCGGCGTCGTCCCGGCCGACGTCGAGCGGCGGGTTCGTGTCGTCCTCGCCCGGCGCGCAGGCCGGCGCCAGCAGCAGGACGGGGGACAGGAGCGGCAGGGCGCGTCGGATCATCGTGCACCTCACGTCGCCATCCTAGCAGGGCTTCGACCCGCAGGCACCGGGTCGCCGGCCGGCGAGCGCCGCGTGCGTTGCGAGCCGGGCTGTGCCCGGTCGCGCTCCGTGGTAGAAGTCCGACCATGCTCCGCCGCGGACGATGGGCGGTGTGTCTCGGACACGCGACCTGCGACCTCGTGGGGGCGGTGGAGCACTGGCCGGGCCCCGACGAGAAGACCCGGCTGCTCGCCCCGTTCGAGCGGCAGGGGGGCGGGCCGGCGGCCACCGCGGCGGTGACGCTGGCGCGGCTCGGCGCGCCGGTCCGCCTGCTGGGCGTGGTCGGCGACGACGAGTTCGGCGTGTGGATCCTGGCCGGACTCCGCGCGGAGGGGGTCGGGGTCGAGGAGATGCGGGTGCGGCGCGGCCGGCGCTCGCATCTTTCCGTCTGCGTCGCCGATCGGCGCACCGGCGGCCGGAACATCCTGTGGCACCCGGGCGACGCGCCGGACCTGCGGCCCGCCGAGCTGCCGGCGCGGGCGCTGGCGGGCGCCGGCGTGGTGCTGATCGATGGACGACATCCGGAGGCGGCGTCCGCGCTGGCGGCCCGCGCGGGGCGGCGCGGCATCCCCGTGCTGCTCGACGCCGGCTCGCCCGCGGCGACGACGGTCGCGCTGGCGCGGCGGGTCGAGGTCTGCATCGCGTCGCAGCCGTTCGCGCGGGCGCTGGCGGGCGACGACCGCCCGGGAGCGCAGCTCCGCGCCCTGCTGGCGCTCGGTCCGCGCCTGGCCGGCGTCACCCTGGGATCTCGCGGCGCGGTGCTCGGGCGGTCCGGCGAGCGCCACTACCTGTTCCAGCCGGCGCTGCGCGTGCGGGTCGTGGACACCACGGGGGCGGGGGACGCGTTCCACGGCGCGGCGGCCTGGGGCCTGCTGCGCGGGTCCGGGCCGGCACGGCTGCTGCGCGTGGCGACGGTCGTGGCGGGGCTGAAGTGCCGGCGGGCGGGCGGACGGAGCGGCCTGCCGCGCCGGGCGGAAGTGTTGCGCCGGCTGGCCCAACCCTCTACCCCGCGACCGACGACCCTGGTATATGGTTCGCTCCGAGAGAGGGCGGCATGGCATTCTTGAAGAAGCTGTTCGGCAAGGACCCGGAGGCGCTGCGCCGCGAGGCGGAGGCGCAGTTTGCGGCCGGCGAGTTCGGGTCGGCCAAGCTCGCGTTCCAGGCGCTCCTCGAACGCCTCGCCCAGGCGCCGGAGGCGGAGCGGAAGGCGGTCGAAGGTCGGATCGCCGACTGCCAGACCGAGCTGGTGCGCCGGCAGCTTGCCGAGGTCGACCGGCTGCGGGAACGCGACGACCTCGAGGCGGCGCTCGAGCTGTGCCGCTCGACGATCGAGATGGCGGACGGCCTGGCGATCAAGACCGAGGTCAAGGCGAAGGCCGACGCGCTGATGGAGGAGTTCACGCGCCACTCGCAGCCCGAGGCCGGGCCGCCGTCGGAGGACGAGGTGTTCCTGGCGCTGTCGGGCGCCTGGTCCGAGGAGCAGGCGGACGAGCTGCTGTCCTACGGCAACGAGTTCCGGCGGGCGTTCCTGGCGCTGCACGCGGGCCAGGCCGACGAGGCGCGGGAGGTGTTCCGCAAGATCGCCGACGAGCATCCGGAGGCGCTGCACATCAAGCTCGAGCTGGCGCGCGCGCTGGCGATCACCCGGCGGCGGGGCCCGGCGACCGGGACGCCGACGGAGGAGGAGGCCAGGGCCGAGGCGAAGGCGGCGCTGGAGGAGGCCGCGGTCCTGTTCCAGTACTACCTCGACCACGAGCCCGACGACGCCTCCGACGAGCTGTACGCGACGGTGCAGAGCGAGCTGGCCCAGGTGGTGCTCGAACTGGGCGACCCGCAGACGGCCGAGGCGTGCCTGATCGAGGCGGCGGACGCGACGCACGAGCAGACCTACGGGCACCTGAACCTGGGCCGGTTCTACCGCCTGCAGAAACGCTACGACGACGCCATCCGGCGGCTGGAACTGGCGGTGGAGAAGATGGGGACCGTCACCCCGGACATCCGGGTGTACCGCGAGCTGGGCTTCGCCCATCGCGACGCCGGACACCGGGACGAGGCGATCCAGTGCCTCAAGGCGGTGATTGATCACCAGGCCTCGCTGGGCCAGTTCGACTACGACCCGGAGACGGCCGAGGCGTTGTGCGCGTTGTATCTCGAGACGGGCACGCGGGAGCACAAGGAGGAGGCGGCCAACCTGTACCGGCACCTGGCGCGCGGCCGCAACGTCGCCGGGCGGTTCGGGTACCACCTCCAGGCCGGCAAGCTGCTCAAGGAGATCGGCCGGAAGGCCGAAGGGGTGCGCGAGCTGCACGCGGCGCGCGCGCTGGCGGCCGACGACGCGGCGCGCGCCGAGGTCGATGCGCTGCTCGGCGGCGGGCCGAAGGGGTGAGAGGACGCGATGCGGGCAGGACGGGGAGCGCGACACGCCGCGGGTCGCCGGACGGCGCCGCGGCCGCGACCGGCCGCCGGGCGGCCGGTCGAACCGGTGGAGCTGGCGGCGCTGGTGACCGCGACCGACGACGTCGAGGAGGCGCTGGAGGAGCTCGCCGCCGTCCCCGGCGTGCCCGCGGCGGCCGCCGCGGAGCTGGCGCGCCGGCGGCCCGACCCCGAACGGCCGGCGCCGTGGTCGACCGCCGTCCTGGTGCGGCTCGCCGGCCGCCCCGCCGACACGGACGCCCTCGCGGGGGTGATTCCGTTCCTCGCCGACGCGAACCCGCGGGTGCAGGTCGAGGCGGCGGAGGTGTTCGATGCGGCCGGGTTGCCCGCGGTGCGCGCCGCACTGGAGCGCCTGGCGCGGCGGCAGCCGGCGGCGGCCTGGTGGGAAGCCGTCGTCACGCTGCTCGAGGCGCGGGACGAGCCCGGCGTCGGCCGGATCCTGGCCGGCCTCTGCGAACGCCTGACGTCCCCCGCCGCCCTCGCCGCGGCGCTCGAAGCGCTCCCCTGGGTGGTGGAGCCGGACGAGCGGGCGCTGGCGCGGCGGGTGGTCGAGCGCTTCCGCACGGACACCCGCGCCGTGACGGACGCCGAGACCGACGAAGGTCCGCTGACGCTGGCGCTGGTGGCGGCCGAGGTGCTGGAGGCGCTCCGGTTCCGGGAAGGAGGGGACGACGGGCGGCATGGCCACGTCTAGCGCCAAGGCCCCGTCCGGACAGCGTCCGAGCGACGAGAGCACGCCCGAGTTCCGGGAGTGGCTCGCGGCGGCGTACGACACCGACGTCCACGAGCAGTGGCTCAAGCCGTTTTCCGATCTGGTGGCCAAGCGGTTCGAGCCGCCCGGCCGCGGCATGGTGCTCGAGGTCGCCTGCGCGACCGGCCGCAGCACGGAACGGCTGCTGGAGGCCCTCGGCGGCAAGACGCGGCTGGTGGCCCAGGAGGGCCGCAGCTTCCTGCTCGACCTGGCCCGGGCGCGGCTCGCCGACCACGTCGGCTCGCGGCTGTTTTTCAACAGCGACCCGCTGCCCCGGCTGCGCTACGACGAGAAGGTCTTCTCCGCCGTCGTCTCCAACTACGGCTGGTGGGACCGCCAGGACCGCGACGAACTGCTCGGCGAGATGATCCGCGTGCTGGACGACGAGGGCCTCGTCGTCCTCACCGCCCCGCTGGCCGGGACCTTCGGCGAACTGGTCGATCTCGCGCGCGAGGTGGCGGTCAAGCTCGACCTGGTGTCCAAGCTCGAGCCGCGGGTCGAGGCGTTGGAGCGGATGTTCCTGACGCCCGAGGACTGGGAGGAGATGGTGCGGGGGGTCGGGTTCGAACGGATCCGGGTCGATTGCACCGAGATCGAGCGGCGGTTCGCGTCGTCCCGCGAGCTGTTCGCCGCGACGCTGACCCAGGCGGTCTGGGACGGGCTGTGGCGCCGCGCCCTCGGCGACGAGGCCGAGCGGGTGTTGTGGCACGTGCGCCAGATGATCGATGCCTACTGGGCCGACACCCCGTTCCCGCTGACGGTGGCCGCCGGCTGTCTCACGGCGCACCGGCCCCGCGGCTTCGTGGCGCACAAGCCGGCGGCCGCGCCCAAGGGCGACGTGGCGATTCCCGTGGTGCTCGACGGCGAGTCCCAGGCCGACCGCGAACCCGCGCGGCCGACCACGTCCCCGCCGGCCGCGAACGACGGCTACATCGCCTCCGGCGACGCCATTGCCGCCGAGCTGCTGGGGCTGCCGGCGGACGCCGCCGCCGAGGAATCGATTCCCGAGGTCGAGGCCGACGCGACGGCGACCCAGACCGGCGAGCCGGAGCCGATCGACGCCGAGCCGCTCGAAGCCGTGCCGATCGAACCCGAGCCGGTCGAGGAATCGTCGTCCGCCGTCCTGTCGGCGCTGGACGAGCCCGAGCCCTACGTGCCCGACGCGGGGGACCTGCACGGCCCGAACGGGGAGTCGAGCGGTCCTCGGGTTCCGGGACCGTACGACCCCGGCATCCTCGACCTCGGTTCGCCGGGACGCCCGTCGGCGCCTCCCGTCGCCCCCGTGCCGCTCGGACGACCCCAGGCGACCCCGGTCGCCCCCGTCCCGCTCGAACGACCCCGCATCCATCCCGTCCGACCGCTCGACCTGGACACGATCGCGGCGGAACCGGAGGAGCTGCTGCCCGACGACTGGGACGAGGACGAGCCGAAGCGCCGCTGACGGTCCTCCCTCGCGGCAGGCCGCCTTCCCCGGCGTGGGAGCGGTCGCGTGCCGGGTACGCCCGGCGCCGCTCGAGGCGGGCGGCATCGTCCGGCGGGACGAGGCCGGCCGGCGCCGGTCGGGGCGCGGGGCGGGTCAGCCGGCGGCGGGGGCCGCGGGTTTCGGCGGGGTGGTCGTGGTGCGGGCGGCGCCCGACGGCAGGGCGGCGGGGCCCAGCTTGGCCTTGACCGCCTCGACGACATCGATGCCGAGGGTGGCCTTGAGCTGCTCGGCGAAGACGAGCAGTCGGGCGGCGAGCGGGGTGGCGTCGCCGGCGTCGCCGCCGACGCCGAGCAGGGTCAGGCGGTGGATATCGACGTTGTCGATCGTGGACAGCACGGTGCGGGTGAGGCCGCCGAGCTTCTGCATCAGGAACACGTCGCGGGCGTTGCCGCCGGCCTGGCGCCAGGCGGCGATGGTTTCGGAGAGCGCGGTGGCCTGCGCGCGGCCCTGCTCGACGATGCGGGCCGCCTCGCCCTTGGCCTTCGCCTCGGCGCCGGCGCACGCGGCGGCGGCGGGGGCGATCACGTCGGCCTGGAGCTGGCGGCGGACCTGTTCGACGCGCGCCGTCTGGACCTCGATCTCGGCCTGGGCCTTGGCGATCGCGGCGGCGATCTGGCCCCGCGACTCGGCGACCATCGCCTCCTTCTTCGTCAGCGCGTCGGCGATCCGCCGCTCGGTTTCGGCGCGCGCCGTCCGGATCTCGGCATCGATCCGGGCCAGCTCGGTGTCCTGCCGGTTCTCGGCGTCGCGCACGGTGGAGGCGGCGCGGGCGCGGGCCTCGGCGACCAGCGCGTCGCGCTTGATCTCGGCGGTCTTGATGCGTCCGATCGAGTCGAGGTAGCCGACCTCGTCGGTGACGTTCTGGATCTTGAGCGTGTCGAGGACCAGGCCGAGCTTGGTCAGGTCGTGCTCGGCTTCCTCGACCAGCATCTGGCTGAACTTGATCTTGTCCTCGTTGACCTCCTCGGGAGTCATCTTCGCCAGCACGCCGCGCAGGTTGCCCTCCAGCGTGTCCTTGGCGATGGTCATGATCTCCTCGCGGCGCTTGCCGAGCAGCCGTTCGATGGCGTTGTCGAGCATCGGTTCCTCACCGGCGACCTTGACGTTGGCCACGCCCTGGACGGTGAGCGGGATGCCGCCTTTGGAGAAGGCGCCGCGGACCGAGACATCGATGCTCATGTTGGTGAGGTCCATGCGGTCGACGGTTTCGAGGAGCGGGACGCGGAACTTGCGGCCGCCCTTGATCGTCTTGTAGCCGACGAGGCGGCCGTCGGCGGCGCGGTGCCGGCCGCCCGAGAAGATCAGCACCTCGTTCGGCTCGCAGATCTTGAGGATCCGCTTGACGAGGGCGACGAGCAGCAGCAGGCCGAGGAGGCCGACGCCGGCGAGGATGCCGATCGTCTGCCAGTAGCCGAGCACGGCGGGGAGGATGCCGGCGAGGGGGCTCATCGCGCACCTCCCGCGGGCGCCGGCGCGCGGCCGGCGGCGGCCTCCAGGCGGCGGCCGAGGATCGCCGGGACGTCCACCCCGGTGGAGGCCCGCAGCTCCTCGAGGACGGCGGCGACCATCGCCGGATAGCCGGAGACGAGGCGCGGCAGGGCGCGGCCATCGCCGGCGTCGAGCACCTGGACGTCGTCGATCGCGACGTGCCGGAGGCGGGCGGCGACGTCGGCGAGGATCTGGTCGAGCTGCTGGATCAGGAAGATCTCCTTGGCGTCGGGGCCGGCGGCGCGCCAGGTGTCGGCGATCAGCTTGAGCGCCTCGCCGACCGCGCGGCCGTTCTCGGCGATCGGCGCGGCCTGCGCCCGCGCCTCGTACTCCTGCTGCGACTTCTTGGCCTCCCAGGGGATGACCACGTCGGCCTGCAGGCGGATCTGTTCGAGCTCCGAGCGGATGCGCTGCAACTCCTGCTCGGCGGTCGCCCGCGCCGCTTCGCCCGCCGCGACGGCCTTCTTCTCCTCCGACTCGGCCTGCGCCTCCAGTTCGGCCCGGATCCGCCGCAGCTCGTTCTGCTTCTGCAGAATCGCCTTCTGGGCCTGCTCCTGGGCCACGTCGCCCAGCGCCTTGGCGTTGGCCGCCTCCTTGTTCGCCTCGTTGCGCGCGTTGCTCTCCGCGATCTCCGCCCGCTTGATCGCCTCGGCGATCCGCACGCGACCGATCGAGTCGAGGTACTCCTTCTCGTCGGAGACGCTCTGGATCTTCAGCGTGTCGACCTGCAACCCGAGCTTCTCCAGGTCCTCCTCGACCTCGTCGGAAATCTCCGCCGCGAACTTGAGTCGGTCCTCGTTCACCTCCTCGGGGGTCATCCGCGCCAGCGTGCCGCGCAGCGCACCCTCCAGCGTCTCCTTGGCCACGCGCTGGATCTCGGCCCGGTCCCGGCCGAGGAACCGTTCGACGGCGTTCATCACGATCCGCGGGTCGCTCGCCAGCTTGACGTTGGCGATCGCGTGCACTTCGAGCGGGATCGAGTTCTTGGAGTAGGCGTTCTGGACGGCGACGTAGATCGGGATCGTCGTCATGTCCATGAAGCCGGCCGTCTCGATCACCGGCACGCGCCAGGCGCGGCCGCCGGCCACGACACGGTAGCCCACCGACCGGCCGTCCTCGGTGGCCCGGCGCCGGCCGGACAGCACGAGCAGCTTGTTCGGCGGACAGATGATGAGGAACCGCCGGGTGATCCAGCTGAACAGCATCAGCCCGACCACCGTCGCCGCCGCCGCGATGCCCACCGTGACCGCCAGCTGCTCCGTGATCTGCAGCACGGCCGGCAGGATCGCCCCGGCCATCGTCCCGATCGCTTGGTCCATCTCACTCCTCCCGACCGCGGCTCCCGCCGCGCGTTCCGCGACGCCCCGACCCGCTCAACCCGCCGAGCCGCCCTCGCCGTTCCGGCCGTCCCCCAGCGCGGGCGTCGGCGCCCGGGCCACCAGCAGCTTGTCCCCCCGCACCGCGATCACCAGCGCGCGCTCCCCCCGCGCCAACTCCTCCTGGCCCTCGAGCAGCGCGATCCGGTCCAGCACCTGTCCGCCGAGCCGCAGCCGCACCTTCCCCGCCATCCGCCCGCTCACCGGCAGCAGCACCTTCGCCTCCATCCCGACGAGCTGCTCCGGACTCACCTGGCTCGTCACCGTCTGCTCCCGCAGCCGCTTGAACACCCAGGCCGCGCCGAGCCCCATCGCCAGTCCCGTCGGCGCCGCGATCAGCGCCGCCGTCAGCTCGCTCGCCCCCGCCAGTTCCAGCAGCAGCCCCGTCAACCCGAAGAACGTCAGGAAGAAGACCCAGAAACGCATCGACAGGAACAGCAGCCAGAACTCGCCCGGCGCGTGCACCTCGGCGGGGTGCGCCTCCGCGCCGCCGTCCGCCGGGGCAACGGTTTCCCCGCCGCCGGCGGCCCCGGCGCCGGCGTCCCCGCCCGCCTCCGCCCCGCCGTGGACGTCGGTGTCGGAATCCCCGCCCGCGAACAGCGAGAACAGGACGGTGACCGCCCCGATCGCCAGACACACGCCGAAAACCAACGTCATGTCCGCTCGTGTAGCACGCCCCCCCGCGGGCGCACAAGCCCGGTCCGACCCGGGTCCGACTCGGGTCGCGCCGTCGCACGCCGCCGGGATCGCACCTCGCGCACCTCGCGCCAGGGACTTGATTTCTCCGTCCCGACGTGCGTATGAAGCGCCCGTCCCCGGTGGTCCGAGACACCGGAGGGAGAGGAGGAGGCAAGATGAAGCGATGGATTTCGTTGGTGGTGCTGGCTGTGGCCCTGGGGTGCGGGCCGGCGCAAGAGCAGACGACGACGCCGACCGAGCCCGCGACCACCGAACCCGCGGCCACCGAGCCCGCGGCCACCGAGCCCGCGGCCACCGAGCCCGCGGCCACCGAGCCCGCCCCGACCGAGCCGCCGGCGGCTTCCTAGTCCTGGATTCCGCCCCTGCCCGCGGCGACGACTCGTCGCGCGGCCCTGCTTTCCCCGGTCCCGGTTTCCGGGATTTCGGTTGATTTCGCCCGCCGCTTCCCCTAAGCACCGCGGACTGAGGGAGGTACGTACCGATGACGCAGTGGCATCGCTATCCCGGTGGCGTCTACAAGTCGCGCGAAGACCTGTTCCAGGAGTTGGAGGAGCGTCGCCGGCGCATTACGGCGCTCGGCGACCCCAAGGTGCTCGAGAAGCGCAAGCAGGCGGGTCAGCTCAATGCGCGGGAGCGGCTGGCGCACCTGTTCGACGGCGGCGAGTACACCGAGATCGGGATGCACGTGCGGAACCGGACGGTGCACTTCGGGATGGACAAGGCGAACGTGCCCGCCGAGGGGGTGGTGACGGCGTACGGGAAGGTCAACGGGCGGTACGTCGCGGCGTTCTCCGAGGACTTCTCCTCGATGGCCGGCAGCTTCGGGGAGTACCACGGGAAGAAGGAGGCGGCCTGCGTCCAGTTCGCGATGGACAAGGGGATGCCGGTGATCGGGCTCAACGACTCCGGCGGCGCGCGGCTCCAGGAGGGGATGGACACGCTGGAGTCGTACGGCTGGCTGTTCCACACCCAGGACCTCGCCTCGGGCGTGATTCCGCAGATCGCCGTGCTGCTCGGCCCGTGCCTCGGCGGCCAGGCCTACCACCCGATCATGCAGGACTTCGTCATCCAGTGCCGGAACACCGGGTTCATGGGGATTGCCGGCCCGGCGTTCGTCGAGACGCAGACGGGGGAGAAGATCGGCCTGGAGGAGCTGTCGGGCTGGCAGGCGCATGCGGTCAAGTCGGGACAGACGCACCTGGTGGCGGAGGACGACAAGCACGCGATCGACCTGGCCAAGACGCTGCTGTCGTTCTTCCCGTCGTGCAACAAGGAGAAGCCGCCGCGGCAATCGACCGCCGACCCGGAGGATCGCCCGGTCCCGGCGCTGGACACGATGATGCCGGACGAGCCGTTCCGGCCGTTCGACATGTACGAGGTGATCCGGCAGATCGTCGACGACGGGTTCTTCCTCGAGACGCTGGGCTACCACGCGCGGCACATGATCACGGGCTTCGCGCGCTTCGGCGGCCGGCCGGTGGGGATCGTGGCCAACCAGCCGATGGTCTCGGGCGGGATCCTCGACTGCGACGCCGCGGACAAGGCGGCGCGCTTCATCCGCTTCTGCGACCTGTTCAACATCCCGCTGGTGACGCTGGTCGATTGCCCCGGCTACCTGATCGGCTCGCAGTCCGACTGGGCCGGGATCCTGCGCCACGGCGCGAAGCTGCTCTACGCCTGGTCCGACGCCACCGTGCCGCTGATCTCGATCGTGCTGCGCAAGTCGTACGCCGGTGCGCACTACGGGATGCTGGACAAGACGATCGGCGCCGACCTGGTCTTCGCCTGGCCCACCGCCCGGATCACGATCGTCGGCGCGGCGACCGCGGCCAGCGTGATCTTCGCCAAGGAGATCAAGGAATCGAAGACGCCCGAGGAGACCAAGGCCCAGCGGCTCCAGGAGTACAGCGAAATCTACGAGAACCCGTACGTGGCGGCCGAGCGGATGTGCGTGGACGAGGTCATCTTCCCCCGCGACACGCGCAAGATCATCAACCGGTCGCTCGACCTGCTGGCGAACAAGTTCGTCCAGCCCGGCACCTGTCCCTGGAAGGTCTGGCGCAAGTACTCCAACATCAACCTGTAGCGCTCAGCGCCCCGTCGCCGGTCCCTGCGGAAAACGCCATCGGCGCCTCATCGACCGCGGCGTCGCCGCCCGCCATCGTCGTCCGCCGCGGCGCCGTCCGCGCCGGAACGCCCACTCGACGTCACCGTCCGCCTCGTCCGCTTGCGCCCTCGGCTCAAGCTGGGGCCGCGCGCGGCTGCCCCCAGTGCGGCTTCCGCGGCTCCGGGCCAGCCACAGGGACACCGTGCGCACCGTGTCGTCCCAGACGGTCATCACCCGGCACCGCCGCGGCGGGAAGTTTTCCCTGCGCGCCACCGTGGGTGGAACACCCGTCACCCTGGAACATGGTGGGCAGGGCGAACCGGTAGGAACGAGATGCGGCGCCCGGACGGGTCGGCGGGCGCTAGGAAGATGCGGGCTGGGCCGGTCCGGTCGCGACGTCTTCGTCCTCCGGCAACGCCTCCACCCGGTTGCGGCCACCACGCTTCGCGGCATACAGGCCACGGTCAGCGCGCGCAAGCAGGGTCTCGACGGTGTCCGCCGGCCGGAACGCGGCGATGCCGAAGCTGACGGTGACCGGGCGGGTGAGCGGGTCGATACGGAGCGCGGCGATGGCGGCGCGTAGCCGCTCGGCGACCGCCCGGCAGCCGGCTGCCGGCGTTCCGGGCAGGAGCAGGAGGAACTCCTCGCCCCCCATCCGGGCGGCGAGATCCTCGTGCCGGGTCGCTTCGTCGAGCAGGCGCGCGAAGGCGACCAGTACGCGGTCTCCCACCGCGTGGCCGTAGGTGTCATTGATCTCCTTGAAATGGTCCACGTCGGCCGCCACCACCCCCAACGGTGCGCGATGACGCCGGGCGTACGAAAGACTCCGGGCGAGGGCCTCCTCGATCGACCGGCGATTGGCCAATCCGGTGAGCGGATCGGTGGTGGCGAGCGTGGCCAGGCGAGCGCGAGCTGCTTCCAGCTCGCGGTTCTTCCGCTGCAGTTCCCGGTTGGTGTTGATCAATTGTTCGTGCAGGCGGCTCAACTCCTGCAGGCCCCGCTCGTCGGTCCAGAGGCCCGGCATCACCAGCAGGAGGTATTCCCCCGGTCCGGAACGGAGCCGGGCCTCCAGCGCGCGGACGCAACTGCCGGGCAGGCTCCAGGTGAGCGGCAGGACCGTCCAACCTTCGGACGGCGCGGCCTGAAGCTGCCTCCAGGCGTCGGTGCCGATCCGGTCGACCATCGAAAGGCCGATGGGCGGAGCGGGTTCGCCGAGCACCGACGCCCAGGCGCCGCGCGCGTCGAGGATTTCCCCCGCAGGACTCACGCAGAGGAACACCAACGCGTCGGCTTCGTCGAGGAACGAAGCCAGCAGGTTCTGCAGCCTGGCGACAGGGTAAGAAGAACCGGTCATCGGGCGCCCGCCTGCGCCTCCTCCCACCAGGATCGCGCGAGGCGCACGGCGTCTTCAGCCGAAGCCCCCCAGGCGTCGGCACCGATGCGACGGGGCAGCTCGGGCTGGTCGGAGAAGGCGCGACCTCCGACGATGATCCGTGTGCCGGCAAGGGTCGGATCGCTGCGGAGGGCGGCGATGATGTCGCGGACCCTGGGGACGTGGAAATACATGGACGCGGAAAGAGCCACCAGGAACGGAGGAGGCGAGCAGAGCAGGTGGAAGTTCTCCACAGGAACGTCGGCGCCGGCATAACGGACATCCCAGCCGTCCATTTCTAGGAGGTCGGCCACCATGCGGGCGCCCAGTTCGTGGAATTCGCCGGTGGCACAGGCCACCACCGCCCGTCCGCGGCGCGGCGTTCCGAGGATGTGGCGCTCGTAGAGGGCCGCCATGGCGCGACCCACCATGGCGGTGGCGATGTGTTCCTGCGCGGTGGAGATGCGGCCGGTTTCCCAGAGGCGGCCCACCTCCTCCATGGCGGGGCCGATCGTCTCGAGATAGAAGGGGACGACCGCCGTCCGGTCGGTCACCGCCTCGCGGGCCAGGCTCAGGACCGCGGGCATGTCGCTCCGCAGCAGCGCGGAAAGGAAGCGGTCGTACCACGGCGACGGCGTACCGCGGGGCGGCGGCGATGAAGACGCCGCCAGGGCCACGAAGTCGGAGTGGTGCTTCCGCAGAAAGCGGTAGGCCGGAGCCACCGCGGCGGCCGCGTCGGGCGGCAGCTCCGACTGGACGGCCTCCAGGAACGACTCCACCACGCAGGGAAAGTAGTCGGCCGGCAGGCCGCGGGCCTGATACGAGCGGTAGACCCACACAACGGTGCGGACCATCACCTCCCACGCCCCAAGGGTCAGGACGGAGGCCATGAACCGGGCGTGGTTCCGGTGGTTCACCCGCCGAACCTCCGCCGGCACCCGCGACAAGGCCTCCCGAAGCCCGAGGTGCGCCTCGATCCGCTTGTCCACCTGTTCCGCCAACCGCTCGCAGCGCGAAGCGTACGCTGCAGCGGCCGCCGCCGGCACGGCCGGCAGGGCGGTTGCTTCGTCCAGCAGCCGGTCCAGTTCCGACCCCGCGGTCATGAAACGCCTTTCTCTTTCAGACGCTCTGGCGATCGAGCGCCACCGCACCGTCGGTCCGCAGGAACGGTGATTGCCGGACCGACACCCGGATCGCTACCATTCGAGACGGTGCGCCGCAAGCACGACCGCGAGGGCGGTACCGAGTCGGCCGCGGCCGAAGACGGGCTATTGGCGAGCAACGGGCGCCGTCGCGTCACGTTCTGTCCTGGGTACCGGGCATGCTTCGTCGTGGAGCCCGCAGGCGGGCGGTCGCTGGTTGCGCGAGGCCCGAAGCCGTCACGGCACGATGAGCACTACAACCTCTCGTGCCAGGTCCATCCGCGCCGACTTCTTGCCCGGCGACCGCGTAGCCGACGGCGACCTCCGGTCGCAGGATGCTGCTCCCGCTGGATGCGTGAAGCGGGCGCCGGGCGGGGGCGGTGAAACAGGACGGACGGGACGGATTCCGGAGCGACGACCTTGCCGAGGCCGCTCGCCCCGCGTATCGTCTTGCCGGTGTCGGCAAGGCGCAACCGCGGATCCCGAATGCTGTTGCGACTTGCCCCGAGGCCTGAGCGATGCGTACGAGCGGCGCCGGACCGCGCGCGGCGGCGGACGACGACGGCGCCGCAAGAGGCAGGAAGGAGGAGCCATGCGAGTGCAATGGTGGGTTTCGGTGGTTGCGTTCCTCCTCGGTTGCTCCGGTACGGACGACGCCGACACCGCGGATGGCTCGGACCAGGCGCGGCCGCCCGACGCGACCGACAACGCCGCGGCCGAGATGCCGGGCGAAGGAGGGGAAGAGCCGGGCGTGGATGCCGATGTCCCGGAGGACGTTCCGGAGCTCGACGCGCCTCCGGTGGACGGCGGTGCCGACGGTGCGGACGCGGACGACGGCTCGGCGGTCGAGGTGGGTGTGGGACCGCGGATCGCCGAATTCACGCCGTCCGGCCCGGTTGTGCTCGTCTCGGGGATGACGGTCTCGGGGCTGCACATCACGAATCCGGACGGGCCCTGCATCCACGGCGACCACGTGACCGATGTGCACATCGCGGACAACCGGATCGGACCGTGCGGACCGAGCGCCGAGGGAGTCGGGGTCAACCTGTACGTGGCGCACCGGGTGCGGATCGATCACAACGCTTTCGACGACGTCGCTTCGGCGCTGTACGTGAACGGTGAGGGCGCGGGGGACGAGATCGTCTTCGACCACAACCTGGCCACACGGATCCGCGGGCCGATGCCTCGCGGCCAACTCGTCCAGTTCGACAAGGTCCACGGGAGCGGGAACCGCGTGCTGTGCAACGTCAGCGACCAGACGACGCCGGGGTATCTCGCGGGACCCGAGGATCACGTCAACATCTTCTCGTCGAGCGGCACGGCGGCGAGCCCGATCGAGATCGCCTACAACAAGGTGCGCGGGGGGGGACCCAGCGACTCGGGCGGGGGATTGCTCGCCGGCGACAACGATTCGGCCTACGTCTTCATCCACGACAACATCCTCATCTCCCCCGGCCAGTACGGGTTGGCGATTGCCGGGGGGCACCACTTCCGCTACCTCGACAACCGGATCTACTCGCCCGACGCGTTCGCCTGGAGCAACGTCGGCTGCTACGTCTGGAACCAGACGGATTCGGCCCCGTGTTACGGCCACGAGGTGCGCGGGAACCGGGTCTTCTACGTCAACCGCGAGGGCACCGAGAACCACGCCTGGAACGCGGGGAACTGCGGCGAGGTCGCCGGCTGGGACACCGACAACGTCTGGGGCGATCCGACCCTGAGCGCCGCGATGTGGGACGAGACGTTCGCGGCGTGCGAGTGAGCGGCGGTCCTGGCCCGCGCGCCCGCCGCCGCGCGTCGCGGCGTGTCCTGCGCCAAGGAACTTGTGACGGTCAGCGGCCCGCCGCCGCCCGCACCCGCGCCTCGCGGAACCGTTCGCCCGTCGGGCCGACGACCACCGTGCCGCGGTCGAGGCCGTCTGCCGGCGGCGCCGCAGGGAACGGCCGGCACGGGCGGCCCGGCTTGCCGAGGCACGGCGCCGCCGCGGCCCGCGCCGGCTCCGCGACCCGCCCCCACGCCTTGCCGCAGGCCGGGGCCATGTCGTACGGAAACCCGCGTTCGGCGACCAGCCACGCCTCGAGCGCCTCCGCGTCGGCCCCGCCGTGCAGGCACAGGTAGCCGTCGAGAAAATCGACCAGGTCGTATCCCGCGAGCGCCCGGTCGGGCGGCGGCGACCGGCCGAACCAGTCGCGGATCACCGCCAGCGACCGGCGGCGCTGCAGCGCGGCATCGCTCCCCGCGACGTACAGCGCCCACCCCGTCCCGGCGACCAGCCATTCGCTGAGCGTCTGCGTCGGCGGCTCCGCCGGCCGGCCCAGGTACTCGCCCGCCAACGGCAGGTGCCCCAGGTCGGCGGCGAGGCCGATCCGGTCGCCGACCGAATCGAGGTACCACGGGTCGTCGCGCGAGAGGCTGGAGAAGAACGTGGCCCACCCCTCCTGCCAGGCCAGCCGCGGGTCGGTGTCGGCGCCGGCGTGCGGCCATCCCGGCACGGGCGTGCTGCTCGGATAGACCGTCTGCACGAAGTGTCCCAGCTCGTGCGCGATCACCGCCTCGTCGAACTCGTCAGTGTCGTCGGGGCCGCCGAGGAACCACATCTCGCCGCCCTCGAGGTACGAGGTGCCCCAGGGCGTGACGCGGCCGCGTTCCCAGTGCGCGCGGGCCCGCGGCATGGGCGCGGTCCGTTCGAAACCGGCCTCCGCCGCCGCCAGCGCGCGGTCGAGCGTGTCGAAGATCGCGAACGCGCCGGCGTTGTCGGCCGCCTCGATCTCCACATCGATCGTCCGCCCCGCCGCGGCCGGAAACGGATCGGTGCGGACGGCGTACACGGCGCCGCCGAAGTCGGCGACGTCCACCGGCCGCGGCTCGTCCGCGCCCGCCACCACGCGCAGCCACGCCTCGCCGAGCCCCGGCACGTCGAAGGCGTACCGTCCGTCGTCGTCCGCCGCCGTTCGCGCCGCCTCGCCCGCGGCCGTCTCGAGGCGCACGGAGACACCGGCGGCCGGCACCGGCGACGGCGCGCCGAGACCGTCCGGCGAGATCGGCCGCCGCAGGAAGGTGATCCGGCCCGCCAGCGACGTCGCGACTTCGGCGCCGTCGTCCCCGGCGTCCCCGGAGCCCGCCTCATCCGCCGCCGCGACGTCCTCGGCGGGCGCGTCTGCACCGTCCGGGCCGGCCTCCGGGCCGCCGTCCTCCGTCTCGGGGACGACGTCGTCCCCGCAGCCGCCGGCCGCGAGCGCCAGCCACAGCACGATCGTCGTTCGACACCGGGGCATCCTCCGTCGCCTCCGCGCTCCCGCGCCGCACAGGATGACGGGACGCGGCCGGGCATGCAAGGCCGGTCCGTCGTCCCCAGCTCCGCCGGGGCGGTCCTCCGACGGGTCGGGGAGCGCGCGGCGCGCCAGTGCTCCCGCGAGGTCGAGCGCACCGCTCGGGTGCAACCCGCGGGTGCACGGGCCGACGCCGCGGTCGGCCGGGCAACGCCCGGGGCGAGCCTCCGAACTGCGCCGTCGGCTCGGGCGCGCGGCGCGATTCGGAATCGTGCGGGAGAAGGGTCGCGGGCCCGGAGAACGCGGAGGCCGCGCGGAAGAGGGCGGCCCGTGCGGCGGCCGTCGAACCTTGCGGGGCGGTCATGCGCTATGCTCCCGCCGTGACCGCCGACGCACCGCGCTGGAACGACGTGCACCTGACGCTGTGCCTCACGCACGACTGCAACCTCCGTTGCGACTACTGCTACGGCGGCACGAAGTCCCGCCGGCACATGTCTCTGGCCACGGCCCGGCGGGCGCTGGATCTGGCCCTGGGCCGAACGGCCGCGCGGCTGCACCTCGTGTTCTTCGGCGGCGAGCCGCTGCTGCGCTGGCGCACGCTGACGGCGATCACCGGCGAGGCGCTGGCGCGCGCCCGGGCGGCCGGCGTCGAGGTGCGCCCCACCGTGACCACGAACGGGACCTTGCTCTCCGCCGAGCGGGCCGGGTGGTTGCGCGACCGCGGATTCGTCGTCGCCGTGTCGTGCGACGGGGTCCGCGCGGCGCACGACGCCCACCGCAGGGACGCCGCGGGGCGGTCGAGCCATGCGCGCACTGCCGCCGGTTTGCGGCGGGCGATCGAGGCCGGTGCGGCGGTCCGGACGGTCCTGGTGCTCGACCCGGCCAACGTCGACCTGCTCCCCGACTCGCTCTCCTGGCTTCGGGCGCTGGGGGCCGACGACTTCGTCGTCCATCCCAACTGGTTCGCCGACTGGACCGGCGCGGCGCTGCGCGCGCGGTGGACCCGCTCCTACGAGGCCGCGGCGGCGCTGTGGATCGCCGCGTTCCGGGAGGGCCGGCCGTTCTGGCTGTCGTTCCTCGACGACAAGGTCGCGACGCACCTCAAGGGCGGCTACACGCCGACCGAACGCTGCGATCTCGGCCGGCGGAACCTGGTGGCGGCGCCGAGCGGCCGGTTGTACCCGTGCGACCGGCTGGTGGGGGAGGATCGCGACGAGCGGTTCGCGATCGGCGACATCTGGACCGGTCCGCTGCCCGAGCGGGTGGCGGAGTTGGTGCGACGGAGCTGCGCGATGCCGGCGGACTGTCGGGATTGCGCCGTGGCCCCGCGGTGCCGCAACCGCTGCGCGTGCGCCAACCTGGCGCTGACCGGCGCGGTCGATACGCCGTCGGAGACGCTGTGCTTCCACGAGCAGCTCGCGATCCGCACGGCCGATACGGCGGCGGCGACGCTGTTCGCGGAGCGTCAACCCGCCTTCCTGCGCCGGTACTACCCGGCGGCGAGCCGCTGACGGTCCCGGCGGCCGCGGCCGGGCTTCCGTCGCGCCGGGCGCACCGCCGCGGCTCCCGCTCACTCCACGGTCAGCGTTCCGGCCTGATCGATCGAGAACTCGCCCACCGCCGTGCCGTCCAGGTCGCAGTAGCGCCACGACCGGCCGTCGTCCATCGTGAAGCGATAGGCGTAGGCGTAGGTGCCCGGCGTCGTCGCCGCGAACCGCTGCCAGTACTCGTCGTTCGCCAGGTCGCCCGGCGCGAGGCCATCGACATCGACATTGAAGTCCGCCTCGGTCCAGGTCCAGGTCGCCGGGTTGGCAGCGGGGCTGCCGTAGCCGACCTGGCCGCGGATCCCGACGCCGCGTCCCGCGCCCGGCGTGACGCCGGCGGCCCACACGCGGCCGTAGACGGGCGCGCCGGCGACGCCGGCGGCGACCGTCAGCGACGACGGCCACTGGAGGTTGCACCAGCCGACGAGCGGTCCGGTGCCGGGCTCGGTGACGGTGAGCCGGCCGGCGGTGACCTCGGTGTAGGCCGGTCCGGCGGTGTCGCAGTAGGTCCAGGCGGCGCCGCCGTCGAGCGAGAAGCGGGCGGCGTAGAGGTACTCGCCGGAGGCGTCGGGGACGGCGAGGGCTCCCTGGTATTCGTCGTTCGCCAAGTCGCCGGGCACCAGGCCATCGACGTCGGCGGCGTAGGTCATCGGAGTCCAGGTCCAGCCGGGCGCGTCGGGGGCGACGCCGGCCACGCCGCGGCCCAGTTCCGCGGTCACGCCGGCGCCCGGACCGGCGCCGGGGGTGACCCGCGGCACGTGCACGCGACCGAAGACCGGGATCGGGTCGTCCCCCTTCTCGGCCGTCGCAGTCGTCGGCCGAGCGATCGCGCACCAGGCGATCGACGGCGGCGGCGCGGGCAGGACGTGCAGGGTCCCGGCGAGCGCCCCGTCGAACCCGTCGTCCGAACCGGTGCGGTCGCAGAGCAGCCAGGTTTCGCCGTCGTCGAGGCTGAAGCGGTAGGCGTAGGAGTAGTCGCCCGCGGCGCGTCCGAGCAGCGACGCGGCGTACTCGTCGTTCGCGCGGTCGCCGGGGACGATGCCGTCGACATCGACGTTGTAGGTCGCCTCGGCCCAGGCCCAGTCGGCGGGGTCGGAGCCGAGGACGCCGACGCCGATCTGGCCGCGCACCCCCTCGCCCGGGCCGGCGCCCGGCGTGACCGACTCGACGTAGACCCGGCCGTAGATCGGCCCGGCCGCCGCGTCCGGCTCGACCCACAGCTCGGGCGGATAGTGCAGGATGCACCAGTTGACCCGCGGCGTCGCCGCGTCGTCGTACTCGAACGCCGCGGCGAGCGTCGCCGACCGGCCGTCGGGGTTGACGACCGTCACGTCGACCGCCCCGGCGGCGTGCGCCGGCGTGCGGCAGGTGATCCGTCGCGCCGTGTGGACCACCCGGCCGGCGCAGGCCAGGCCGTCGAACGTGACGGCGGCCTCGGGGGCGAAGTTCTCGCCGTACAGCGTCACCAGCGTCCCGCCCGCCGTCGGGCCGCTCGGCGGCGACACGCTGGCCAGGCGGGGATCGGAGCCGCTGGTCTCGCCGTCCGGCGCGTCGCCGTCGGACGCGTCGCCGTCCGGCGGCGGGACGTCGCCGTCGTCGAACGCGCCGCCGTCGTCGCGCGCGTCCGGCACGGTGTCGTCGCCCGGCGAGCAGCCGGCGCCGAGGACCAGCCACGCCGCCGCCCAGGTCGCCGTCGCCCACACCGTCGTGTTCCGCTCTCGTCGCATGCCGTACCTCCGTTCCGCGCCGGACGAAGCCTAGCCGCGCGACGCGACGCGGGCAACCCACCCCGGGCGGCTCCTCTCGTCGCCGTGGACGACCTCCTGGCCTGCACGTCGCTCGCTGCGTTTTCGATCGGCCGTGCAGGGAATGCGGCCGGGGGACGCTGCGGGCGGGCGGGACGGCGGTTTCGCTGCTCGGCCTGCGGACCCCGGCCCATCCCGGCGACCGGCGGCCGGCACGCTTCGCGGCGTCGCTCAGATTTCCGCCACCGAGACCGGCGTCGCCGGGATGAACGGGTACGACGGCACCTCGCGCAACAACACCCCCTCGCGGGAGATCAGCGCGGCCTGCTCCACCTCCACCAGGTGCACCGCGCCCAGGTCCGGCAAACAGCGCGCCAGCCTGCCGACCACCTGCGAACCGGTGTCGAACTGGAACAGCACCCGCTTGCCCACCAGACTTCGTAGCCGCACGGCGTCCATGGTAGCCTCCGGGCGGCGCCGCGGTCGGCGCCGCGCGCCGCTAGCGTCGAGCGGCGCGGGACGGGAGTCAAGCGCGATGCGCGAGTCGGCGGAACGATGGGCGCGGGAGGAACGCTTCGCGGCGGAGCTGGCGCGAAGGGCCGCCGAGATCGTGCTGCGCTGGTACGCCCGCGGCGACGACGTCGGGCTCGAATGGAAGGGCCGCAACGACCCGGTCACCGCCGCCGACAAGGAGGCCAACGCGCGGATCGTCGAGGCGCTCCGCGAGGAGTTCCCCGGCGACGCGATCCTCGCCGAGGAGTCCGGCGACGACCCCGCCCGCCTCGGCCGTCCGCGCCTCTGGCTCGTCGACCCGCTCGACGGCACCCGGGAGTTCGTCGCCCGCAACGGCGAGTTCGTGGTCATGATCGCGCTGGTCGAGGAGGGCCGCCCGGCGGCGGGGGCGATCCTGCATCCGGTGTCCGGCACGCTGATCCGTGCGCGGCGCGGCGGGGGCGCGTGGGCCGAGGACGCCGGCGGCACGCGCCGCCTGCGCGTCTCGGAGCGCCGCGACCTCGCCGACTTCCGCCTGCTCGTCTCCCGCTCGCACCGCTCCGCGAAGATCGATGCCCTCCGCGCGCGCCTCGGACTGACCCGCGAAACCCCCTGCGGCTCCGTCGGCCTCAAGATGTTCCGCCTCGCCACCGGGGAGGCCGACCTGTACGTGCACCTCGGCGGCGGCACCAAGGAATGGGATCTGGCGGCCCCCGAAATCCTGATCCGCGAGGCGGGCGGGATGCTGACCGACGCCGACGGCGCGCCGATCCCGTACAACCGCCCCGACGTCCGCACCCCGACCGCCTATGCGGCGAGCAACGGGACGCGGCACGGCGAGGTCCTGGCAGCGCTGCGCGCCGTGCTGGCGGAGGGAACGTGATCTACGAACGGCTGTTTCCACGCCGGCGCCCGCGGGCCGAGCTGCGCCCGCGGACCGGCGACGCATCCGGCGCGGCGTTCGAGCTGCGCTGGCTCGGCACCGCCGGCTTCGTCGTGCGCGCCGGCGGCACCACGCTGCTGATCGACCCGTTTCTCAGCCGGCCGTCGCTGCCGCGTCTGGCCCGCGGACCGCTCGAACCCGACGAGCCGGCGCTGCGCGCGCACGTCCCGGAGCGGGTCGACGCGATCCTGTGCAGCCACGGCCACTACGACCACCTGCTCGACGCCCCGCGCCTCGCCCGCTGGACCGGCGCGCCGCTCGTCGGCTCCCGGACCGTCTGCAACGTCGGTCGCGCGGAAGGGGTGCCCGCGTCGCAGCTCGTGGAGGTCCCGCCGTCCGGCTGGCGGGGGCGCTTCGGCGCGATCGAGGTGCGGTTCGTCCCGAGCCTGCACGGCCGGTTCTTCCTCGGCCGCGTGCCGCACGCCGGGACGATCGACGCGCCGCCGCGCCTGCCGCTGCGCTGGTTCCGGTACCTCGACGGGGGCGTGTTCGGCCTGTTGCTCGAGGCGGGCGGGATCACCATCTACCACAACGGCAGCGCCGACCTGATCGACGCCGAGCTGCGCGACATCCGCGCGGACGTGGCGCTGGTGGGACTCGCCGGGCGCTTCGCGACCCCGCGCTACGTCGAGCGGCTGGTGGGGCTGCTGGCGCCGCGGGCCGTCGTGCCGACGCACTTCGACGCGTTCTTCGCGCCGCTGGAGCGCGGCGTGCACCTTTTGCCGGGAATCGACCTCGACGGCTTCGCGGCCGAGGTGCGGCGATTCGCCCCGGCGGCCGCCGTGGTGGTGCCGGACTACGAGGAGCCGATCGTCGTGCCGGCGGCAGACGCCCGCGGCACCGCGCTGCTCGACCGCCGCGAGCCCTGACCGGGGGCGACGCCGGCGCGGGTGCGCGGCGGGACGCGGTACCGACCTCGGCCCGACTGCGCTATCGTCCCCGCCCATGGAACCGTTCCTCGTCGATCGCCGCCATTACGAACGGCAGGACGCGCGCGCGCCGGAGGGGCTCCGCGCGCTGTGCGCGTTCAACCGCATCAACGCCCTGGCGTGCATCCACGGCGCCCGGCACGGCTGGCTCGGCGCGACGTTCTCGGTCGCCGAGATCCTCACCACGCTGTACTTCCGCCTCGGCGAACGGAACGTCGTGCTGTCCAAGGGCCACGCGGCGCCGATGCAGTACGCCTGCCTGTACGGCATCGGACAGCTCGAGCGCGCGAGCCTGCTGCGCTACAAGGACGGCCCGGACGGCCTGCCGGCGCACGTCGAGCGCGGCACGCCGGGCGTTCCGTTCACCACCGGCTCGCTCGGCCAGGCCCTCTCCCGCACCGCCGGCCTGGCGCTCGACCGGCCCGCGGAACGCTTCTTCGTCGTGCTCGGCGACGGCGAGCTTCAGGAAGGCCAGTGCTTCGAGGCGCTCCAGAACCTCGTGTACCGCGAGCTGCGCCAGGTGCGGACCGTGATCGATGCCAACGGCTTCCAGACCGAGCTGCCGGTCGAGCGGCTCAAACATCTGCCGGACCCGCGGAAGGTGTTCGAGGGTCTCGGACTCGAGGTGCGCGAGGTCGACGGACACGACCCCGAGGCCCTCGCCGCGGCGCTCGCCGCGCCCGCCGAACGACCGCTGGTCGTCTGGGCCCGCACGCGGAAGGCGGGCGGCACCGACCTGCTGCCGCCCGAGGACGGCCGCCAGCCGTGGCACAGCCGCGTGCCGGACGACGCGCTGTACCGGCGGCTCGTCGAGGAGCAGGTCACACGGTCCGGCTCCGCCGAGCTGCGCGCGGAGTGGGAGCGGCATCCGCGCGACGTCTCGCCGGCCCGTCCGGCCACCCCGCCGCCCGAGCCGTCCACGCGCGACGGCTTCTCGCGGCGGCTCGAGGCGCTGCTCGACGAACGGCCCGAGCTGGAGGTGCTGGACGCCGACCTGGCCAAGGCCTGCGGTCTGGAACGGATCGCGACCCGCGGCCGGCAATTCCACGAGCTGGGGATCGCGGAGCAGGATCTGGTTTCGTTCGCCGGCGGCCGCGCACTGGCCGGCAAGCTGCCGGTGGTCCACACCTACGCCGCGTTCTTCCGCCGGGCGATCGACCAGCTCTTCCTCAACCAGATCGACCGCCTGAAGGTGATCTACGCCGGGCACTACGCCGGGTTGTGCTACTTCACCGACGGCAAGACGCACCAGGCGACGAACGACCTGTCGCTGATGCTGGCGCTCCCCGAGCTGTGGGTGATCGAGCCGCCCGACGCGCACCACGCCGCCGCGCTGCTCGACTGGGCGGTGGCCGAGGCGGACCGCGCGGTCTACTTCCGGCTGCGCCGCACGCCGCTGGCCCTCGGCCTGCCGCGCGGGACCGTGCGGCCCGACCGGCCGCTCGCGCTGGGCGACGACCTGCGCCGCTGCTTCTGGACGATCGGACCGGTCTCCACGCGACTGGCGCTGGAGGCGCGCGCGACGCCCGCCTTCTCGGACTTCGGCGTCGTCGTGCAGAGCGTCCTGCGCGGGCCGCTGGACCTCGAACACCTGCGGACGCTGCTGCGGGAGACGGAGGAGATCGTGACGATCGAAGAGGACCTGGCGCCGGGCGCGCTCCACGGGTTCGTCGCCGGCGTCTGCCGCAAGTTGGATCTGGCGCCGCGGCTGTCCGGCAAGCGCATCGACCGCTGGGGCGCCTCGTTCCGCACCCTCGACGCCTGCCTCGACCACTTCGGTTTCCGGCCGGACGGGCTCCCCGCGCCGGGGCGCCGCTGACCGCGACGCTTGCCGCATCCTCCCGCCCGCGGCGTCCTGTCGACCGGGCCGGAGCGGTACCGCCGCCGGGCGACCCCGGCGGCGGCCTCGTCTGCCCGCTCTGCGACGCCCGGAACCGGATGCCGGGCGGAGTTCCGGCGCCGCCGGTCCGGCCTCCGCTCGGCGGCCGCAAGGCCGAAACCCGGCCTCAACCCTCGTTGCGGTATTCGGGTCGGGCGTCGGCGCGGCCGGCCTGGCGGGCCAGGGCATCGAGCAGGTTCGCCGAGCCGGGACCGCCGTGACGGAAAACGATTTCCCGGGCTCGCCGCAGGTCGAGGTCCGGAAGGGCGCGCAGGAGCCGCACGGCGTCGTCCTGGTCCTTGCGCTCCGCAGCGACGACCTTCAACGCCAGCAGGTACTCCGCCGGGGCGACCGGGATCTCGAGGTCCGCGACCCGGGCCCGCGGTCCGGAACGGGCCGCCGCTTCGATCGTCTCTTCGAACAGACCGTCGAGTCCTCCCTCGCGGCGGTCGATGAAGTCCACCCGGATCTCGCCTTCTCGAACGCCCAGACCGCCGATCGGCAGGTCGCGCGCGGTGATCTGCCGACGTGCGAGTGCCGCGCGCAGCGGCTCGCAGAAGCGCAACGGCACGGCGAAGTCCACGTCCCGGGTGAACTCGTGCTGGTCGCCGGGGAGGAGGCTCCACATGGCGATGCGGCCGATCAGGGCGTGGGGTATGCCTTCGGCGACCAACAGCTCGCCGGCGAACTTCGCCGACGGGTTCGGGTCGAACGTCGGCAGCGAGCCGTCCGCTCGGTTCCGCGGGTTGTCGCTCATCCGGTCACTCCCGCTCCCGGCGGCCGCCCGCCGTCCGCCGCCGCGCCGTTCCTCCGAGCCTACGCCGCCGGGAGGCGCCGGGCAACACTGGGCGGCGACTACCGCGCGGAGTGGCGGACGTCGTGTACGGCGGCTCGGTCCCGGGCGGCAGCGACCCGCGGTTGACCTCGCACGCCCGGCGGCGGAGTATCCGTCCATGGACCAACCGCGTCGTATCGACCTGATGGAGCAGATCCGGGTGCTGTGCGCCCTGCCCCCGCGCCTGGCGGGAAGCGAGGGCGAACGGCGGGCGCACGAGCACGCGGCGGCGGTCCTGCGCGACCTGGGCTACGCGCCCGAGGTCGAGGAGTTCCGCGCGATCACCAACGGCTACGCGCGGCTCGCCGCCCATTGCGGCGCCCTGGCCCTCGCCGGGTCGCTGGGCATCACCAGCCCGCGCCTGGCGGCGCTGCTGGCCGGCGGCACCAACCTCTCGCTGTGGGGCGACCTCGAGGCGCGCGGGGCGGCGCTGTCGCGCCTGCTCCCGCGCGGCACGTCGCGCAATGTGCTCGCCCGCCTCCCCGCGGCCCGGGAGCGCCGCCGCCGGGCCGTGCTGATGGCGCACGTCGATGCGGCGCGCGAGGGGCCGGCGGTGTTCTTCGAGCCGCGGCGGGCGCGCGCGGCGGTCGAGCTGTTCCACGACAAGCTGGGCCACGCGCCGAACCCGGTGCAGATCGTCTTCTGGGCCGGCGTGGCGCAGACCGCGCTGCACGCCGGCGCATCGGTCGGCCTCCCGACCCAACTCGCGACCTGGGCGCTGGCGCAGCTCCAGGGCTGGGTGGCGTGGACGATGGCCCGCGCGGCGCTGAACCCCGCCGTCCCCGGCGCCTCCGACGACGCCGCGGGGGTGGCCGTGCTGCTGGCCCTGGCCGAGGATCTGCGCCTTGCGCCGCTCGACCACACCGAGGTCTGGTTCGTCGCCACCGGTTGCGAGGAGTCGGGGCTGGCCGGCGCAGTGGAGCTGCTCGAGCGGCACGCGGCCGAGCTGGACCGCGAGCGGACCTGGCTGCTGGCGCTCGACACGCTCGGCGGCGGTGCGCTGCGCTGGTGCACGGGCGAGGGGTTCGTGCGGTTCCTGCGGTACGACGCGTCGTTCGTGGCGCTGGCGCGGGAGACGGCGGCGGAACCCGGGGCGCCGCCGGCGCGGCCGTACGCGATGACCTTCGGCACCGACGCGCTGGCGGGGCTGGTGCGCGGCTACCGGACGCTGTCGCTGATCGCGCTGGACGACGCGGGGTATCCGCCGCACTACCACTGGCGCAGCGACACGCCCGAGAACATCGACCCCGCGACCCCCGCCGCGGCGCTGGAGTTCACCCGCCGCCTGCTGCGGCGGCTGGACGCCCTGCCGGAGGAACCCGCGGGGCCCGGCTGAGCCCGTGGTCGACGCTGGCATCGTGCGCCGACGGGATCAGCGGCCGACGGACCAAGACGCGCACGCCGCGGCGGCCTGCGGCCTTGCGCCGCCCAGGACGTCAACGCCCGCCGATCAGCCGCCGCGCCGGCGCCGGGCGGCCCGGGCGTGCGCCTCCAGCCCTTCCCGCCGCGCCAGCCGCTCGGCGTCGGCCGCCAGCTCCGCCGCCGCCGCCGCGTCATCGAGCCGCAGCCAGGTCCGCACGCGCAGGAAGTGCAGCACCGACAGCCCGCCGCACCGGCGGGCCGCGCCGCCGGTCGGCAGGGTGTGGTTCGGCCCGGCGCCGTAGTCTCCCAGCACCTCGGCCGAGCCGGCGCCGACGAACAGGCCGCCCCAGTGGCGCAGCCGGGCGCGGGCCGCCCCCGGGTCGCGCAGGTGCAGCTCGAGGTGTTCCGGCGCCAGCCCATCGCAGACGCGGCACGCCTCACCGAGATCGGCCGCGGTCACCGAGAACCCGCAGGCCAGCGCGCGGCGGGCGATCCCCGCCGTCGGCAGGTCGGCGAGCTGCCGGCGCAGCTCCGCGTCGACGCGCGGCGGCAGGGACGGGTCGAGCGCCACCAGGATCGGCCGGGCCTCCGGGTCGTGCTCGGCCTGCGCCAGCAGGTCCGCGGCGACGAGCGACGGGTCCGCGGTATCGTCGGCCAGCACGACCAGCTCCGACGGCCCGGCCGGCAGGTCGATCGCCACGTGTCCCGCGACGAGCTGCTTGGCGGCGGTGACCCAACGGCTGCCCGGTCCGACCACGACGTCGCACGCCGGAACGGGGCCGGCGCCGAAGGCGAGCGCCGCGATCGCCTGCGCCCCGCCGGCCGCCAGGAAACCGTCGGCGCCGGCGAGCGCCGCGGCGGCCAGGGTGACTGGCGCCGGCCGCGGCGAGGCGACCCACACCTCGCCCACGCCCGCCGCGCGCGCGGTCACCGCCGTCATCAGCACCGACGACGGCAGGGGAAACCGCCCGCCCGGCGCGTAGCACCCGGCCCGCTCGACGGGAGCGATCTCGTGGCCGGCCCGGCCGCCGGGAATCGCCAGCTCCATCGGCCGCAGCGCCTCGCGCTGGGCCCGCGCGAAACGCTCGATCCGTCCGGCGGTCCGCTCGAGCGTCGCGCGGTCCTCGCGGGGCAGCGCGGCAAGCGCCTCGTCGAGGGCTTCGCGCGGCAGCACCAGCGGCGCGCCGGGGGGCAGATCCCCGAGCCGCTCGGCGTGCGCGCGCAGCGCGGACTCGCCCCGCGCCCGAACATCGTCCACGATCTCCCGCGCCGCGGCGAGCGTCGCGGTGTTCACGGGGTCCCGCGCCTCGGCGGCGACGGCGGCGGGCGGCACGTTCCGCAGCAGGGGCGTCGTCACGGCTCACCTCCTCTCCGGCTTGGCGTCCCCGGGCCGCCGGGAGATCCGTCGCGCGCGCCGCTCCAGCTCGCGCTCCACGTCGGCGAGCTCGCCGCCGGCCCGGACCAGCGCGACCAGGGCGAAGTACAACAGGTCGGCCGCCTCCGCGACCGCCGTCGCGGGCGCCGCGTCGGCCAGCTCGCCGGCCTCCTCGAGCAGCTTGGCGCGCAGCAGCGCCGGGTCGCCGAGCAGCCGGGCGGTGTACGAGCCGGGCGGCGCCGCGCGGGCGCGCTCGCGCAACCGGCGCAGCAGCGCCGGGAGCCCCGCGTCGTCGCCCCAGCAGCTCCGCGTGCCGCGATGGCAGAACCCGCGCCCGTGCTGGCGGACGACGAAGCGCAGCGCGTCGCGGTCGCAGTCGAGCTCGACCCGCAGCAGATCCTGCCGGTCGCCGCTCGTCTCGCCCTTGACCCACAGCCCGCGCGCTCGCGAGCGGTACACGCCGCGGCGCGTCCGGACCGCCTCGCGGAAGCTGTCACGGTCCGACCAGGCGAGGCCGAGCGCCCGGCCCGACTCGTCGACGACGACCGTGGGCCACAGGCCGTCCGAGCGGTCGGACCGGAGCGGGGCAGCGAGGGCGTCGGCCAGATCGAGCCGCCCGGTGTACAGCGCCATGCCGACCTGCGCGTCGGCGCCGAGACGATCGATTTCGGCCAGCTCCTCGGCGGTGGTCACGCCGCCGGCCACCGTCACGCGCACCGGGTCGGCGGCCGCCACCACCTCGCGGACCCGCGCCAGGTCGATCCCTTCCATCCGCCCTTCCCACTCGACGAAGGTCACGAGGAATCCGCCGACGTGCGGCTTGAGCTCGGCGATCCGTTCGAGGACGCCGCGGCCCGTGCCGCGGGTCCACCCCTCGACGACCACGTCGCCGTGGCGGGAATCGAGCGCGGCCTGGACGCGCTCGCGCGGCAGTCGCCGCAGCAGGGCCGGCTCCGCCGCGGTGCCGAGGATCACGCGCTCGGCCCCGGCGTCCAGCCGGCGCACCGCCGTCTCGTAGTCGCGGATGCCGCCGCCGACGCGGCACGGGAAGCGCCCGGCGAGCGTCTCGACGAGCGCGGCGTTCGAGCCGCGGCCGCGGGCGGCGTCGAGGTCGATCACGGCGAGCTCGCCCGCCACCGAGAAGCGCTCGGCGATCGGCAGCGGGTCGCCGGCGTCGAGCGCCTGCCGCTCGCCGCCGACGAGCTGCACGGCCCGGCCGGCCTGGAGATCGATCGAGGGCACGATCATGGGCGCACCTCCAGCCCGCGCCGGCGGAGCTCGCGCTTCACGTCGGCGACGGTGGTTTCCCCGGTGTGGAAGATCGACGCCGCCAGCACGGCGCCGGCCCCCGCGCGGACCGCCTCGATCATGTGCGCGGGGCCGTCGGCGCCGCCCGAAGCGACGATCGGCACGCGGACGACGGCGGCGACGGCGCGGAGCAGCGCGAGGTCGTAGCCGGCGCGGGAGCCGTCGCGGTCCCACGAGGTGAGCAGGATCTCGCCGGCGCCGCGCGCGGCCGCCTCGCGGGCCCAGGCGACCGCGTCGCGCCCGGTGCGCTTCCGCCCGGAGAGCACGACGACCTCCCATCCGCCTTCCGGGCGGACGGCGGCGTCGAGCGCGAGGACCGTGCACTGCGCGCCGAAGCGCCGGGCCAGGCGGTCGAGCAGCGCGGGGGCCTCGACCGCCGCGGTGTTGACGCCGACCTTGTCCGCGCCCGCCTCGAGCAGCGCCTCCGCGTCCGCCTCGGAGCGCACGCCGCCGCCCACGGTCAGCGGCAGCGCCAGGCCGGCCCGCACGCCGCGCACCGTGTCGAGCGCCGCGCTCCGCCCTTCGGGCGTGGCCGACACGTCGAGCAGCGTCAGCTCGTCCGCCCCCTGCCGCTCGTACTCCGCCGCCCGCTCCACCGGGTCGCCGGCGTCCCGCAGCCCCTGGAACCGGACCCCCTTGACCACGCGGCCGTCGCGGACGTCGAGACACGGGATGATCCGCACGGTCAGCACGACGCACCTCCGGCGAGACGGAGCCAGCGGTCGAGCAGCGACCGGCCGGCGGCCGAGGACAGCTCGGGGTGGAACTGGCACGCCAGCACCGCGCCCCGTTCGAGCGCCGCGACGAACCGGCCGCCGTAGTCGCACCAGGCGGCGCGCCAGCCGGGCGGCGCGGCCGGGAGGCGGAACGAGTGAGCGAAGTAGACGTGCGCGCGCTGCAGCAGGCGGCAGTCCGGGTCGGGTTCGATCCGGTTCCACCCCAGGTGCGGCACCGGGAGGTCGGTCGCGAAACGCGTCGCCGTGCCGGGGACGACCGCCAGCCCCGCCACGCCGGGGGATTCCTCGCTCCCTTCCGCCAGCAGTTGGAGCCCGAGGCAGACGGCGAGGGTCGGGCGGCCGGCGAGGAGTCGTTCGCGCAGCGGCTCCGCCCAGCCGCGCTCGACGAGGCGCTCCATCGCCGCGGCGAAGGTCCCGACGCCGGGGAGCACGAGCCGCTCCGCGTCGCGCACGTCGCGCGACGACGACGGCGCGATGGGCTCCGCCCCGAGCCGCCGCAGCGCGGCGCGGACCGAGGCGAGGTTGGCGGTGCCGGTCGGCAGCACCGTCACGGGAAGCGCGCCCATCACAGGACCCCCTTGGTGCTCGGCACCTCCACGCCGCCGTCGCGGGCCGCGGCCTGCCGCAGGGCCAGCGCCAGCGCCTTGATCGCCGCCTCGGCCCGGTGGTGGTCGTTCTCGCCGCGCAACACGTCGAGGTGCAGGGTGGCGCGGGCGGCAATGGCCAGCGAGCGGGCGACGTGCGCGACGTTCTCGGCCGCCAGCGCGCCGAGGCGTTCGCGGCGCAGGCCGAGATCGACCTGCGCGAACGGGCGGCCGGAGAGATCGACCACCGCCCGCGCCAGCGCCTCGTCGAGCGGCGCGTGGGCCGCGCCGAAGCGGGCGACGCCGCGGCGCTCCCCGAGCGCCCGGTCCAGGGCGGCGCCGACCGCCAGGGCGCAGTCCTCCGCGGTGTGGTGGTCGTCGACCTCCCGGTCGCCGTTGCAGCGCAGTTCGAGGTCGAACCGCGCGTGCCGGGCCAGCGTGGCGAACAGGTGATCGAGGAACCCGAGGCCGGTGGAGACCTGCGCCTCGCCCGTCCCGTCCAGCGCCAGGCGGCAGGCGACGCGGGTCTCGCGGGTCTCGCGGCGGATCTCGGCGGTGCGGTCGTTCATGGCAGCAGCTCCTCCAGCTCCGCAAGGTCGCGGAGCACGCGGGCGGCGCCCGCGGCGGTGAGGGCGTCGGCGGTCCGGGCGAACTCCTCGCCCGGCGCCGCGACGCCGATCGGCACCACGCCGGCGGCCCGGGCGGCGCGGACGTCGTCCGGGGTGTCGCCGACCATCCAGGCGTTGCGGACCCCCAGCGCGGCCAGCACGCGCCGCACCGGGTCGGGGTCGGGCTTGCGCGGGCCGTCCTCCATCACGGTCGCGGCGCGGAACAGCGGGCCGAGGTCGTACCGCGCCAGGAAGACGTCGGCGTCGCGCCGCGGACGGCCGGTGACCAGCCCCAGCGGCAGGCGCGCGGCCCACCGCGCGAGCCGCTCGCGCGGCACCCGCAGCGTCTCGGCCTCCCGGAAGCCGTCGCCCGCCCCGCTCCCCTGGTAGAACCGCTCGAAACGGTCAGTGACCTCCGCCAGCGTCCGTTCGATCCCCTGGCGCGCCAGCAGCCGCCGCGACAGCTCCCAGTCGTTGTTGGCGTCGCCCGCCAGCCGCAGCGCGGCGACGTCCGCGTCGTCGCAACGCCCGCCGAACGACTCGACCGTGGCCCGGATCGCGCGGCGGTACGAGCGCGAGACATCGACCAGCGTGTCGTCGATGTCGAACAGCAGAGCTGCGGGACGCAGCGCGGCTTCGAGCGCCCGGCACAACCGATCGAAGGCGGTCGGGTCGCCCGGGAGGGTGATGCGCAGCCGGTCGGCCAGCTCGGGCCGCTCGGGGAAACGCCGGACGGCGATGCCGAGGCCCGCCAGCGCGTCGTGGAGCCACGCGGCCCGCGGGGTGCGGACGAGGAGGAAGTTGGCCTGCGACGGGGCGCAGGCGACGCCCAGCCGCTCGAGCCGTTCCGCCAGCGCGGTGCGCTCCTCCCGCACCCGCTCGACGAACCGCGCCACGGCCGCACCGTCGCGCTCGAGGCGGGCCTCGGCCAGCGCGAGCGACGGTCTGGATACGGCGTACGGGTGTCCGGCGGCGCGGAGCCACTCGATGATGCCGGCCGGGCCGGCCGCCCAGCCGACGCGCAGGCCGGCCAGGCCCCAGGCCTTGGAGAAGGTGCGGAACACGACGACGTTGGGGAGCGCCAGCAGGCGCGCCGTCGGGTCGGCGTCGGCGAACTCGACGTACGCCAGGTCGGCCAGCAGCAGGACGCCGGGCAACTCGGTCGCGAGGCGCTCGACGTCGGCCGGGTCCGCCGTCGCCCCGGTGGGGTTGTTCGGCGAGACGATCGCGAGCGCGGCGGTCTCGGGCCCGGCGGCGGCCCGCAGCGCGGCGCGCGGGAACGGCCCGTCGAGCCACGGCACCGGGACGACCTCGGCGCCGGCCAGCCGCGCGTAGCGTTCCAGCATCTCGAAGGTCGGCACGGGGAGGACGAGGTTGCGGCCCGGGGCGAGCACGGCGCGCAGCGCCCGCTCGAGACCGTCGTCGGCGCCGGCGGTGACCAGCACGCGGGCCGGCCCGATGCCCAGCCGCTCGGCCAGCCGGCGTTCGAGCGCGGCGGGATCGGGGTAGCGGCGCAGCGCATCGGGGCCCGCCCGCTCCAGGGCCGCGAGCAGTTCCGGGCCGGGGCCGGCCGCTTCGTTGCCGTCGAGCCGCAGATCGATCGGGGCGCCATGGCGCGGCGGCCGGTAGGCCCGGACGCGGGCCAGCGCCGGGGAAGGTCGGGGCGTGGCGGAACCGCTCATCGCTCCCTCCTCACGGGACGATCTGGGCCAGGCGCGTGACCACCACGTCCGTGCCGCCGCGCCGCTTGATCTCCGGGATCACCTCGGGCAGCCGCTCCCGCGGCACGGCCGCCTTGACCGCGTACCCTTGCCCGCCGTGCAGCGGCGACAGCGTCGGCTCGCGCATGCAGGGCAGCACGGCGATCACCTGCTCGAGGTGCGCGGCATCGACGTTCACCTCGACCATCACCCGCCGCCGCGCCTCGAGCACCGAGCGGAGCAGCAGCACGAGTCGTTCGAGCCGTTCGCGCTTCGCGGGGTCCTCGACGGCCGCCGCCGAGGCGTACAGCCGGGTCGAGGAGCGGAGCAGCTCGTCGACGACGACGAGGCGGTTGGCGCGGAGCGTGTCGCCGCTGGCCGCCAGGTCGACCACGCAGTCGGCGTCTTCCGGCGGGAACACCTCGGTCGCGCCGTAGGAGCGGAGGAACACGGCGTCGAGTTTCCGGCGGGCGATCCACGTCCGGGTCAGCCGCTCGAACTCCGAGGCGACGACCAGCCGGCGGTCGGGCAGGCGGCCGTCGGCGAGCAGCGCCGCCGGTGCCGCGGCCACCAGCCGGACCTCGTCCAGGCCGGTGTCGAGCAGTTCGACGGGGTGCGCCTCCAGCTCGGCGACCCAGTCGGCCCCGGTGAAACCGAGGTCGCGCGAGCCGAGCTCGAGCATCTCGACGATGCTCTGCGGCTTGAGCACCTTGGCCTCGAAGCCGGGCAACGAGATCTGGGGGCGGTACGAGCGCTCGGTGCCGTGGACGCCGATGCCAGCGTCGGCCAGCAGCGCCAGGACGCCAGCCTGCATCCGACCCTTGGGGAGCGCGAGGCGCAGCCACGGTTCGGAACGGGTCATCTCGGCCTCCTTTCCTCGGCCGGCCCCGTCGGTCGCTTCGCGTGGGTTCCGAAGACGCGAACGCCGGCGGGTGCCGGCGTCCGGGGTTCGATCGTGCGCTACACCCCTAGCCGGCCCGCGACGGGTGGCGATGGTGGTGCAGGCGGCAACACGACCGCATGGCGCAAGGGTGCCCGTGCGCCCGGCGCATGTCAAGCGCGGGTGCGTGCCGGGGCGGCACGACGCCGCACGGGAGGCCGGCGGGAACCGGTTCGGGTGGCCGATTCGGGAGCCGCGTGCTAGGAATTGCCTCGTCCGCAGCAGCAACGGAACGGGCATCGAACGAAGGGAGGGGTCCGATGGAACGACGGATGGCAACCTGGGTGGCCGTGCTGGCGACGACCCTGCTGGCGGCCGCGTGCGGCTCGACCACGGGCGACGACACCGACGCCGACGCCGACGCGCCGGCCGAGGGGTTGGGGGACGAGTTCGACGTCCCGACCGACGGCGATGGGGACGGTCCCGACGGCGTCTGCCGCTGCACGTCCGACGAGGAGTGCCGGGACGAGTCGTACTGCAACGGCGAGGAGCAGTGCGTGGCCTGCGAGTGCCGGCCCGGCATCCCGCAGACGGACGGCACGCCGTGCGACGACGGCGAGTCGTGCACGGAGGGCGAGTCGTGCCTGGCCGGCGTCTGCACGGGCGGTGCCTCGGTCTGCCTGTGCGACGACGACGACGACTGCCTGCCGCACGACGACGGCAACCGGTGCAACGGCCGGCTGCTGTGCGTCGGCCACGAATGCCGCTTCGCGCCGGAGACGATCATCACCTGCGACCGGACGGGCGACACCGACTGCCTGATCAACCTCTGCGTTCCGGCGACCGGCGACTGCGAGATGACCCCGGTGGGGGACGGGATGAGCTGCGACGACGGCAACGGGTGCACGACGGGCGACGCCTGCGCCGCCGGCACGTGCGTCGGCGGGCCGCCCACCTGCGAGTGCGAGGCGACGGCCGACTGCGCCCGGCACGAGGACGGCAACCGGTGCAACGGCACGCTGGTCTGCGACCCCGGGACCCATACCTGCGTGATCGACCCCGGCACGGTCGTGACCTGCGACCCGAGCGGCGACACGGCGTGCCGGGCCAACCGCTGCAACCCGGCCACGGGGATCTGCGCGATGCAGCCGCGGGGCGACGGAACGAGCTGCGACGACGGCAACGCCTGCACCGTCGGCGACGCCTGCGCCGCCGGCGCGTGCACCGGCGCGCCGCGCTCGTGCGACGACGGCAACGTCTGCACCGACGACGGCTGCGACCCCGGCTCGGGCTGCACCCACGCGCACAACACCGCCGACTGCGACGACGGCAACGCCTGCACCGTCGACGACGTCTGCGCCGCCGGCCGCTGCGGCGGCTCGGCCCGCAACTGCGACGACGACAACGTCTGCACCGACGACGGCTGCGACCCCGGCTCGGGCTGCACCTACGCGCACAACACCGCCGACTGCGACGACGGCAACGCCTGCACCGTCGACGACGTCTGCGCCGCCGGCCGCTGCGGCGGCGCGCCCCGCGACTGCGACGACGGCAACGTCTGCACCGACGACGGCTGCGACCCCGCGACAGGCTGTACCCGCACCCACAACACCGCCCCCTGCGACGACGGGAACCCCTGCACCTCGCCCGACGCCTGCAGCGGCGGGCGCTGCGTCGGCACGGAGACCGGTCTCACCCTCTGTCCCGACGGGGGGTGCTACGACCTGCGGACCGACCGCAACCACTGCGGCGACTGCGCCGTCGCCTGCCGCTTCGACGAGAACTGCGCCGACGGTCGCTGCGTCGTCCGGGCGTGGGACCCGGTCGGTCCGGGGCCCGTGAACCCCGCGCTGCCGGCCCTGGCCCACGCCCTGGGCACCGACGGCACGACCCCGTACGTGGCCTGGGTCGCCGACGAGGCGACGGACAACGCGTACGTGCACCGTCTCGGCGCGGCGGCCTGGACCCCGCTGGGCGGCACGCTCAACGGCGGCGCCGAGGCCCAGGCGGTGGTCGACATCCAGTTCGACCGCACGACGCCGTACGTGTTCTACATCGACCGCAGCCTGCTGATGACGCCGCCGGACCACGTGAAGCGCTTCGACGGCGCCGGACCCGGCTGGGTCGAGGTCGGCGCGCCGGGGTACCGGCCGGCCTGCATGATGCACTTCAACGCCGCCCTGGCGCTGGACGGCGCGCGGCCGCACTTCTCGTTCGTCGGCTCGGGCGGCTGCGGCATCGGCGTCGGCTACGCCCGCTGGACCGGCACGGCGTGGTGGGACACGCCCAACCCGCCGAGTCCCATGGGCACCGGCCTGCTCACGATGAACGGCGGCGGCTCGAGCGACGTGGTCTACGACGGCAGCCGCGCGCTGGTGGCGTTGATCGATAACGGCTGGCGCTACGTCCGCCGCTGGGAAGTCCCGGTCGACCCGGGCTCGTGGGTCAACGTCGGCCCGTCGTTCAACCAGAACCCGCCGGCGGCCGGCACCGCCGCCGCCAACCACCTCTGGATGGCGCTCGACGCGACCGGACGCATCTGGGTCGCCTTCGCCGAGCAGGACGGGGGCGTGCAGAAGGTGTTCGTCAAGCGCTACGAGCCGCTCGCGGACACGTGGACGCTGATCGGCGGCGAGCCGGTGAGCGATCCGACGCGGAACTCCGACTATCCCTCGCTGGCCTTCGTCGGCGGGACGCCGCACGTGGCGTGGGTCGAGGGGGTGACGTTCTCGGGCGGTCCGGGCGCCGCGAGCGGCACGATCAAGGTCGCGCGCTGGAGCGGCCTGGCCTGGGAGCGCGTCGGCGCGCCGCTCAACAACGACGCGACGACCGGCGCCGTGCTGCCCTACCTCGTCGGGATCGGAACGGTGCCGTACGTCGCCTTCCGCGAGCCGGCGGCGGCCCCGCAGCGGATCTACGTCAAACGCTTCCCGTAGGCGCCCGCCCCGGGCGACGCCGGCGCGCCGCCGGGGCCGCGGCCCGGTCGCCCCGATCGGGTTCCGCAGTCCCGCGCGCGACCGCTTGCGACCGAGCCTCGCCGTCCGACCGCGCGGCGGCCGCCGCGGCTCCGTCCCGCTCGAGTCGCGACCGCACCGCCGCCGGATCCACCTCGTCGGCTTCCCAGCGCACCCGGCCCTCCATCCCGCCGGCCACGGTGAGGAACTCGCCACTGACGTGCCGCGCGGCGACGGGGGAGGCGAGGAGCACGACGGCCCGCGCGACATCCTCGGGGCGCCCGAGCTGCCGCAGCGACATCGTGCGCACCACCCGCGCCACCGCAGCCGGGTCGGCGAGCGCCGCGCGGGCCATCGGCGTCACCGTCCAGCCGGGCTCGACGACATTGACGCGCCCGTAGGGGTCGAGCGCCACGATTTCGTTCTTGAGCGACAGGGCCAGGCCGCGCAGCGCCGCCTTGGCCGCCGCGTAGTCCGCGTGTCCCGCCTCGCCGAAGCGACCCGCCGTCGAGCCGACGAGGATCAACGCGGCGCCGTGCCCGTCGGGCCGCGGTCCGGTCCGGGCCAGCGTCTTGAGGAACGCCCGCGCGGTCCAGATCGCGCCGAGCAGATCGATCTCGATCGTCCGCCGCACGCGCTCCACCGGCAGCTCGTCGAGCCGCCCCGCCTCGGGCGGCCAGACCCCGGCGCAGGCGACGCAGACATCGACCCGTCCGAACCGCTCCACGGTCCGTTCGAACGCCGCCTCGACCTCCTCCGGCCGGGTGACGTCGGCGCCGCAGGTCAGCACGCGGTCGTCGTGACCCTGCGCGCGGATCCGGCCCTCCAGCTCGGCGAGGCGGGTGTGGCCGAGCAGCGCGAGCCGGGCGCCCTCCCCCGCGAACGTCTCGGCGATCGCGCGACCGATCCCGCCCGAGGCGCCGGTCACCAGCGCCACCTTGTCCGCCAGCCGAAGATCCATCGCCGTTTTCTCCGCGCGGCCGCTCAGGCCGCCGCCGACAGGAGCCGCAGCACGCGCAGCAGCCGCCCCGCGGCCCCCAGCCCGCGCAGCCGCAGCTCGCCCGAGGCGAGGCGTCGGGCGACCCTGCGCCCCGCGGCGTCCCACAGGATCGGCAGCCCCGAGCGGCCGATGCGCAGGAGCGATAGCTCGATCACCGCCTCGGAGGTCGCCGTCACGACCGCCTCGGCCCGCGGCAGCACGCCGTCGACCACCGTCAGTCGTCCGCCCTCGAAGACCAGCGTCAGTTCGACGTCGATGTCGGGAGCTCGCAGGCCGAGCCACAGGTCGAGCCGCTCGAGGTCGAGCCGTCGTTCGGGGTGCGCGGCCAGGTTCTGGCGCACGAGGTCGGCGACCATCGAGGCCAGGCCGTTGGCCTCGGCTCCGGGCGTCACGACGATCAGAGCGCCTGCGCGCATCGCGACCTCGTCACCAGGCGGCCCGGAGCACCTCGAGCACCAGCGCCGGGTCCATCGCCATCCGTGGGTTGTAGACGATCGCCGCGTCGGAGAGCGCGGCCGCGGCGATCGCTTCGAGGTCCGCCTCGGGGACGCCGGCGTCGCGATAGCGGGTCGGCAGACCGGAGGCCCGGGTCAACCCCTGCACGCCCACCGCCAGCGCCTCGGTCGCCGCGGCGTCGTCGCACGAGGTCGAGAATCCCATCGCGCGGGCCAGCTCGCCGTACGGCTCGGCGGCCTCCGCGGCGTTGAAGCGGATCACGTGCGGCAGGGCGATCGCGTTGGCCAGCCCGTGGTGCACGCCGTGGCGCGCGCCGATGGTGTGGGCGATCGCGTGCACCAGCCCGACCTGCGCGTTGTCGAAGGCGGTGCCGGCCATCGCGGCGGCGACGAGCAGCTGGCCGCGGGCCGCGAGATCGGTCGGCGCCTCGAGCGCCCGCGGCAGCCAGCGCCGGATCAGCCGCGCGGCGTGCAGCCCCAGGGCGTCGGCGATCGGGTTGCGCTGCAGCGAGTGCAGCCCCTCGATCGCGTGGGTCAGGGCGTCGAGCGCGGTGCCGGCGCCGATCGCGGGGGGCTGCCCGACGGTCAGCGCCGGGTCGAGGATCGCGACGTCGGGGATCAGGTGGAAGTCGCCGAACACCAGCTTCGCATGCTCCTCGTGGTCCTTGATCACCGCGTAGCGCGTCACCTCGCTGCCGGTGCCGTGCGTCGTCGGGATCGCCACGTGCGGTGTCTGCCGGCGCGTCAGGTTCTGGAACCCCTGGTGATCGACCAGCGACCCGCCCTCGGTCAGGACGATCGCCATCCCCTTGGCGGTGTCGATCGCCGAGCCGCCGCCGAGCGAGACCAGGCTGTCCGCGCCGCGCTCGCGGGCAAACGCCGCGCCCGCGTCGACCAGGTGGATCCCCGAGTCGGGCTGGGCGTCGGCGTAGACCCCGGCACAGCGGCCGTCCAGCACCGCCTGGAGCCGCCGCGGCAGGTCGGTCTTCGCGGCCAGCACGCGGTCGGTGACGACCACGGCGCGCGAGCAACCGAGCCGCTCCAGCTCCAGCGGCGCCTCGGACAGCGCCCCGACCCCGAACACCACGCGCGTCGGCGCGTAGTGCAGGAACGACAGCGAGTCGTCGTACGGCATCGCCCCCTCCCGCGGACGTCACTCGTCCGCGAACCGCGTCTCGACCATCGTCGCCGATTCGACCAGGTCCCGCGCCGCCTGGACGAAGCGCACGATCACCGGGAGCTGCCCCTTGGCGAGCTTGAGCTTGCCCTGCATCATCCCCTTGATCGGCTCCAGCTCCTTGCGGATCACCTGCTTCCAGCGCGCGTAGTCGCCGACGATCACGAACGCCGCGCCCGCGTCGGCCTCGGCCCGCGACACCAGTTTCGCGCCGCGGCAGACCCCCTGGTGCAGGTCGAGCCACATGCAGGCGTCCTCGGCCAGGCCGACGGCCGGGTTCGCCGACACCACGAGGGTGATCACCCCGTGGGTCCACTCGCGCCCCGAGGTCTTGTACGCCGGATTGCCGTTGACGGCTTCCCGGAACGCCGCGACCCACTCTGCAGACGGAAAAAGGAACGCCATGTCTCACCTCTCCGTTCCCGCCGCCGGTTGCCCCCCGGCGCGCCTTCGTGTAGGCCCTCAAGTAACATGGGGCGAGGAAACAGGGAACAGGGTACGGGGCACCACGATTCCGCCGTCGCGGTCCTTCGACTCGTAGGGGAGCGCGCGGCGCGCCGGGGTTCTCGATGAACGACCTGCCCTTGTTGAGGCGCGACGGGTGGTTTCCACCGTGGCTGCGCTGGGGATTCACCACGCGCCACGGCGGCGTGTCGAGCGGGCCCCACGAGTCGCTCAACCTGGGCTGGGACGTCGGCGACGACGTCGAACGTGTCCGGGAGAACCACGCGCGGCTCGGCGCGGCGCTCGGATACGACCCCGAGCGGCTCGGCACGGTGCGCCAGGTCCACGGGAAGAAGGTCCTGCTGGCGCGCAATCAGGAACAGGCGCGCGCCCTGCGCGGCACGCACGCCGACGGCATCATCCTGGCCCCGCGGGACGACGCCCCGCGCGATCCCGCCGGGGGACTCGCCGCGCTGGTGCGCGTCGCCGACTGCTGCCCCGTCATCCTTGCCTCGCTCGAGCGACCCGTGGCGGCGGTCCTGCACTGCGGCTGGCGCTCCACCGTCGGTGGACTGGTCCCGGAAGGGGTCCGCCGCGTCGCGCACGAGGCCGGAACGACGGCGGCCGCGCTGGCGGCCGCGATCGGGCCCTGCATCGGCCCCGACGCCTTCGAGGTCGGCGAGGAGGTGGTGGAGAAGTTCCTGCTGCGCGTCGGCCCCGCAGCCGTCCTCCGGCGACCGGCGTGGCCCCGGCCGCACGTCGATCTCCAGTGCGCGATCGAAACCCTGCTCGTTCGTCACGGCGTCCCCGCCGACCGGATCCTCCGCTTCCCGCGCTGCACCGTGTCCGAGCCGGCCGAGTTCTTCTCGTTTCGCCGCGACGGCCACGACGGCGGCCGACAGGCCGGCGTGATCGCGCTTCTCCCCTGAGCCGCGCCCCCGACCCCCGGCCCTGACCGGCACGGTTTCCGCACATCCTCGCGAACGGACCACGGCGTGCCGGGATCCGAATCCTCCGGCAGGATCCCGGCACGCCGCATCCTGTTCGAGAATGACGACCGCCGCGCCAACCTGTCACGCCACGCGGGAACCGAACGGATCCTCGACGGGGATGCGACGGCGTGTCATCCTTCGGACGAAGCGGGGTGTAACCATGCAGAAGAGCGATGCTGTGCGGGTCCTCGCGACGATCGCCCTGGCGCTGGCGGTCGCCTCGTGCGGCCGGACTCCGATGTTCGGGGACAACTGCGGGGACGGGGTCTGCACGTTCGAGGAGTCGTGCGAGATCTGCCCCGACGACTGCGGGCCGTGCGGGGAGTGGTGCGGCAACGGGTACTGTGCGCCGACCGAGGACTGCGGGAGCTGCCCCGACGACTGCGGCCCCTGCCCCGGCTGCGGCGACGGGCGCTGTTCGCGGGGCGAGACGTGCAGTTCGTGTCCGGTCGATTGCGGCGCCTGCCCCGGGACCTGCGGAGACGGGCGCTGCGATCCGACAGAAACGTGCGCGACGTGCCCGGGCGACTGTGGGGCCTGTCCCGGCTGCGGGGACGGCTTCTGCAGCCCGGAGGAGAGTTGCCTGTCGTGTCCGGGCGACTGCGGCGCTTGTCCGGGCAGTTGCGGAGACGGCCGCTGCGCGGGGGCGGAGGACTGCGAGAGCTGCCCGGGCGACTGCGGGCCCTGCCCCAGGATGTGCGGCGACGGCGTCTGCGACGCGGCGGCGGGCGAGGACTGCCGGACCTGCCGCGCCGACTGCGGCGCCTGCCCGACCTGCGGCGACGGGAGCTGCATCTCGAGCGAGAGCTGCGTCGATTGCCCGGAGGACTGCGGGGTCTGCCCGGACACTTGCGGGGACCGGATGTGCGGGCTGACCGAGACCTGCGCCACCTGTCCGGCCGACTGCGGGGTCTGTCCCGACCGGTGCGGCGACGGCGCCTGCGGGCCGACCGAGAACTGCGTCTCGTGCGCCGCCGACTGCGGGCCCTGCCCCGGCTGCGGCGACGGCGCGTGTGCCGGCGGCGAATCGTGCCTCACCTGCCCCGCCGACTGCGGCGTCTGCCCCGACCGCTGCGGCGACGGCGTCTGCGGCCGCACCGAGGACTGCGCCGACTGCCCGGCCGACTGCGGACTGTGCCCCGATGCCTGCGGCGACGGCCGCTGCGGCGCCACCGAAACCTGCGCCTCCTGTCCGCTCGACTGCGGGTCCTGCCCCGGCTGCGGCGACGGCACCTGCTCCTCCACCGAGAGCTGCGCCTCCTGCCCGGCCGACTGCGGACTTTGCGTCGATGTCTGCCCCGACGGGATCTGCGGGCCCACCGAGTCGTGCGTGACCTGCGCCGCCGACTGCGGCGCGTGTCCCGTGGTCTGCGGCGATCGGATCTGCGGCCTGACCGAGAGCTGCCGCACCTGCCCCGACGACTGCGGGCGCTGCCCCGACGTCTGCCGCGACGGCCTCTGCGGACCGACCGAGACCTGCGCCTCCTGCCCCGACGACTGCGGGCGCTGCCCCGGTTGCGGCGACGGCCGCTGCAACGCCGCCACCGAGACCTGCGTCACCTGCCCCGCCGACTGCGGCGCCTGTCCCGACGAGTGCGGCGACGGCGCCTGCGGGCCGACCGAGACCTGCTGGAGTTGTCCCGGCGACTGCGGCGTCTGCACCGGGATCTGCGGCGACGGCGTCTGCGACCGCACCGAGAGCTGCGGCTCGTGCCGCTGGGACTGCGGCGAATGCCCCGGGGTCTGCGGCGACCGCCGCTGCGAACGCTCCGAGAGCTGCTCGTCGTGCCCCGCCGACTGCGGACCCTGCCCCGACTCGTGCGGCGACCGCACCTGCGGCGTGACCGAAACCTGCGAGGCCTGCCCGGCCGACTGCGGAGCGTGCCCCCTGCGCTGCGGCGACTGGCGCTGCGACCCCGGCGAGACCTGCACGAACTGCTGGCTCGACTGCGGGCCGTGCGCCGGCTGCGGCGACGGCCGCTGCAACCGCTCCGCCGGCGAGAACTGCAACACCTGCCCCTGGGACTGCGGCATGTGCCCGCCGACCTGCGGCGACGGCGTCTGCGCCTACGGCGAGAGCTGCTACGACTGCCGCGCCGACTGCGGGCCGTGCGACGAGGTGTGCGGCGACGGCACCTGCGGGTCCACCGAGTCGTGCGCCTCCTGTCCCGGCGACTGCGGCGCCTGCCCGCCGTTCTGCGGCAACTGGGTCTGCGAACCGGGCGAGACCTGCTCCTCCTGCGTCAACGACTGCGGCCTCTGCCCGCCCGCCTGCGGCGACGGCCGCTGCACCTTCACCGAGGACTGCGCGACCTGCTCGGTCGACTGCGGCGCCTGCCCCGACCGCTGCGGCGACGGCGTCTGCGGCGTCTCCGAAACCTGCAGCTCCTGTCGCGCCGACTGCGGCCGCTGCCCGACCTGCGGCGACGGCGCCTGCGACTGGTCCGAACACTGCGCGACCTGTCCCGAGGACTGCGGCGCCTGTCCGCCCGTCTGCGGCGACGGCGCCTGCTCCGGCGGCGAAACCTGCGAAACCTGCTGGTACGACTGCGGCCGCTGCCAGGTCTGCGGCGACGGTCTGTGCTGGCTCACCGAGTCGTGCGCCTCCTGCTCCGCCGACTGCGGCACCTGCCCCGACACCTGCGGCGACGGCCGCTGCGGCCCCGCCGAACTGTGCTACACCTGCCCGCGCGACTGCGGCGCCTGCCCCGCCTGGTGCGGCGACGGCGTCTGCGAAGGCGACGAAACCTGCGGCACCTGCCCGTACGACTGCGGCGCCTGCCCCGGCTGCGGCGACTGGTTCTGCGACGCCGGCGAGGACTGCTGGAACTGCCCCCAGGACTGCGACTACTGCGAGGACACCTGCGGCAACGGCCACTGCGGCTGGACCGAGAACTGCGTCGTCTGCCCCGCCGACTGCGGCCCGTGCGCCGACGTCTGCGGCGACGGCCGCTGCGGCTCGACCGAGAGCTGCTGGCGCTGCGCCGCCGATTGCGGCGCCTGCCCCGACGTCTGCGGCGACTCGCAGTGCGGACCTGCCGAGGACTGCAGCACCTGCATGTGGGACTGCGGCTACTGCCCCTCGTACTGCGGCGACGGCGTCTGCGACTACCCCGAGTTCTGCACCACCTGCCTCCCCGACTGCGGCGTCTGCTCCTGGTGCGGCGACGGCTACTGCGGCCCCTACGAGCGCTGCGTCACCTGCCCCGCCGACTGCGGAAGCTGCCCCGACGTCTGCGGCGACCACGTCTGCGGTTTGACCGAGCGCTGCGCCACCTGCCCCGCCGACTGCGGAAGCTGCCCCGACGTCTGCGGCGACCGCACCTGCGGCCCGGCCGAGAACTGCCGCGGCTGCCCCGCCGACTGCGGCGCCTGTCCGCCCGTCTGCGGTGACGGCGCCTGCGTCGCCCCCGAGGACTGCCGCCGCTGCGCCGCCGACTGCGGCCCCTGCTCCTGACCCGCGACCGCGCCGTCCTTCGCCGCCCCGTCCGCCCGAGCCGCGACCCTCGCCGGTCGCGACGCACCCGCCCCGTCCCACCCGGTTGCGACGGCTTCCCCCGGGAGGCATAATCCTGCCGGACGGTTGAAACTTCGTCCCGGTTGCGACGTCCAAGGTCGCGCCAGGAGACAGACCATGACACTCACCCACCGATCCCCGACTTCCCGCACCCTGCGGGTCGCGCTGCTGGCGGCGCTCTGCGCCGTCCTCCCGACGCTCGGGAGCGCCGACGACGGGCCGCCGCGCAACGCGCAGTCGCGGAGCGGCGGCGACCAGGCGCAGGGCGAGCCGCAGGTCACGGTCACGCCGCCGCGGCTGAACCTGCGCCGGCAGGACGTCGACCTCCGGAACTGCCGCGTGCACTACTCGATCGGCCGCCGCGCCCAGCGCGTGCTGGTGGAGCTGCGCGGGTTGCGCGGCGACCTGCTCTACTCCCAGGAAACACGGCTCGGCGACCTGCGCCCGGGCGCGCGGATCGACGTGACCTGGCCGGCGCAGACCGAGGAAATCGGCCGCATCGAGGTCACCACCTGGGACGAGAACGACGCCAGCGCCACCTTCCGCATCAGCCCGTTCAAGGTCGAGATCCCCCACACCGACGTCGTGTTCGAGACCAACCGCTGGGAGATCCGCGACTCCGAGAAACCGAAGCTCGACGAGGCGTGGACGCTGATCGAGCAGGCGATGAACGACTACGGCACGCTGCTCGAAGCGGCCCTGTACGTCGGCGGGTTCACCGACACCGTCGGCCAGCCGCGCGACAACCAGGTCCTCTCCGAACACCGCGCGCGCGCGATCGCCGAGTACTTCCGGGACAAGGGGATGACCTTCCCGATCTACGCCCGCGGTTTCGGCGAGAAATGCCTGGCCGTCGAAACCCCGGACAACACCGACCTGGAAGCCAATCGCCGCTCGATGTACGTCCTCGCCGCCGAGCCCCCGGAACTCTGTCCCGGCCTCGGCAACGGCGGCTGGACCCGCATCCGCTGAACGCCCCGCTCGCCGGCCCGCCGGCGCCCGCGCCGCTCCCGGCCGGACCCCGCTGCTACGCCGGCGGTTCGAGCAGCTCGCGCAGTTTCGCTTCCAGGTCGGCGAGCGCGTACGGCTTGGTCAGGACGGCGGTCCCCGGTTCCACCTGACCGTTGGTCTGTGCCGCCTCGCCAGCGTAGCCGGTCGAGAAGATCACCCGCACCTCCGGGCGGCGCTCCCGCAGCGCCCGGGCCAACTCGCGGCCGCCCATCCGCGGCATCACCACGTCGGTCAGCAGCACGTCGATCGGACCGTCGTGCGCGGCCGCCTTCGCCAGCGCCTCCGTCCCGTCGGCCGCGACCAGAACGCGGTAGCCCAGCCGCTCGATCATCCGCACCGTCAACTCGCGCACCCCGCGCTCGTCGTCCACCACCAGCACGGTGACCTCGCGCCGCACGCGCGGCGCGGCCGGACGGTCCGAGGCGGCCGCGTCGGGGGGCGCCTCGACCGCGGGCAGGTAGATCTTGAACGTCGTTCCGCGGCCGGGCTCGCTGTAGACCAGGATCTCGCCGCCGGACTGCTTGACCACGCCGTGCACGGTGGCCAGCCCCAATCCCGTGCCGCCGTGGTCCCGCTTCGTCGTGAAGAACGGCTCGAACACCCGCTCCAGCGTCTCGGACGACATCCCGTGGCCGGTGTCGGTGACGGCGAGCAGCACGTACGAGCCGGGCCGCAGTTCGGGATGGCGCCGGCACGCCTCGGCGTCCAGCTCCACGTTGCGCGTCTCGATCGTCAGCGTGCCGCCCTCCGGCATCGCGTCGTGCGCGTTGACCGACAGGTTCACGATCGCCTGTTCGAGCCGCGCCGGGTCGGAACGGACCCGGCGCAGGTCCGGCGCCGTCGCGAACCGCAGGTCCACGTTCTCCCGCAACAGGCGCCGGAGGATCGGCTCGAGACCCCGGACGAGCCGGTTGAGGTCGAGCACCCGGGGCTCGATCACCTGCCGGCGGGCGAACGCCAGGAGCTGCTGCGTGAGCTGCGCGGCGCGGGCCGCCGCCTCCCGGATTTCGAGCAGCCGCGCGCGCATCGGAAACGACGGGTCCTGCGCCGCCCATTCCGGGTCGGCGTTGGCCAGGATCACCGTCAGCAGGTTGTTGAAGTCGTGCGCCACGCCGCCGGCGAGCCGGCCGACCGCCTCCAGCCGGGTCGCCTCGCGTCGCTCGCGTTCGAACGCCGCCCGCTCCTCCCGCGCCTCCTCGATCCGCGCCAGCGCCACACTGAGGAAAAGACCCGTGACCGCGACGGCGATCAGCGTCACGGCCACCGGGCTGAACGGGTTGTCGGGATCGAGGCTCGGCGGGAGCGCCCCTCGAAACTCCAGCAGGTACGCCACAACCGCCGCCGCCCCGCACAGCCCCATCGACGCCAGCGCCGCCCGGCGGCCGCGCAGCAGACCCGCCAGGCACACGACGACCGGCAGCAGCACCGTGTACGCACCTCGGAGGCCCCCGAAGGCGAACAGCGACCCCGTCACCGCCGTATGCATCGAGCCGAGGAACAACCAGGCCGCCGCCGCATGATGCCCGCGGCGCGTCAGCACCTCGCACCCCACCAGCAGCACCACCAGCGTCCCCGTCGCCGCCGCGCCGATCTCGGGAACGGCGGTGGTGCCGGGAATCCACGCCAGCCCGAACGACAGCAGCGCCGCCGCCAGGATCGGATGGACCACCGCCTGCAGCAGGCGGAACTCCCGTCGCCGATCGAGCGTCGCCAGCCGCTTCGCGGACTCGGCCTCGGCACGCGAAGATTGATCCCCCCCTGGCGAACGGTGCACCGCCATCCCGCGTCCCCGCGACGTCTCCGAGTGCAGCACGAACGGCGGCCTCGATCAAGGGTGCGCCGAACCGGCGGCCGATTCGGGTTGCGCGGCGTCCTCGGCCTGCAGCCGGTTCCACTCCCACTCCATGTCCGCCAGCGAGGGCGCCGGCTCCGCCGTCACATCGACGATCGTCCCGTCCGCCCCGAGCACGGGCCGCAGGATCGGCGAGACGAAGGCGAACTTCTTCGGATAGCCGAGCGCCTCGACCCGCTCCAGCACGTCCTCCCGCCGCGCCTCGTCGTAGCGCGCGCCGTACGTCTCGACCAGCCGCTGCGCCGCCGCGGCGTCCCCCTCGGCCTTGATCCGCATCAGCTCGGCCAGCAGCTCGCCGATTGTGGTCCGCCAGCGCTCGGGGTCGTTCATCACGATGTAGAACTTGTCGTCGCGCCGCTCGACGCGCGCCGCTCCCCGGTCGATCGCGTAGCCGACGATCAGCAGCGCGGCGCGCCAGTGGTCCTCCTCGACGACGCCGCCGGGCGGCAGCCGCCGCAGCACCAGCAGCCCGCCGCGCAGGTACGACTGGCCGACCGCCACGGCGCAGTCCGCCGCCGGCAGCATTCCGATCTCGACCGTCCGGGGATCGAATGCCAGGTACAGCGCGACCAGCTCGGCCCGCGCCTCCTCGATCGTGTTGTAGGTCCCCGGCAGGTGGTCGGCCGGGTCGCCCCCCAGCGTCTCCGGCACCCGGCCCGAACCGTGGCCGAGCACCTCGTGGTACGCGATCCCCTGCCGGCGCACCGCTTCGCGGCACCGCAACGCCAGCTCGCGCTCGGCGTCGTCCCAGGCGAACTCGCGGATCGCCAGCTCCCCCGTCACCACGTCGACCGCCTCGCCCAGGTTGCCGATGTCGATGCTCTTCGACCCGTACTGCTGGCGGATCTCCTGGGCGTTCGGCAGGTTGATCCCCGCCGGGCTCACGGGACCCGCGTCGCCGGTATGGACCAACGACACCACGCGGTTCGCCAGCGGCGGGCGGAACTCCTTCCGCTTGTACGCCTCGGCGTACGGCAGCTTCGATTCGAAGTACGCCGCGTTCTCCGCCAGCTTCCGGATCGCTTCCCCTTCGGCGAGATCGGGGAAGAACACCACCCCCTCCCAGGCCCCCTTCTGGTTGCGCGGGTCGGCATAGACCTCGATGAAGCCGAGGATCGCATCGACCGGGGGATCGTCCCGCACCCAGGCGATGTTGTAGTCGCGGAACGCCGCGAGGTCGCCGGTCTCGAAGTACCGCACCAGGTGCCCCAGCGCCGTGCGCTGCGCCGCGCCGGCCTCCGCCATCGCCGCCCGCAGGTGCCGCGTCACCGCCCGCAGCTCGGCCGCGTACAGCCCCGGCTCGACCCCCTCGCCGCCGGCCCGCCACGGCAGCTCGACCAGCTTCCCGTCCCGCTTCACGAGCCGCGAGTTCAGCGGGTACTTTTCGGCGAACCCGGCGAGGTCCGCCAGCGTCACCCCCTCGTAGAAGTTGTTCGAAGACGCCGTCAGCAGGTCGAGCCCCTCGGGGACCGTGCGTCGCGTGACGAACGGATCGACCTGCGGGTCGAACATCGGCCCCCGCAACGCCGCGAGCCTCGCCTGCAGCGCCGACTCGTCCCGCGTCCCGAGCACCTCGGCACCGGCGGCGAGCACCGCGCGCGCCGCGGCCCGGAGTTCCTCGTAGGTGATGTCCGGCGTCAGCTTGTCGCCGTTCATCGTGTCGTGGATCCCGTGGTTGATCCAGAGCTTCTTCAGGTAGGTGACGAGCCGTTCGTGCACGGCGGGTTCGATCTCCTCCGGATGCCGCGCCAGCGTCTCGAGCAGCGACTTCACCGCGAGGTTGTGCCGGTAGTGCTGGTCGTAGAAGATCGGGTCGCCGGCGATCGCCGCGCGGTACAGATGGTAGGCCAGCCGCTTGTGTTCGAGCGGCAGCTTCTCGAACCCGTCGGGGTGCATCGCCAACACCGACCAGTCGCCGACCGTTTCGAGCAGGTACGCCGAGCGCCCGGCCGCGGAACCCTGCGCCTCCGTTCCGCCCGCCGCCGCTCCGCCCGGCTCCGTTCCGCGAGCCTCCGTTCCGCCCGCCGCCGTCATCGCCGCCGGAGCGTCCGCCGCAGGACCCGCCGCGGCATCCACCGGCAACGCCGCGGTTTCCGCTCCCCCGGCCGGCGTCTCCTGCTTCTTCTTGCACCCGGCGACCGTCGCCCCGATCAGCAGCACGAGCAGAACCCCGAACGCCCGTCGCATCGCCGCACCTCCGTCGAGCCGCGATGTCGGACCGCGGCCCGACGAGGGTCCCTCGCGCACGCCGCGCGTGTCAACGCTCGGCCGCCACGAACCGTCCGCGCCGGCCGCCCGGAGGAAGTCGACCGATCCCATGCGGAGCGATCTGCGCTACGTTCCGGATCCATGGAACCGTCGAAACTCCAGTTCGTCGTGCGGGCGGCTTCCGCCGCGGACCCCGGCCGCTTCGCCGCCGACGTCGTCGAGCGGCTTGCGCCGCGGCTGCTCGCCCGCGACCCGGCGACGCTCAAGCTGACCTTCACCGCGCGCCTCCCGCCGCGCTGGTCGGTGATCCCGTTCCGGCGCGGCGCCCTGGCGCTGGTGTCCGTCGTGCCCCGGGCGGGCGGCGACGACGCCGAGGCCTGGGCGCGGGCGATCGGCGACACGCTTGGCCCGGTCCGCGTCGAAGGCTATCGCGTCGTCGAATCGATCCCCCGCGCCTACGCCCGCGGCTGGCCCGACGGAACCCGCACGCCCGGCACGGGGCTCCTGACCCTCTTTCGACGACGCCCCGGGCAGTCCGACGACGACTTCTTCCGCGCCTGGCACGGCGGCCACACGCCGCTCTCGCTGCGCATCCACCCGCTGTGGAACTACGTGCGCAACGTCGTCGTCGCCCGGGCCACCGCCGCGACGCCCCCGCGGGATGCGATCGTGGAGGAGTTCTTCCGCACGCGCGAGGACCTGCTCGACCCGCTGCGCTTCTTCGGCGGTCTCGGGCCGCTGCTCCCCAACATGATCCGCGTCGCCCTCGACATCCGGAAGTTCATCGATCTCTCCTCGATGGAGACGTGGCTCGTCGAGGAGTTGCACGTGCGTTCGGCCTGAGATGCGGCCGATCCTCGTCACCGGCTCCGCGGGCCTCGTCGGCACCGGCTTCGTCCGGGCCGCCGCGGCCGCCGGCCTGGTCGTGCGCCGCTTCGATCCGCGCGAACCGCGCCCGGCCGAGCGGGGCGACGTGCGCGATCCCGAGGTCCTGACGCGCGCCGCCGCAGGGTGCGGCGGCATCGTCCATCTCGCGGGCGTGTCGCGCGTGGTGTGGGCGGAGCGCGACCCGGAGGCCTGCCGGCGCACCAACGTCGCGGGCACCGCGAACGTGCTGGCCGCCGCCGCCGGCCTTCGTCCCCCGGCCTGGGTGCTGCTGGCGAGCAGCCGCGAGGTCTACGGCCGCGCCGGCGCGCTGCCGGCCGACGAGGAGACGCCGCCGGCGCCGATCAACGTCTACGGCCGCAGCAAGCTCGCCGCCGAGCGGCTCGTCGCCGAGGCGCGCGCCGCCGGCCTGCGCGCCGCCATGGTCCGCCTGTCCAACGTCTACGGCTCGCCGGCCGACCACCCCGACCGCGTCGCCCCCGCCTTCGCCCGCGCCGCCGCGCGCGGCGAACCGCTGGTGCTGGAAGGACCCGACCACGTCTTCGACTTCACCCACGTCGACGACGTCGCCCGCGGATTGGTCGAGGTCGCCCGATGCCTCGCGGCGGGCCGCGCCGACCTGCCGACCGTGCACCTGCTCACCGGCCGCCCCACCTCGCTGCGCCGCCTCGCCGAACTGGCCGTCGCCGCGGGCGGGCGGAACGCCCCGATCCGCGAGGCGCCCCCGCGAGGGTTCGACGTCGAGCGTTTCTGGGGCGACCCCGGACGCGCCCGCGACCTCCTGGGCTGGAACGCCCGCGTGCCCGTCGAGGAGGGGATCGCCCGCCTCGTCCGGGCGTTCGCCGCCGGCCCCGGACCGGCGGCCTCGCAACCGTGGTAGAACCGCCGCGCCATGCACGAAACCCAAGCCGCGGGACTGCTCCTCCTCGACGAACCGTCGGCCGACGGCCTGCTGCGCGGCGCCGGCGTGCCGCTCGTGACCCAACGCTTCCTGCCGCTCGACGCCCCGCTCGCCGACGAGGCCGCGCGCCTCGGCTGGCCGGTCGTCCTCAAGGCCCGCGCCCCGGGCTTGGCGCACCGCACCGAACGCGGCGCGGTCGCCGTCGGCCTCGCCGACCCGGCGGCGCTCGCGGTCGCGGCCGCGCGGATGCGCGACCGGCTCGGCGGGACGATCGAAGGCTGGCTGCTGCAACCGCAGGCGGCCGGCGGACTGGAGCTGATCGCCGGTTACGCCCGCGACCCGACCTTCGGACCGGTCGTGCTGCTGGGCCTGGGCGGCGTGCGGGCCGAGGCCGACCCGGACGTGGCGCTGCGACTGTGGCCGGCGACGCCCGAGGAGCTGCGCGGCCTGGCGGACGAGCTGCGCGGCCGCAGGCTGTTCGACGGCTTCCGCGGCGCGCCGCCCGTCGATCGCGACGCCCTGGCCCGCCTGCTCGCGACCCTCGGCCGCCTCGGCGCCGCCGACCCGACGCTCGCGGCGATCGACCTCAACCCGCTGCTCGCCGGATCGGACGGACTGGTCGCGGTCGATGCCGCCGTCTGGCGCGGCGCGCCGCCGCCGCCCCCGCCGACCCGCCCGCCGCCGGCCGAGCGTATCTCGCAGATCGCGCGCTTCTTCGAACCGCGCAGCATCGCGGTGGTCGGCGCCTCGGAATCGCCCCGCAAGGCCGGCCACGTGATCCTGCGGAACCTGCTGCGGCTCGGGTTCCCCGGCCGCATCCACCCGGTCAACCCCGGCGCCGCCAGCGTGCTCGGTCTGCCCTGCCACCCGTCGGTCTCGGCGATCGGCGAGCCGGTCGACCTGGTGGTGGCCGCGATCCCGCGGGAGGCGATCGCGGAGGTCGTCGAGGACTGCGGACGCGCCGGGGTGCGCAACCTGATCGTCTCGACCGCCGGATTCTCGGACGGCGGCCCCGACGGAGCGGAAGCCGAACGGCGCTTGGCGGCCCGCGCCGCCGCGCTCGGCATCCGGCTGATGGGTCCCAACAGCATCGGCACCGTCCACGCCCGCTCCCGCGTCGTCACCTCGCTGGCCAGCATCGAGCCGTTCCCCGCGAGCGGGACCGCATACCTCGGCCAGACCGGCCTCCTCGCCAGCGCCTTCCCCCGCTGGTTCGCCGCCACGGTCCGCCAGGGCGCCGCCTGCTTCGCCTCGCTCGGCAACAAGGCCGACGTGGACGAGGCGGACGTGCTGGAGTACCTGGCCGCCGACCCCGCCGTGCGCGTGATCGGCATGTACCTCGAGGGTCTCCGGGACGGCCGCCGCCTGTACGAGACGATCGCCGCCACCACGCCGACCAAGCCGGTCGTCGTCCTCAAGTCCGGCCGCACGCCGCTCGGCGCGCGCGCCGCCGCCTCGCACACCGGAGCGCTCGCCGCCGACGACCGTGTGGCCGACGCCGCCCTCCGCCAGGCCGGCGCGATCCGGGTCGAGGACTTCGGCGCGCTGTTCGACCAGACCCGCGCCTGCGAGAAACTCGTCCCGCCGCCGGGACCCCGGCTCGGCGTCGTCAGCATCACCGGCGTCGGCTGCGTGCTCACCGCCGACGCCTGCGGCCGCCACGGCCTCGCCCTCCCCGACCTCGCACCCGCGACCCTCGACCGTCTCCGCCGGCTCGCCCCCCCCTGGGCCCCGGTCCGGAATCCGGTCGACATGTGGTCGACGATCGAGCGGCGCGGTCCCGCGGAGGCCTACCGCGAACTGGCCGCCGCCGTGCTCGAAGACCCGAACATCGATGCGCTGCTGCTGATCTTCATCCATATTCCCGAGTCGCGCTTCGACCCCGTCGCCGCCTTCGGCGACCTGCGCGCCCGGTGCCCCGAGAAACCCGTGCTCGCCGCCGGTTTCGGCGGCGAGCCGGAGTTCGACGCGTTCCGCGACGGGCTCGAGACGCTGGGCATCCCGGTGTTCGACGGCCCCGAACGCGCAGTGCAGGTCCTGGCCGGCCTGCTGCGCCATGCCGCCCATGTCCGAGACGTCGCGCACGGCCGTTGACGACCGCATCGGACCGCATCGGACCCGCTCTTGACTTCGCCGGGCGCAGGCGTAGCCTCCCGACCGCGGCGCCCGCGGGGGCGCCGGCCGAGAGAGGAGGAACAGGATGCGCAAGGGTATCTGGTTCGTCGTGCTGCTGTGCCTGGCCGCGACCACGGCCTGCAAGAAGAAGGAAGAGGAGCAGAAGCCGGCCGAGCCGGCCAAGACGGCCCCGGCCGAGCCGGCCAAGGCGGCCGAGCCGACCAAGGTCGAGGAGACCAAGCCCGCCGAGGAGACCAAGCCCGCCGAGGAGACCAAGCCCGCCGAACCCGCGGCGGCCGGCCCCAAGGCCGAGATCACCGGCAACGTCAAGGGCACCGACATCCAGTTGAACTACGCCTACGCCCGCATCGAGGAAGGGAACAAGGTCGTTCAACTGGTGCTGACGAACAAGAAGGTCTTCGAAAACGAGGAGTTCGACTGCGACCTGATCGAGACGCAGAGCGACGGCAACCCGCTGCTCTACGTCAATATCCCCACCGGACCCAAGGGCGACCTGTTCGCCGGCAAGACGATCCGGCTCGACCCGATGGAGATCCTCGGCAACGAGGGCGACTGGAGCGTGGACCAGGAGAACACCGAGGTCACCGTCACCAAGGTCGACCTGGCAAACAGGTCGCTGGAGGGCAACATCCGCATCGTCAGCGAGGACGAGGACGAGAAGGGGACCATCCAGGGTCCGTTCGTCGCCCTGCTCTGCACCGCCGAGGGAGTCGAGATGAAGCTCGAGCCGGGCGCGCCCGCTCCGGTCGACACCCCGCTGGCCTGGAAGGTCAAGGACACCGAGGTCGCGCCGACGAACGCGATCGCGCGGCTGGTCGCCGAGGAAGGCGAACTGCCGTACTGGGAGATCATGATCGGCACCGCCCCGCTGACCTGCGACACGCACGAGATCGCGGAAGGGCACGGCCTCGACCTGCGTCTCTACCGCCGGGGCGACTCCTTCCCGCTCAACGAGTGGCAGCCGACCACCGAGTTCGGGATCTACGCCGACCCGGCCGCCACCGGCGCCAAGGCCGACGACCGCCTGTGCGACCTCGACGAGACCCAGACCTTCCTGATGGTCACCGAGATCGGCGAGGGCGAGAACGCGGTCCTCAAGGGGAACGTGACCTTCGCCCAGGACACCACCTGGAACCCGCCCGAGGGCGACTCCATCGAGTTCGTGATCTCGGGTGGCGGCACCTTCGAAGCCAAGATCTGCCCGCCGGAAGAGTAGCCGTCCCGCGACCGACCGCCGCGACGCGGATCCGCCCCCCCCCTCCGCCCGGCCCCCGCCGCTGCCGGGTTGGCGTACGACTCGCTTTTCGGGTACACCTGATGGGAGGAGGAACCGCGGCACGGCCGCAGGAGGTGCCGATGCGGACGACGCGACCCGGACGACGCTGGTGGGTCCTGCCGATCTGGATTGCACTCGCCGGCGCCTGCGGCCTGGACGCGAGCGGGCTCGGCGGCGACGTCGGCGCGGACCCCGGGCCCGACGGGTTCGACGGCGAGGTCCCGCCGCCGGACGACGCGGGCGACGACCTGTCCGACGACGCGGCCGAGGCGCCGGCCTGCACCGGCGCGGCGGAGTGCGACGACGGCATCGCCTGCACGGTGGACACCTGCCCGCCGGAGACGCGGCGCTGCACGCACGAGCCGGACGACTCGGCCTGCGACGATCACGATGCCTGCACCGGCGCGGAGCGCTGCGATCCGACGAGCGGCTGCGTGTCCGACGCGCCGGTCGATTGCGACGACGGGCTCGACTGCACGAACGACCGGTGCGACCCGGCCACGGGCGGCTGCCTGCGCACGCTGGTCCACGAGCGCTGCACCGCGCCGCAGCTCTGCGACCCGCCGCGCTCCGCCGACGCGTCCGGCTGCGCCGACCCGCCCGCCTGCGCGGGCGACGACGACTGCGCCGATGGAGATCTCTGCAACGGCGTCGAGACGTGCGGACCGGAGCTGCTCTGCCGTCCCGGCACCGAGGTGGTCTGCAACGACTCGATTCCCTGTACCATCGACTCCTGCCAGCCCGCCACCGGCGCCTGCGAGCACCGTGCGCCGGACGTCGACGGCGACACGCACACCGACGCGGCATGCTACGGCACCGACTGCGACGACACGCGACGCGAGGTGCGCCCCGGCGCCCCGGAACTCTGCAACGGCCGCGACGACGACTGCGACGGCACGCCGGACGACGCCGCCACCTGCGAACCGCTGCCCAACGCCACCACGCGGTGCGCCGGCGGCGCCTGCGTCATGACCTGCGATTCCGGCTGGGGCGACTGCGATGGGCTCCGGCCGAACGGGTGCGAATCCTCGTTCTCCGACCCGGCGACCTGCGGCAGCTGCACGACCTCCTGCGCCCGGCCCCACGCCGTCCCGAGCTGCGCCGGCGGGACCTGCGGAATCGCCGGCTGCGACTCCGGCTGGGGCGACTGCAACACGCTGGCGTCCGACGGTTGCGAACGTCCCCTCACCACGCCGTTCGACTGCGGCGCCTGCTTCGTCCCCTGCGCCCCGGCCAACACCACCGGCCCCGACTGCACCACGGGCACCTGCGGCTACACGAGCTGCAACCCGGGTTGGCTCGACTGCAACGGGAACACGGGAGACGGTTGCGAGGCGCTCGCCGGCGGCGTCCCCGCAGCCTGCCGCGTCTCGTGCGACCGCGTCGTGGACTGCTCGGCCCTGCCGAACGTCTCCGGCGCCGGCTGCGCGGGGAGCGGGTGCACCATCACCGGTTGCGCCGATGGATACGCCGAGTGCAACGACCGCGTCGAGGACGGCTGCGAGCGGTTCCTGGACGCCCCCGAAGGCACGTGCTCGGCCGCGACCAACCTCGGCACGATCTACGGCGACTCCGGCTCCGGCCGCCTGACGGCAACCCGCTCGGGCCAGGGCTGGTACTCGTTCCGCCTGCGCGAGTACCACGTGACGTCCGGCTACTACCCGTTGACCGCCACGATCCAGCTCGATGTCCCCGACGGCGTCGACTACGACATCTACGTGCTCTGCGGCGCCTCGGGCTGCGCTTCCGCCTCCGGGCCGAGCGGTACAGGTCCGACGGGCCAGGACGAAACCGTCCAGATCCGATGGAACGACCAGGACGGCGATACGAGCCGCACGGTCTACTTCCGTGTCGATTTCTACAGCGGCAGCACGCTCGGTTGCGGCGACTGGACCGTCACGATCACCGGCAACACCTCCGTCGCCGCGCCGACCTGCTAGCCCCCCGTGACGCCGGTGCGGGCGGCGCGACGACCCGAAGCGTCCCCCGGCGTCCGCCGGCACGGAGCCGGCGGATCGGCTTGAGATGGACGCAATCCTGCCCCGCGAGCAGCGCCTCGTCCACCCCGACCACGCCGAACACCCGATCCCACAACCGCTCGAAGCAGTGCGCCGCGTCGGGGAATGTCGCCGCCAGCTCCCGCGCCCGCTCCCAGAACGTCCGCGGCCGCGACCGGATCCGCCCCGCGGCGACGACGAACTGCCCTCCGGGATAGAACCGCACCCGCTCCGGCGCCGGGCCTCCGAACAGCAGCCGGTGGAACTCGTCCAGCCGCAGCTCGCGCCCGTCCTCGTTCTTGCTCCATCCCACGAAGAGCCGCCGGCCCCGGGCGTCGTCGGTGTCGATCGTGAACCCGAGCCAGCGGAACCCGTCCACGACACTCCGTCCGGACGCGAGGTCCCGCAGCACCCGGTGCAGGTCGTGCGCGTGGTCGAACGGATGCCCCTGGCAGAAGACCGTGAGCGGCACCGGCGAATCCCACCGCTCCACGATGTGGTGCAGGTAGGTCTGCGCCTCTCGCCCCACGTTCGGCAGCCGCACGACGGTCGCCCGCGGGAACCTCGCCGGATCGAGGTCCCCGCCCTTGTCGTAGAGCGTCACGCGCACCGAGGCGGGCACGTTGCGCGTCCACTCGACCGCCTCGTCGTAGCGCGCCACCACCAGTTCCAGCTCGGCGTTCATCCGGCCCCCTCCGTGCGCCGCCCGTCCTCCTGCTCGCGGCGCCCGTCGAGGCGGAGAACCGGCTCCGCACTCATCCGGCCGCCTCCGCCCGCAGCCGCGGCCCGAGCCGCCCGGCCAGGGCCAGCGACTCCGCCACGACGCGGTCCATGTTGAGGTAGCGGTAGGTGCCGAGCCGCCCGGCGAAGCTGACACCCCGTTCCGCCGCCGCGTCGGCCGCGTAGCGTTCCGCCGCCGCCCGCGCCTCGGCCGCCGGCACCGGATAGTACGGCTCGTCGTCCGGTCCCCGGGGACGCGGGAACTCGCGCACGATCGTCGTCACCCCCGCCGGCCGCGGACCGGTGACGTGCTTCGGCTCCACGATTCTCGTCCACGGTTCGTCGCCGGGGTAGTTCACCTGCTCCGCCGCCTGGAACCGCTCCGCCGCCACCGTCTCCCGTTCGAACCGCAACGAACGGTACGGCAGCGGACCGTGACGGAAGTCGAAGTACTCGTCGAGCGCGCCCGTCCAGACGAGGTGCCGGGCGCGGACGACGCCGCGGACGGCCCGCCACTCCGTTCCCAGTCGGACTTCGATCCGCGGATGGTCGAGCAGCTTCTCGAACAGCCGGGCGAAGCCCCCTTCCGGCAGCGCCTGGAACGGCTCGGCGAAGGCCCGGTCGTCGCGGTCGAGACGCAGGGGGACGCGGGCCAGCACCGCCGGCTCCAGCTCCCGCGGCTCGCGGCCCCACTGCTTCCGCGTGTAGCCGCGGCAGAACCGGTCGAAGAACTCGCGCCCGAGGTGCGCCAGGGCCCACTCCTCCGCGTTGCGCGGCGCCGCGCACGGCACCCGCTGCCGCTCCAGCCAGCGCGCGAACTCGTCCGCCGTCGCCGCCCGCCCGACGAGCCGTTCGTAGGCGCGGAGATTCGGCGGAAACGGCCAGTCGGCTCCGGCGTGGCGGGCGAGGATCCGGTACGCCACCGGGCGCCAGGCCGCGAACCGTTCCAGGTAGGCGCGCACGGCGGCGTCGGCGGTGCGGAACCAGTGGGGTCCGTGATCCGGCACGCGCACGCCATTGGCGTCGAGCGCGTCGTGGGCCAGACCGCCGGCGTGGGAGCGCCGGTCGATGACCAGACAGCGCAGGCCGTGCGCCTCCGCCAGCCGTTCGGCGGCCACGGCCCCGGCGAATCCCGCGCCGACCACCAGCACATCGACCCGACGCTGCATCGGAAGCGGTCTATGCCTTGCGGGCGCGCGGAGCGCGGGCGGCGGGCCGGCGCCGCCGGCCGGGCACGATCTGCGGCTGCGTGGCGGCCCACCGGGCGAGCCGGTAGCTGCGGCCGTAGCCCGCGGTGGCGTTGCGGATCTCGACCGTCACGGCGCCCGAGGCGTCCACCGCGTAGCGCTCCTCGATCTCGTGCCACGGCGCGGCGTCGCTGTGCACCACATCGATCGCCGCGAGGTCCGGATAGTCCTGCAGCGCCGGATCGAACGGGAAGCGGATCTCGTCCCACAGCGTGACGTCGCCGGTCGGTTGGCCGTCCGGACCGCAACGCGTGCACTCGAGGAACCGGAAGTGACCGATGTTGTGCACGGGGCGGTAGACGCGGGATCGCACCAGCGGCGGTTCGTCGGGGCCCGGGAGCACGGTGTCCGGGGCGAACAGCTCGTCCATCCACACGTTGCGGCCGCCGTCCGCCTCGCGCCAGACGCCGAAGCTGCGGTGGAACCGTTCGCGCAGCACGTAGCCCGACTGCGCATCGGCCCGGATCGCCAGTCCGATCGCCACGGCGTTGCGGCTGTAGGGCGAGCGCCGCAGGCGGCGCCCGAACACCTCGCGCAGCGCGCGGCCCACCAGCGGCAGTTCGCTGCCGCCGCCCGTCAGGTAGACCACGTCCACGTCCTCGCCCGGCCGCTCGGCCAGCACGTCGTGCACCGCGTGCATCGTCTCGTCCAGCGCCGGCCGGCACCGTTCGAAGAACGTCGCCGCCGGAACCTTCACCTCGCCCCACCCCTCGCGCACCACGCCGAGGTCGACCACCACCGAGCGGGTCTGGGGCAGGATCGCCTCCTTGCGTCCCCGGCATTCCTCGAACAGGCGGAACGTCTCGGCCTGTTCCAGCCCGTCCTGCAGCGTGTCGGCGAGCCCCGCCGTCTCCAGCGCCAGCTCGGCCAGCAACTGGTCGAAGTCGTCGCCGCCGAGCGTGGGGATGCCGGTCGAGGCGACGACGTCGGCGCCGGCCTCGCCGATGTCGACCAGCGAGGCATCGAAGGTACCTCCACCCAGGTCGTAGACCAGCACGCGCCCGCGGGCGGGCGAGCGGCCGCCGGCGTGCACGAACTCGGCCGCCGCTGCCGCCGGCTCGTTGAGCAGCCCCAGCACCTCGAATCCCGCCGCCCGGAACGCCTCGACCGTGAGGAACCGCTGGTTCCCGTGGGCGTTGGCCGGCACGCCGAGCACCGCGGCGAGCGGCTCCTCCGCGGGAACGTCGAGCGACGACTCCTCGCGCAGCGCGCGGTGGAGTTCGGACATCATCTCCGCCAGCAGCCGCGACATCGGCAGGAGTTGGTCGGCGATCGCGACCTGCGTCTCCGGTCCGGCGTCGGCCAGCACGCGCTTGATCGAGCGCACGACGGTCGTCCCGGACTTCCCGCCCGCTTCCCAGGCCGCCCAGCCGTACAGGCGCCGGCCGTCCGCCACGGCGATCAACGGCGGAAACCAGTCGTGCGTCTCGCCGCCGGGCCCCTCGAAGGTCACCACGGGGTAGTTGCCGCGGTCCACCGCCGCGACGACGATCCGCGTCGTCCCGAAATCGATCCCCAACCTCATCGGCCACCCTCCGCGGGGCGTGGCGGGCGACGCAACCGCCCCCGCCGGGCCCCCCGCCCCGCTTCCTACCAACCTCCCCGCCGCGCGTCCACTTCTCTTCCCCGTCCCGCGGCCGGGGAGCGTGCTATCGTCGCTCTCGGGGAGTCCGCCATGCGAGTCGCAGCGCTGGCCCCGATCGTTTCCCTGCTCCTCTCCGCCGGCTGCGGCGAGGAACCGCGCCCCGCCGATGGCGGACCGACCGACGCGCCCCGCGAGGGCGACGACGATTCGGGGCCGGAGGCGGAGCCGGAGATCGGCGACGACGGGGCGGCGGACGACGACGGATCGAGCGACGGCCTCGACCCGGACGGTTTCGCGGACGACGGCCCCGAGGACGCACCGGACGACGGCCCCGGCGACGGCGGTTGCACCGACTGCTGGCGCAGCGCGTTGTATCCCCCGGAGTGGACGCCCGGTTTCACCGATGCCGAGGGACGGTTTCTGCACGACTTCTCGTACGCCGGCTATCGCAACGGCACCGCGCCGCTGCCCGAGTCGCCGCCCGGACCGGTGTTCGACGTCGTCGACTTCGGCGCGGACCCCACCGGCGCCGCCGATTCCACGGCCGGGATCCAGGCCGCCCTGGATGCCGCCGGGGCCGCCGGCGGCGGACTCGTTCGCCTCGGCGAGGGCACCTTCCGCTGCGACGGCGTGCTGTCGGTCCGCGCCTCCGGCGTCGTGCTGCGGGGCGCCGGTGCCGACCGGACCCGGCTGTACTTCACCGCTCCGGGTGCCGTCCCCACGGGCGACCACCTGACCTTCGCCGGCACCGCGCTCCGCGGCCCGGACCTCCCGCTGGCGGCCGACGGCGAGAATCGCGGCCGGCGGGTGCGCGTCGCCGACGCCACCGGCCTCGCGGTCGGCGACGACGTGGCGCTCGGCTGGACGATCACCGACGACTTCGTCGCCGAGCACGGGATGACCGGGGTCTGGACCGCGTTCCTCGGGCAGTGGAAGCCGGTCTTCCGCCGCCGCGTGGTCGCTATCGACCGCACCGTCGAGCCGCCCGAGGTGGAGCTCGACGTCCCGCTGCGCTACCCGGCGAAGGTCCGCGACGGGGCGAGCCTCCGCGTGGAATCCGGCGCCCTGCGCGAGGTCGGGCTCGAGGCGCTGGCGCTCTCCAACGCCGTCTCGCGCGCGGACGCGTGGAGCTACAGCCAGGTCCACGCGGTGCGGATGTTCGAGGTGCGGGACGGCTGGATCCGGGACGTGCGGTCGTTCGAGTCGCCGGTGGCCCAGCCCGGCTTCCACCTGCAGAGCGGCGGGTTCTTGATCGAGGATTCGGCGCGGGTCACCGTGGCCGACTGCCGGCTCGAGCGGGCGCAGCACCGCGGCGGCGGGGGCAACGGCTACCTCTACGAGCTGCGACGCAGCGGCGAGGTGCTGGTGCGGGACAGCATCGGCCTCGACGGACGCCACAACTTCATCCAGAACTGGGACTTCGGCACCACCGGCTGCGTCTTCCTGCGCTGCACCAGCCGCGGCTCGCGCGCCTTCGGCGGCGACTGGGACCCGATCGGTTTGCCGGCGTTCTGCGAGTACCACCACTCGCTCGCCATGGCCAACCTGGTCGACTCGTGCACGCTCGACGACGGCTGGTTCGGCGGCAATCGCGGCACCGAGAGCAGCGGCGCCGGCCACACCACCACGCAGAACGTCTACTGGAACGTCGGCGGCGGCGGCGCGATCCGCTCCTGGGCCTACGGCTGGGGCTACGTGATCGGCCCGGCCGACACCCTGACCGTCCAGACCGGGCTCGCGGCGTTCGGCGCCGGCGGCACCGCCCCGGAGGACTGGGTCGAGCGCGGTCCCGCCGGCACGCGGCTCGACCCGCCCTCGCTCTACGACGACCAACTCGCCCGACGCCTCGCACCCTGAAATGCGCGCGCCCGCCGGCCCGTGCTATCGTGCGCCCGGGAGGCCGTCATGCGCATCACCCCGCTCGCTCTGACCGCCCTGCTGCTCGCCGCCGCCGGCTGCGGCGACGACGCCAGCCCCGCCGACGACGGCGCGACCGACACCCCCGGCGACGGCGGACCCGATGCCGACGCCGACGGCGGGCCCGATGCCGACACCGAGGCCGGACCGGATGCCGACGCGGACGCCGGGCCGGACACCGACGCCGATGCCGACGCCGACGTGACCCACCCGGGGTCCGTCGGCTCGACGATCCGCATCGACCACTTCGGCTGGCGCCCCGGCGACCGCAAGCTCGCCGCGGTGCTCGACGTGCCGAACGCCGTCCTCGAGTTGCGGGCCGCGGGGGATGCCTCGGTCGTCGGCTCCTTCACCGGCGGACCGCTCGTCGCCGACGAGGATTCGGGCGACGACGTGTCGCTGGTCGATTTCTCGTCGTGGACCACGCCCGGTGCGTACTACCTCTACCTGCCGTCGCGGGACGAGCGTTCCTACGTGTTCGAGATCCGCGACGACGTGTACCGCGTGGTCGGCGCGGCGGCGATGAAGTCGTTCTACTTCCAGCGCTGCAACCAGGCCAAGGAACTGCCGTACGCCGGCGACGCGCTGCCCGGGTTCGCCGGCCTCGGCGGCCGCTGGGTCGATGGCGCCTGCCACCCCGGAGACGCCGCCGCGACCCCCGGCCCCGGCTCGGCCGACGGCGGCACGCTCGACCTCCACGGCGGCTGGCACGACGCCGGCGACTACCAGAAGACGCTGTGGGGCCGCGGCGTGGGCGAGATGCTGTGGGCCTGGGAGCTGCACCCGGAGGCCTGGAGCGACGGACAGCTCGCGATTCCCGAAAGCGGCAACGGCGTGCCCGACATCCTGGACGAGTTGCAGTGGGAGCTGGACTTCTACGTGCGGATGCAGCGCCCGGACGGCCACTTCCTGACCTCGGTCAAGGACCGCGGCGGCTCGTCGTCCTCGCCGCCCAGCAGCTCGACCGCCGCCCGCGTGTACTTCGACGGCACGGCGCCGTCGGGCGACGGCTGGTCCGGCGGCGGCACGACGATCTTCGAGGCCACGGCGAACGCGACCCAGGCGCTGGCCCACGCGTCGCTCGTCTTCCGCGCCGCGGGACAGACGACGACCGCCGAGCGCTACCGTGACGCCGCGCTGCGCGGCTGGACGTGGATCGAGGGACATGCAGCGGCCGGCGACGACGAACGGGAACGGGCGTGCCTGGCCGCCGCCGCCGTCTTCCGCCTCGACCCGACCCGGACCTCGGCCCGCACGACCGTCGAGGGCTTCCCCTGGGCGACCTGGAACGGCCGGCTGCCGTGGAGCGTCACCCCCGCCGAAACCGTCCTGCCGCTCGCCGCCTGGCACTACCTGGCCAACCCCGCGGGGAGCGACGCGACGAAGGCCGTGCTGCGCACCGCCCTCGGCGCCGCGATGGTCGACCGCGCCTTCGCCGAGGAAGGGGTCTACGGCGGCCTGTACGGCGACCCCTCCGACGGCTGGGATTGGAGCTGGGGCAGCAACCGCAGCCAGGGGATGTACGGCGCCAACCTGTTCGCCGCGGCGCACTTCGACGCGCTCGGCAGCCGCACGCGGGCCGAGGTCGAGGCCCTGGCGGCGAAGTACGTGCACTACCTCCTGGGGCTCAACCCGCTGCACATGGTCTACCTGACCAACATGGCGGCCTACGGCGGGGAACACTCGTCGTTCCAGATCTACCACGGCTGGTTCTCGTACACCGGGGACGACGGCGACCACGGCAACGCGGACTACAACGGACGCCCCGCCGCGGTCGTCGAACCGCTCTACCCGTACCACCCGGACGACACGCAGACCTCGACCTGGGGCCCGGCGCCGGGGCTCGTGCCGGGCGGGCCGAACTGGTACTACGGCGGGAGCTACGACATCCCCAACCGTGCCTTCCCGGCGTACGCCTACCGCGACTGGTCGGTGGGCTGCGACTGGAACGGCTCGAGCTGCGCCTCCGCCTCGTGGGAGGTCACCGAGCCGATGTGCGCCTACCAGGGTCCGGTGGTGCTGCTGCTGTCGTTCGTGATGTAGCCCGCCGGACGACCCGGGCCCCCGGCCCGCTCGCCCTCCGCTTCGGGAGGCGCCGGACCGCCTCGCGGGGCGTTGCGTCCTCGATTTCCAGGCTGCGGTTGCCCTGCGCGGGACGGATGCGGTTCCCCCCGGCCGGCCGGGCTTCCGGAGGCTACTTCGCTTCGGCGGGCTTCGCCTCGGACGCCGCGGGCACCTGGGGCGGCTTGACCAGCGCCAGCGCGATGACGATCCCGAGGACCGCGAGGCCGGCGACGATCGGGAAGACGTTGAGGTACGAGCCGAAGATGTCCTTCATCTGGCCGGCCAGCACCGAGCCGATGATCGCGCCGGCGCCGTACGCCGTGAACATCACGCCGTAGTTCCGCGCGTAGTCCTTGGTCCCGAAGAACGACGCCGTCGCCGCCGGAGCCAGCGCCAGCCAGCCGCCGAGGCAGGCCCACAGCACGATGAAGGCCACGATGTACGCCGTCTGCGACCAGGCCTGCCACAGGAAGACCGACGCCCCGCCGATCAACAGGTACGACAGGAGCGCCGTGTTCCGCACGCCCAGCTTGTCGGTCAGGGCGCCGAAGATCGGCCGGCCGACGCCGTTGCACACCGCGAAGATGCCGACCAGGGTCGTCGCCGTGGCCGAGGCGATTCCGAGGTCGGTGCCGACCGGCTTGGCGATCCCGATCGCCATCAACCCGGCCAGCGTGCCGATCGTGTAGCAGGCCCACAGGCCCCAGAACGACCCCGTCCGCAGCATCTGCCCGCGGTCCAGTTCCACCTTCTCCGCTGCCGGCGCACCGGCCTTGGGCGCGGGCGGCGTCCAGCCCGCCGGCGTCCAACCCTTGGGCGGGAACCGGAGCAGCAACGACAGCAGCACCGTGACCACCAGGAACACCACGCCCAGGATCTTGAACGTCGGCATCACGCCGCCCCGGCTGGCCATCAGCCAGTCGGCCAGCTTGCCGGTCAGGAACGCCGAGAAGCCGAAACCGAGCACCGTCAGGCCGACCGCCAACCCGCGGCGATCCGGGAACCAGCGCGTCGACACCGCGATCGGACAGCCGTACGCCAGGCCGACGCCGAGACCCCCGATCACGCCGTACAACACCGCCAACAGCATCGGACTGGTGGCGAACGAGGCGAGGAACCACCCGAGGCCCACCAGCACGCCGCCGATCGCCGCGATCGTCCGCGGCCCGTACTTCTCCATCGGCTTGCCGGCCAGCGGCATCGACAACCCGAACACGGCCAGGAACACGATGTACGGCACCAGCATCGCCGTGTCGCTCGGCTTGTCGCCGATCGACGCGAAGTACTTGGCGAGCGGCCCCTTGAACACGCTGTAGGCGTAGATCGCGCCCAGACAGAGTTGGATCGTCAGCCCGACCAGCACCAACAACCACCGCCCGGCCTCGGGCGCCATTCCCAGCACCCGCACTTCCGGCTTGCTCTCCTCCGTCATGCTCTCCTCCCTGCCGTCCCGGTCGTGGAAACGCGAACCCCGGACGCCGCGGTCGTGTCCCACCGGCCCCCTCGGGCCGGACGCGCTTCCATATCGCATTCGCCGAAAACCGGTCAAGGTCCCGCGCGCCCTTCGCCGCCGGGATCCGGCTCACTCCACCGGCTCGACCTCCCCCGTCTCCAGCCGGTACAGCGCCGTCACCACCTCGAGCCGCCCTTCCGCGACGCGTCGGCGCACCACCTCGCTCTGCTCCAGGATTTCGCGCTTCGTCTGCCGCAGGTTCTCCAGGATCGCCCGATCGACGTCCCGGCCCGCCCGTTCCACCGCCGGGGTCAACCGGTCCATGACCGAACCGAGGTGGCCGTGGGCCCGGCCGTCTTCGCCGCAGCACGCCGTCACCGCCCCGCAACGCGTGTGCCCCAGGATCAGGAGCAGCGGCGTCCCCAGATGCTCCACGCCGTACTCGATCGTCCCCAGGCCGACTTCATCGACCACGTTCCCCGCCGTCTCCACGTCGAACAGGTCTCCCAGGTTCACGTCGAAGATGAACTCGGGCACGACCCGCGAGTCCGAACAGGTGAGCAGCGTGACCCGGCACTTCTGCCCCGCCAGCAGTTCCGCGCGCCGCGCCGCGAAGTCGTACGCCCGCCGCTCGCCCCGCACGAACCGCCGGTTCCCCTCCCGCATCTCCGCCCAGACCTGCTTGCCGTCCATTCTGCACCTCCCGCCGCCGTTCGGCCGGGCTTGTAACCGAGGACCCGCGGCGACGCAATCGTCCCGCCGAGCGGGACGGCGCTTCCCCCGGCGTTCACGCATCCGCCGGCGGCGGACTCGACGACGCGGAGGGCGGCGGCGCCGACGAGACGGGAGACGGCGGGGCCGAGCCGGACGAACCCGACGGCGACGGCGCCCCGGCCGGGAACGGCTCGGACGCGCGCCTCCAGGCCGGACCGACGGCGAGCACCGCATCGACCAGCGCCATCGTCCCGGCGGCCAGCACCAGCGACTGCGTGACGTTGAGCGGCGCAGGGCCGGCGAGCAGGCAGAGGAGCAGGCCGAACCCGAGCAGTTCGCCCGACGGCCGCCCCGCCGCCTCGTCGGTCGACGTCGCCACGAACACCGCCGCCGCGAACGACACGGCGAGCAGGGCCAGGGAGAAGACGACGAGCGACCCGCGGAAGTCGAGCAGCACGCCGTGGGAGAAGAGCACGAACTCCACGACGCGACGCGGTTCGAGCGCCGCCGCGCCCGCCGCCAGCACCGCGACGCCCAGGGCGTAGGTCAACGCCACCAGCATCCGCAACCGCGGGCCCCGCCGCGCCCGACGCCAGGCCAGCCAGGCCAGGCCGGCCGCCACCGCCGCCCCCGCGACCCACAACACCGTGGCGGCGATCCCCCGGAGCCCGGGCGCCCGCCACAGCGCGAACGCCGCCGTCCCCAGCGGGGGGAGGATCAGCGGCAACACCGCCGCCAGCCTGGTCTCCGCGTCCGCCGCGGAGACGAACACCAGCGCCCCCAGCGTCAGGCCGCCGAGGACCACGGCGAGATGGATCGTCATGATCCCCCGCACCTCGGGCGGCACGAACAGCGCGGCGACGCCGAGCGCGGCGATGGTGGTGGCGAAGCCGAGCGCCAGGCCGCGGCCGGCGGGCGAGAGCCGGGACGTCGCCAGCCGCAACCCGAGCGCGGCGACGGCGGCCGCGGCCAGCAGGCCGGTGAAGGTCGTGACGTACGACGACGCCGTCCACCAGAAGTCGGCGGTCGCCGGCAACCCCGCCCGCAGCCGCTCGTGCCGGACGAACAACGCCCCCCGCGCCGCCAGCAGCTCCACCGCCGCGGCGAACAGCAGCAGCAGGACCAGCAGCCGCGACACGCGCGCGAGGCGCGACGGGGACGGTTCCAACGCGGCTCCTTCCGCCCGGCCCGCGGAGCGCCCGCAGCGCTACTCGCCCCACGTGGCCGGCGCTGGACCCAGCGGCCCCTGGAAGCCCTCCACGCCGTCCGCATCCACGAACACCGGGTTCGTGATCGCGTACGGCAACACCTCCACCTGCTCGGGCACCGGCAGCGGCATCGCCAGCACCGCCGAGATCAGCGGGTCGTCGATCGAGGCGAACGTCACCGCCACCACCTGGCTGAACCCGAGGTACGGATGGCGGTTCGGCGTGTAGACCGGCGACAGCGACCGCGCCGACGCGCCGACCCCCATCGCCACCGCCGCGTACCAGGCGTCCGCCACCGTGCCGTCCTCCCGCAGCGGCAGCTCGTCCTCGAACGAGAACGTCGCCGGACTGCGCGACGGCACGTAGGTTTCCGGATGCAGCTCCCCCGAACGGTAGACCTCGATCCGGTCGACGTCGAACCACGACGGCCACTGCGCCCGCACCTCGACCGTCACCCGCCGCTCGCCCGGCTCCAGCCGCACCGTCTCGCCGATCGGCCGCCCATCGACGAACAGCTCGACGAACGGGCCGTAGGACGCGATCACCCGGCCGGCCTTGGCCGCCGCCACCACGTCGCCGATCTCCGCCGCGCGCGGGTCGTCCGTGCCGACGCGCAGCCAGTTGCGGGGGCAGCCGGTCTCCAGCGAGCTGAGCACGTGGCTGTCCGAGTTGCCCAGGCCGGGCTTGACGATGCCGTGGTTGAGCAGCCGGAACCAGTCGTCGATCACGCCGATCCGCACCGGCGAACCGCTCTGCGCGCAGGGATAGTCCGGGTCCTCGGTCACCGCGCACGCGCGACGCACGCAACGCGCCCGCTCGCCCGAGGTGTCGCAGCGGTAGTCGAGCCGGCAGTCGGCGTCGTCGACGCACTCGGCGGTGCAGCGGTAGGGTCGCACCCCGTACTCGCACGACTGGCCGAGCGGGCAGTCGGTGTCGACCGTGCAGGCCGCTCCCTCCGGCACGCAGCGCTGCCGCTGCGGATCGCACAGCTGGCCCGCCCCGCACTGCGCGGCGGTCAGGCACTGCGGCGCGAAACCGAACCGCAGCGCCCGCTCCTCGGCCAGCGTGCGCGTCAGCACGTCGGTCATGTACGCCCGGTGGAGGTCCGCCACGTCGCGTTCCGGTGCCCGCGCCGCGCGCAGTTCCCGCAGGTCGTGCGCGAAGTTCGAAATCTCCCCCGCCGTCGGCGTGCGGATCATCTCCGGCCGCTTGCTGTTGAACAGCTCCAGCGCGTCGAAGTCCCAGGAGAAGTACTCGGGCCGCAGCAACGGATGCTGGCCGCGGATCAGCCCCGGCGAGTTCCACGACAGGTCGAAGTGGTTCAGCCCGAACTGGTCGAACAGCCCGAAGAACCCGTCGCGCGGGTGCGGCGCGAAGACCAGCGTCCCCGCCGGCCCCGCGGACCCCAGCTCCCGCAGCCGGTCGAACACCTCCTGCGGCCGCAGGGGCAGGACGTACCCCTCCGTCCCGCCGTGGTTGCAATCCTCCTGCGCCGGGTCCGCCAGACAGGCGTCCCGCCGCGTCCAGTCGATCGCCCCGTGCTCCGGCGCCCGCTCGTCGTAGCGCAACGGGAAGCCGATGATGTGCCCGGTCTCGATCGGCGTCACCTCCTCGCCCGCCACCGCCAACACCCGGTGGCGCAGCCCCAGCGCCTCGACGGCGGGGCCCGGGTCGGTGATCACGTCGTGATCCGTCACCGCGATCGCCTCGACGTGCTCCGCCGCCGCCGAGATCACCCGCTGCTCGTAGGTCGTGTCCGCGTCGTAGGAATTCACGCCGTGCATGTGGAAGTCGCCCGACACCCAGCCCGTCGTGTCGACCTCGCGACGCAACGCCGCCGTCACCCGCGCCGCGGCGTACGGCGGCACCTCCAGGCATTGCCGATGCACCGAATACTCGAACCCGCGCGACACCCACAGGTCGTAGCGCCCCGGTTCCAGCTCCACGCTGCCCTTGCCGTCCGCCGTGAACGCCAGCGCCGCGATCCGGTTGCCGATCTCGCCCCCGCCCAGCGGCAGGGGGCGCGCGGAACTCTGCACCGTCAGGTGCGGGATCGGCGCCCCCGGGCCGCACGGCGCATCCGCCTCGATCGGCCCCACGAACGTCAGCTTCGCCGGCGAGGCCGACCCGGTCTCGTCGAACACCTCGTAGTCCACCCGTCCCGGATGGCCGGCGAACAGCGAGAGCCGCGTCGTGCCGCCGGCATTGACCGTGAACCGCACCGGCGCCGACAACCCGCGCCCCGGCGCCCGCACGACGGCGAAGTAGGCGCCCCGCGGCACCGGCCCCGCGAACGAACCGTCCGGCACCGGGTCGTCCGCCAGGTCGCTCCCCAGCTCCGTCACCACCCCCGGTCCCCCCGTCTCCGCCTCGAGCAGCTCGAGCAGCCGCTCGGCCCGCGCCGGGAACTCGTGGTCGGGGGCCGTGGCCCACGGATCGGCCAGCACGAACACCTCGGCCCCGGACACGGGCGCCCCGGTCCGCGGATCGTAGACCCAGCCCGCCAGCGTCCCCACCGGCGTCCCCCGCAGCCGATACAGCGGCGCCAGCGCCGAGGCCACGTCGCCCCGCCCGACCGTCAGGATCCGCTCGTAGCGCAACGGCCGAGCCTCCGCCGCGAGGCACGCCGCGTCCTCGTAGGCGCACCGCAACCCGTGGGTGAACGCCCCCGTGAACTCGCCGGTGAAGATCGGGATGATCGTCGGCCCGTCCAGCGAACCGTAGGCGTACGACACGCCGCGCCCCACGCCGACCAGCGAATCGACCGCCTGCGGCGAGCCGAGCAGGTCGCGGCCCTCGTCGAACAGCCGCTGGAACCGATTCGGGAAGTCGTAGCCCGCGCCGGCGGCGAAGATCTTCACCTTCTTCCCCATCAGCAGGAAGTCGCCCGCCAGGAACCCGGGCTGCCAGACCTTCGGCTCCTCCGGCGGCCGCAACGCGTCCCCCACCAGCACGTCCAGCACCCCCAGCTGGTCGTCCACGAACGAACGCACCGACGGCAGCCCGAAGACCTCCCCGGAATCGACCCAGCGGTTGTCGATGAACACGTCGGTCCGCACCCGCACGTAGTCGGCACCGGGATCGAGCAGGTATGTCGTCTCGAACGACAGGTTCATCCGCACCTGGAGCTGCTCGATCATCCCGAGCGCCTCGACCAGCCGGTCGCCCTTCCCGCGCACCACGATCGCGGCGCAGCCCCGCGCGCCCCCCTCCACCGGACACTCCGGCTCGCTGCCGTCCGCCGCGATCTCCACCGACAACGTCTCGAAGTGCGAGCGGCGCCGCGGATCGTCGCGATATCCCGGCACCATCAGGTTGACCATCGGCATCAGCTCGGCGAACGCGTCCGACCCCGCGCCGGGCCGGTGCACGCCGTCCCGGCGGACCCGGTCGATGTCGACCAGCGAACCGCCGAACATCCCGGGGCCGGGCGAATTGCCCTCCTGCAGAATCGCGACGCGGATCACCCCGTTCTCCAGCACGTAGTCGCCGACCTCGGCGATCGCCGCCGGACCCCCGATCGCCTCGACCCGCGAGCCGATGCGGAACGCCCGCCCCCGCTCGGGGGGCTCGCCGGTCGAACAGCCGGCCAGCACGACCAGCAGCCAGCACCACGGCTCCGGCCCCCGGCCGCGACGCTCCCGGCGCCGGCGACCCGCCGCCGGCTCCCGGAAACGGCTCTCTGCACTGCGCCGAACCACGGCTCAGAACCTCCCCTGCAACTGCAGCGCCACGTGGTCGTTGGACACCTGCGGGTCGGCCCACTCCTGGTGGTGCATGTACTCGAGCTGCAACTTGATCCGGTTGCGCAGCAAGAACAGCGTCGCCACTGCCCCGACCGACCACCGGTCGTTGAAATCATCGATCCCGTCGTTCAGCTCGAACGAGTCGAACCGCGCCGCCAGTTCCGCCCAGTCCCCGTACAGCAGGTATCCGGCCTGCACGTAGTACGCCATCCGATCGATGTCGCCCGCGGTGTCCGGCGGCCGCGAGGGGTCCGCCGCCAGCGTGAACGTGCTCCACAGGAACTCGCCCTCCACCGTCAGGCCGAGCCAGCGGAACTTGAGGTCCCCCTCCGCGCCGTGCGTGTTCCCGGCCGCGTCGTCGTTGAAGTAGTACGCTGCGCCGATCCGCAACAGCGGCGCCCCGGCCGCCGCCATCAGCTGGCCCTCCGGCAGGTCGCCCAGCGGGTGGACCTCGATCCGGCCGCCGTACAGCATTCCGTCGTTGTCGTTCCCGATGAAGTAGTCCGAGTTGCCGTTGTACACGCCGGCCTGCCACCGCAGGACGCTCCAGCGTCCCGAGAGCCACGCCCCGAGCATCCGACCCGGGGCGATCCCGGCGCGCCACCCGTCTCCCGTCTCGCCGTCCACGCCCCACGGCCGGTCGAGGAACGAGAGGAACATCGCCGGCGTCAGCATCGCCCCCGAGAACGGCGCCTTGCCCGAACCCGCCGAGATCGCCAGCGCCTCGAACGGCGCCCACGTCAACGACAGGTCCAGCAGTTCCGCCCCGTCCTCCGTGAACTCGGCCAGCGACTCGAAGCGGAAGTCCCACGGCCCCCAGCCCAGCAGCCCGATCCGCGCCCGGCCGAACCGGAACCCCGCCTCGTCCACCAGATCCCCCGCCGAGCGGCGGGCGTCCTCCCCCTGCCACGGCACGCCGAGCAACTGGAACATCCCGACCGGCGCCAGCACCAGCGGACCGGCGGCGATCTGCACCAGCGGCGCATCCTCCGACACCTCCCCCAACCGCTCCAGCCACTCCCCCTCGTCCATCGCCTCCACCGACGCGGCTGCCGCCGCGTCGGGCAGGGACGACCCCGACTCCTCTCCCGCCTCCGGTGGAGCGCTCGGCACCGGCACCCCCTCGTCCTCCCCCGACGCCGGCGGCCGACTCCCTGCCTCCACCAGCCGCCGTCCCACGCCCGACCGAACGAGCGGGTTGGCCTGCTCCCGCACCTCCGGCTCCGCCGGCGACGGCGCCACCGTCTCGGACAGGACCGTCCCGACCGGCGGAACCGCGGCGTCCACCGTTGCTGCGCCCGCCGTCGCCGCGCCGGCCGTCGCCGCGCCCGCCGCCGCCTCCTCCACCGACCCGGCCGCCGGCTCCTCCGCCGGCTGCGCCGCGGCCGTCGCGATCGCCGAGAACGCCCCGAGGAACGCCAGCACGAGCCATCCATCGCTTCGTCGCATGCCTCAACCTCCGGGCCCGGATTCTCGCGGGAACGCGAGTCGGGCGCAAGCCGGCCCGCCGCCGCGCGCGGGTCCGCATCGTTCCGTCCTGTTCGTCCGCCGTCTCACTCCTCCGCCGGCCCGACGTCCCGCGCGGGCAGCGGCGGCGGCAAGTCCGTCCGCGCCGCGGGCCGCGCGCCCGCGGACGGAGAGGCGGGTGCCGGCGAACCTCCCGGCGCGGCGCCCGACCCGGGTCCGGGCTCGCAGACGCGGCCCCATTCGATCTGGCGCCCGCAGCCGTCGTCGAACCGGAGCGGTTCGGACCCGCAGACCCAGCCTTCCCCGTTCGCCTCCCGGCAGTCCTCGTCGGTCCGGCAGATCGGCGGCCCGTAGACCGTGTTCGGCTCGCACGGCGCCGCCGCGCCGGCGTCCTTCGCCGGGGCGGATCCGCCCCTGCCGCACCCCGCGAACGAGGCCGTCGCCAGCGCCGCGGCCACCATCCACGGCCGCGGCGCGCCGAACATCCGCATCCATCGACCCAGCATCGCCTCACCTCCCGCGCGGCCCTCCGCGGCCCGCCCTTCGCCGACGATCTACCAGATCCACGGCAACAATCGACGGCGTTCCGCGGGGTAGTCGGAAAAACGTTCGCGGTACCACCGGTGGTTGCGCGCGGCCCGCGGCACCAGGTTCGCCGCGGACACCGCCAGGATCGTCGCCCCGGCCAGCGACCAGGTCGCCAGCGTCCAGCCGGTCCACATCGTCAGCTCGCCGAGGTAGTTCGGCGCGGTGACGAACCGGAATCCGCCGCCGCACGGAATCCGGTACCCGCGCTCCCCGGGCCGTCGCAGCCGCCGCAGGATCAGATCGCTGGAAACGGCCAGCACCCAGCCGCCGAAGAACAAGACGGCGCCGCCCAGGAAGCGCGGGTCGAACAGCCAGTCCGCCCCCCGGTCGGGCCCCAGCGCGAACAACCAGCGCCCGTTGAGGTAGCTGAAGCCGCTGTTGAGCGTGAAACCCATCGCGACGACCGACAGCGACATCGCCGACCCGCGCGGGACGAACGGGTAGACCAGCGTCCGATAGACGTAGTGGAAGATCCACATCCCGAGCAGCGCCAGCGCGCCGGTCCCCGCCGGGCGGTGGCGCAGGCCGAAACAGATCAGGAACCCGACCGGCTGCGGCAGCTCCATCAGGAACCAGGCCAGGCGACTGGGCAGGTCGGGACCACTCCACCACGGGCGCGCGTAGCGCCCGTACGGCGCCGTCGCGAACCGCGACCAGACCAGCGCGCCGGCGGCGACGACGAACATCGCCCCGGTCAACAGTCCGTGGAAGCGCGCCTCGTCCATCGCGACCCCATCCTGCCCCGGCGGTCCCGCCGGTCGCCGTTCCGCGCGCCGACGAGCGGCCGGCGACCGGCCGCCGCGGTTCAGCCGCCGCCCCGCCGCGCCAGTCCGTGCTCGCGCAGCCGACGATACAGCGTCGGCCGCGAGACGCCCAGCCGGCGGGCCGCGGCGGAAAGATTGTACCCGCAGGCGCGCAATGCCTGCTCGACGAGCCGCCGATCCGCCGCGCGGAGTTGCTCGCGCCGCGACTCGCCGCCGGCCGGCACGGCCGCCGCCGCGGGCAGCGGCAGGTCCGCGGGCCGGATCTCCTCGCCCGGCGCGAACACCGCCGCCGTCGCCAGCAGGTTCTCCAGCTCGCGCACGTTGCCGGGGAAGTCGTGGTGCAGGAGGACGCGCAGCGCGGCCCGCCCGAGCCGCTTCGGCTTCCCGCCGGTCTGCGGCGCGAGCCGGGCGAGGAAGTGCGCCGCCAGCTCCGGGATGTCCTCGCGCCGCTCGGCGAGCGTCGGCACGCGCAGCCGCACCACGTTCAGCCGACAGAACAGGTCCTCGCGGAACTTCCCCTCGGCGATCATCCGCTCGAGGTCGCGATGCGTGGCGGCGACGATGCGGACGTCGACCGGCACCGGGCGGTCGGCTCCCAGCGGCGTGACCTCGGCGTGCTGCAGGGCGCGCGAGAGCTTGACCTGCATCGCGGGGCTCGTCTCGCCGATCTCGTCGAGGAACAGCGTGCCGCCGGAGGCCTCCCGCATCAGGCCCGGACGCGATCGATCGGCCCCGGTGAAGGCGCCGCGGACGTGGCCGAACAGCTCGCTCTCCAGCAGCAGGTCGGGGAGCGCGCCGCAGTTCACCGACAGGAAGGGACGGCCGCGCCGCGGTCCGTGCTCGTGGAGCGCCCGCGCCACCAGCTCCTTGCCCGTTCCGGTCGCCCCTTCGATCAGCACCGGCAGGCTGGTCTCGGCCACCCGGTCCAGCGCCGCGAGCAGGCGGCGCATCGCGGGGCCGCGACCTACGATCCCGGCGTACTCGTGGCGCGGCGCCGCCTCCTCGCGCGACTGCCGCACCTCGCGCCCCAGCCGCGCCAGCTCGTCCTCCTGCGCCTCGACCCGCCGCGCCAGCTCGGCCCGCGCGGCCAGGTCGTCGTCGCCCGCCGCGGCCGCCTCCGCCAGCGCCGCCAGCTCCGCCGGCGAGTCCTGCACGGGCGGCGTCTGCGTCACCTGACCGGACCTCCCCCTCCCCCGAACCGTGCCGGACCCCGTCCGAAAGGCCCCCGCGGGCGTCGCCGCGGGCGAAACGGCCGGGGGTCCCCGAGGGGCAGCCCGGACGTTTCCCGATCCGTGCGGCCGCTTCGGCCGCGGTCGTGCTAGGCTGGGCCCGATGGGCGACCGGACCCTGCCGCGCCGTCCCCTCGGCCGTACCGGCCTCGCCGTCTCGCCGCTCGGCCTCTCCGGTTCGTTCGGGATCGATGCCGATGCCGTGGAGCGGGCCTTCCACGAGCTGTCCGTCAACCACTTCTTCGTCACGCCGCGGATGCCGAAGCTGGTCCGAGGGGTGCGGCGGCTGATCGCGGCCGGCCACCGCGGCGAGATCGTGCTCCAGAGCGGTGCCTGGCTGCCCACCGGCGCCGGCGTGGAGCGCGCCTGGGCCGCCGCCGCTCGCCAGCTCGGCACCGACTACCTCGACGTGTTCCAGATCTTCTGGGTCCGGCATCCCTGGTACCTGGCCGGCCGCACCGCCCCGGCCCTGCACCGGTTGCGCGAGCAGGGCAAGATCCGCGCCGCGTGCATCTCGACCCATCAGCGACCGCTGGCCCTGCGGCTCGCCGCCGAATTCGACCTGGACGTCCTGATGCTGCGCTACAATGCCGCGCACCGCGGGGCCGAACGCGAGGTGTTCGACCGGCTGCCCGACCCGCGGCCCGGCATCGTCGCCTACACCGCCACACGCTGGGGACGGCTGCTCCAGCCGCAGGACGGCCTCGGACCGCTCACCGCTCCCGAATGCTACCGGTTCCAGCTCGCCCACCCGAAGGTCGATGTCGCCCTGTGCGGCGCACGCACCTGGGACGAACTCGTCGAGGATGTCCGTGGCGTGCTCGCCGGCCCGCTCGACGAACGCAGGATGGCCGAGGCGCGGGCCTTCGGCGATGCCGTGCACCGTTCGGTCACCGGCCGCCTCGGCTTCGGCTGACGATCGCGCACGGGTCCCGGCGCCGCTCTCCCGACCGGAGGGCCACCGATGACCGGACCGCTCGCCCTCGCCCGCCGTCGTGTTGTCGCCGCCGCCGCCCGTATCACCGCCGTCACCGGCGCCGGCAGGTCCGCCGGAAGACGGAAAACCCGCCGAACATGCGGTCTCCCTCGCCGGCTCGAACCGCGCGGCGAGGTCGCCCGCGGAACACCGTGCCGGGAGCCCGGTCGGCCCGTCCGCCGACCGGCGTGCGACGCGTGCGACGACGCCTTGACAAGCCGGGAGGCCTCGCGGAAGCTCCGCCCGTGTCCGAGGACCCGCGCCTGGTCGACGCGCGCCGGCGACTCGTCGCGGCCTGCGTCACCGGCACCAACGGCAAGACCACCACCACGTCGATGATTGCCTCGATCGTCGCCGCCGCCGGCGAACGCTCGGCCCGGATCACGACGCTCGGCGCCTGGGTCGACGACGAGCAGGTTGCCGACGGCGTCTCGATGGACGCCTTCCTCGCCGGGCTGGAGCGGGCGATCGCCGCCGGCGTCCGCACCGTGGCGATCGAGACGACTTCCAAGTCGCTCGCCTCCGGCTTCGCCTGGCGCTGGCCGGCGCGGGTCGCCGTCTTCACCAACCTCTCCCGCGACCACCTCGACTACCACCGGACCCCCGAGGACTACCTGGCGGCCAAGGCGCAGCTCTTCCTCGCCCAGCCGCCCGACGGCCTGGCGGTGTTCAACGCGGCCGACCCGTCGAGCGCCCTGATCGCGGAGTTGCTCCCGCCCGGACGACGTCGGGTCGCCTGCACCGCGCGCGGCGTCCATCCCGATTGCGCCGCCCTGCCGCTGGGGCTGGCGGCCGACGAGGTGCGCGTCGACCGGGAGGGCACCCACCTGCGACTGGTCCCCTCGGACCTCGCCGCCGCGCTGGGGAACGAGTTGCGGCTCCGGGTGATCGGCGCCGTCCACGCGGAAAACGCTTTGGCGGCCGCGCTCGCCGCACACGGCCTGGGATATCCTCCCGCCGCGATCCGCACCGGCCTCGAACGCTTCCCCGGCGTCGAGGGACGGTTCCAGGTGGTGCTGCGCGAGCCGCTGGCGGTGGTCGACTACGCGCACACGCCCGACGCCCTGGCCCGCACCCTCGACCTGGCCCGCGAACTGGCGGAGATGTCCGGCGGGCGCGTCTGGTGCGTCTTCGGCTGCGGCGGCGACCGCGACCAGGGCAAGCGACCCCAGATGGGCCGGATCGCCGACGAACGGGCCGACGAGGTGGTGCTGACGAACGACAATCCGCGCGGCGAGGACCCGGAGCGGATCGCCGACGCGATCGCCGCCGGCGTCCATGCCCCGCGCGCCCGCTGGACGCGGGAACTCGACCGCGCCGCGGCGATCGCCTTCGCCCTGCGCCACGCCCGGCCCGCCGACGTCGTCATCGTCGCCGGCAAGGGCCACGAACGAACCCAGGTCGTCGGTTCCCGGACGCTGCCGTTCTCGGACGTCGAGGAACTCCGGCGGGCCGCCGGCCGCCCGGCCCCGCGCCCTTGACCCGCCGGTCTCGCCCGAGTTGCTTGCCTTCCGGTCCTCGTTGGACCATGCTTCCTCCCTGCGTCGCGCCTGGAGGGAACATGGAGATCAATCGCGAGAAGTTCCGTGTCGCCGCCCTGCTGATCGCCCTGGCCAACACCGGCTGCGGCCCGGCCCACCGCCAGATCAACTACCAGGAAGAAGAAACCGGCTGGACCGGCTCGGCGCCGCCCCCGACCCAGGTCTCGCCGGGAGGTCCGGGGCCGACCGCCGAGTACTACCCGCCGCCCTACGAGGCGGGACTGTATGTGCCGCCGCCCTACGAGGGGGGCTACTACGGACCGCCGGCCGAGGAATGGTATCCGCCGCCGGCCGAGTACTACCCGCCGTCCCGGACGCCCGTCTTCGAATAGTCCGCCGGCCGCACGGCGCCGCCGGCTCGACCGCGGGACATTCTCGTTCCCGCGACCACCCTCTCCGCGCCAGGGGAACACGCACCGAAGCTCGACGCGGCGCACCGGGAGCGGAGCGTCCGGACGAAACGGGACGTTTCCGTCGTTCGACCCGTCACGAGAAACGGCCGGGGCGGGCCGGTTGGAAGGCTAGCGTGCCAACTTGAACAGCACCGCCTCGCCGCCGGCGCCCTTCGACTTCTGGAGTTCGACGCGGGCGCCCACCCGGACGGCGCTCGGGTCCGCGCCGACGAGGCGACCGAACAGGCTGCCCACCGCGCCCTCGAAGCCGACCTGCACGACGACTTGCGGTGCGTCGAGCGGGTGGCCCGAACGGTCCTCGTGGACGACCGTGAAGCCGAGGATCGTCCCGCGCTTGGGATCGAGCGCTCTGGCGTCCTTGCGCGGGTCGAGCCGCGTCATGCCGCGCTCGCAGAAGACCGACGGCGGGATGTGAACGGCGTTGCAAGTCGGGCACCAGGTGCCGACGAGCTTGCCCTTGGCCGTTTCCTCGAAGAACTTCACCCCCGCCGTCCCGGCGGTGTAGATGTAGCTCATCGGGATGCGTCCCGGGAACGCCTTGGCGGTCGTCGAATCGATCTCCACCGGTTTGATCCGCCGGACGGTGGTCGTGGTCTTCTCGCCGGGCTTCAGCGGCCGGAAGTACTTGAGATCGAGCACGTTGCCCGTGCGCTCGGCCTCCGGCTTCCAAACCGCCTTGACCCGCATGCCGATCTTGACGTCCTTCGGGTCGACCTCCCCCAACAGGTGGCAGAGCCCCATCTCGGGCGCGGCGCCATCGATCGCGATGACGGCGAAGATGTTGACCTTGCCCTTGGGCAGCGGCGAGGAGTCCCAGTTGATGTGCGAGAGGGTGAAGGTCTGGACCGTGCCGGTATCGGGCAGGTCGTAGTACTCGACCACTTCGCGCAGGTTGCAGACTTCGCAGAAGGCCCGCGCCGGAATCATCATCCGTCCGCACTTGTCGCACCGGCTGCCGCGGATCCTGCCGTGCTTGAATCCGTCGAGGTAGGTGGTGAGAGCGAAGCCGTTGTCCCAGGCGTAGCGCAGGTCGGGCGTGTACTCCACGTGCGGCACGTCGCGCGCGTCCTTGAGCGCAGTGCCGGCAAGGTCGTCGGCCTTCATCCCGGTCCACTGGCTGTGCTGCCCGGGCAGGGCGCCGTCGGAGCTCATCACGACCACGGTGCCGACCTGCATCAGGTCGCCCCAGGCCTGGGCGATCCCGCGGTGGGCGTTCCTCTTCACCTGGCGCTTGCCGGCCTGGCCGGTGAGCTGGAAGTACAGTTCCGCCACCTTCATCAGGCCCGTGGCGGCGATCGGGTTGCCGACGCCGAGGGCGCCGCCGGAGGGACACATCGGGTGCGTCCCGTCGCGCTCGAAGGCGCCCGAGAACAGCAGTTCCTTGGTCAACCGGCCGGTCTTGTCCTGGAGCAGCGCGTTCATGTGGTGCAACGCCTTGTAGTCGAACGGATCGTAGGGCTCCCAGACATCGATCTCGGCCTCCGGCTTGGTGATGCCGGCCATCTCGTAGGCGTCCCGCGCGGCCATCGCCACGTAGTTGGGGTAGGCGAGGTCGCGGGTGCACCAGTAGGCGGTGTCGAGCCGGAAGCCGACGCCGTCGATGAACGCGGGGCGCTTGGAGTGGGTGCGCGCCACGTGTTCGTTGGCCAGGACGATCGCCACCGCACCATCCGAGGTCGGGCTGATGTCGAGGCGCTTGACCGGCCAGGAGAGGCACGGCGACTTCATCACGTCCCGCACGGTGACCTGCTGCGCGATCTGGGCCGCGGGGTGGTCGAGCGCGTTCTTCTTGCACAGCACGGAGACCTCGGCAATCTGCTCCTCCGTGTAGCCGTACATGTGCATGAAGCGGCACATCTCGATCGAGAAGATGTGGATCAGCGTCAACTCCAGCGGCTGCTCGGTCGTGTGGTCGAAGATCGTGAGAAAGGCGCCCGCGGGGTGCGGGTTGCAGGGCGACATCTTCTCCTCGGTCACCACCAGACAGGTCCGGAAGCGGCCCGAGGCGACGTGCATCCAGCCGTGAATCGGGCTCATCACGCCCGTGCCGCCGCCGACGAAGTGCCGAAGGTACGGCTTGCGCGCCGAGCCCGCGCCGGAAATCAGGTTCTCGCCTTTCATGTGGATGCCGTCGAAGGCATCGGGCGCCGTGCCGAGGCAGACACAATCGATGTCGTCGATCGTCAGCCCGGCGTCCTCCAGCGCCATCTGCACGGCGCGCGCCGCCAGCTCGCCCGGCGACTCCTCCGACCTGCGCACGAAACGGGTCATCCCCGCGCCGATCACCGCGACTCGTCCACCGTTCGCCTGGAACGTCATGGCTGCCTCCTCATGCCTCGACAACGACCACGGCACACGAGTCCGTGGGCAGACCACGCCAACCCTGCACCACCGCCCGGCGCGCGCCGGCCACCTGATGGGCCCCCGCTTCCCCCCGCAACTGCCGGACCGCATCGAACAACCGCGCTCCGCCGTTGGCCTCGAACAGGTCACCGCCCGCCAGCGAACCGCCGTCCGGGTTCACTCTCTCCGCCGGCTGGTTCGCCAGACCCATCGCTTCCAGATGCATGAGCTGCCGGTGCGCGAGAAGATCCGAGACGTACGCGACGTCGAACGCACCCGCGGGATCGGCAATTCCCGCCTCGGCGTACGCCGCCCGCGCCGCCAGCGCCGTCCCCTCGGACCTGTCGTGGTCCCGCCACTCCGTCACGGAACTGCCGGAGCACCACCCGAGTCCGGCGAGGCGCAACGGCTTGCGCGCCGTGCCCGCCACGTCCTCGCAGCCGAGAACCATCACCACCGCGGCGTCCGCCGGACGGGCGATCATCGCTTCCGTCAGCGGCTCCGCGATCGGCCTCGACTGGAGCACCTCCCGCGGGCCGAGCACCGCTCCGTACGGCGCCATCGGATGGCCCAGGGCCCGGCTGCGGTTGCGCACCACGACGTCGACCACCTCGTCCACCGTGCGACAACCGCATTGCAGCATCCGCTGCATCTCGATGCCCCCCAGCCAGTGCGGGGACACCCCCAGGCGGTTCCAGACGGGGTCATAGGCGAAATGCTGCAACTCGCCCTTGGTCAGCATGTTGCTCGCCTTGCTGTACGCCTCCACGACGAGGCGCCGATATCGGCCCGTCTCGATCTGCATCGCGGCCGAGCACAGCCCGTGCAGGAAGTCCCCGCAGACCGTGTACACCGCCTTCCGCTGCACGCCGAGCTGGTCGGGAACGTACTCGTCGGCAATCGAGTATCCCGAGACGAAGTCCTCCTCGACGGATACCGCGCCGTCCAGTTGTTCGGCCGTGATGCCCGCGTCCTGGTAGGCCATCGCCGCGGCCCGCGCGATCATCTCCCGGTAGGACAATCCTCCGGAAGCCGGAAACGCGCCGCAAAAGCCGGCGCCCATCAGCACTGCCTTCATCACCTCCTCCTTTCCGGAGCCGACCGCTCCCCAGAATCCTCGCCTGCGTCGCGATCCCGCCTCGCGACCTCGGAACTCCTCCCCCAGCCTCCAAGGTGCCGGAACGACCCGCAACGTTCGCCGCGGAGAGTTGCCTGAGCTGCCGTGGGTTGTCAACTGCAAAGCGGGACGCGGAACTCGGGACTCGTCGGGGTTCGCCGCCGGGACGACCGTCCCCCTCTCCGCACGAACGGGCTGCCGGGTGCGGAAGCCGGAGGGAGGGGGAGCTCCCGCGCCCGGCAGCAATCGGAACCTCGGCGCAGGGTCGGCCGTCAGGGGCGCGCCGGCTCGGTCCACGGCGCGGAGACGGCCGCGAACCGCCGCGCCGGCCCGACCGCGGAAGCCGTGCGCAACGCCTCCTGCAAACGCAGCACGTCGCCGATCCGATCGGCCGCCAGCAACCCGACGAGACGGCCGCCCTGCACCACCGGCAACGCCGGAACCTCGCCCGACGCCAGCCGCGCCAGCGCCGCCTCCAGCGGCTCCTCCGGCTCGACCGCCGCCACGGCACGCGTCATCGCGTCCGCCACCCGCCCCGTCGGACCCCGCAGGCGCAACCCGTCGAGCAGCGCGGCCCGGTCCAGCAGCCCGACCAGCCGACCATCGACGACCACCGGGAAGTCGCGCTGCGCGCCGGACAACCACAGGTCTGCCACCGACCCCAGGCGATCGAAGGGGTGGACCGCCCGCACGTCCGTCGCCATCGCATGGCCCACCCGAACCCCCTCCAGCACCGATTGCGCCTCGACCTGCGCCGCTTCCTGCGAGGCGCCGAACCAGACGAAGACCGCAATCACGATCAACATCGGGCTGACGAACAGCCCCGCCGCGCCGAAGAGCAGCGCCGCGGCTCGACCCACCCGCGCGGCCACCCGCGTCGCGCGCACCCGATCCAGGCGCAGCGCGAGCAACGCCCGCAACACCCGGCCGCCGTCCATCGGGAAGGCGGGAATCAGGTTGAACCCCACCAGCCACAGGTTCGCCCACGCCAGCCGCTCGACGAATCCGCCCTGCATCAGCCCGCCCGAGGCGACCCCCGCCAGGTACAGGCCCAGGCCCAGCGCGGCGGCGATCCCGACATTGACCAGCGGACCCGCCACCGCCACCCACAGCTCCTGCAGCGGCCGCTCCGGCATCCGCTCCAGCCGCGCCACGCCCCCGATCGGCAGCAGCGTGATGTCCCGCGTCGCGATCCCGTAGCGCCGCGCCGCCAACGCGTGACCCAGTTCGTGCGCCAACACTGACCCGAACACCGCCGCCAGGAACAGCACGCCGCCGACCGCCGCCTGCACCGTGCCGCCCGCCGTCCAGCTCATCCACGCGATCAGCCCCAAGAGCAGCAGGAACGTCGCGTGGACCCGCACCTCGATGCCCGCCACCGTGCCGACACGCCAATGCCACTTCATCGTCCTGCCCTCCTTTCCAGCCGGCCCCCCCGTTCGATCGGCCGGGCCGTGCCTCGCTCGAATCGACGACCCGCCTCGACCGGCATCGATGTGCATAAGTCGGCCGAACGCGCTCGTCAGGTGGAATGAGCCAGCCGGAAGGGGGAAACGGGGTCGGCCCGCGGGCCGCGGCCCGGCACGGTCCCGCCATCTCCCCTTCGAGGCGCGCGTGGTCGGGGAAGGCAGTTGCCGGCACGCCCATGCCGACCGGCCCGAAGCCGGGATCGGTCTCCCGGCCCGGGCGGAAGCGGCCCGGGCAGTTGCGGGCGGCCGCCGCCGGCCTTACCTTGTCGGTCCGACACGATCGGAGGTGCGCGATGAAGGCACGAACCGAATACCAGGGCGGCATGCGTTTCGCCTCGGGCGAGGGCGACGGGCGGGTCGTGATGGACGCCAAGACCGAGGTGGGCGGCCGCGGCGTGGCGCCGGCCCCGAAACAACTCGTGCTCTATGGCCTGGCCGGCTGCACCGGCATGGACGTGGCGGCGATCCTGGAGAAGCAGCGGGTGCCGTTCTCCGGACTGGCCGTGGAAGCCGAGGCGGACGAGACGACGGCGCATCCCAGGGTGTTCAAGACCGTCCGCGTGACCTACCGCGTCCGCGCGCGGGCGGAGGATCGGCCGAAGGTCGAACGGGCGATCGAGCTGTCCCAGACCCGCTTCTGCGGTGTCTCCGCGATGCTCCGGCAGGGCGCGACGGTGGAACACCGCCTGGAGTTCGAAACGGTGGACTGACGGCGGCTTCGAGTCCACAATCGCGCCGTGCGCCGTCGACCCGATCGCGAATGGCTCCTCCCGGCATCCGCCGTGCTGCTCGCCGGCCTCGCGGCGGGGTCTGCGGCGCCGCCCGGAACGGAGCGCCCCGGCGACGCCGCCGGTCCGCCGCCGCCCGTCGTCCTCGGCCCCGTCGCCGCGGCGACCGCGCCGCCCAAGCCGGCCCGGCGCGCCACGCCGGCCGGCGCGCCCCAGGTCACCCTGTACACCATCGGCCCCGGCGACGAAGCGGTCGAGAAATTCGGCCATGCCACCCTCTGCCTGCGCTACCCCGCCGACCCGCGCCACGAAACCGTCTGCTACGATTACGGCACCGCCTCCTTCGAACGGCCGCTCAAGCTGGCCTGGGGGTTCCTGCGCGGCGCGGGCGAGTTCTGGGTCTCGACCGACTACGAGCGGGTGACGCTGGTGCGCTACGCCATGGACGACCGCACGATCTGGCGCCAGGACCTCCCGCTGACCGACGAGCAGGCGCGACGCGTCGAGCAGCGCCTGCTCGCGGACACCGCGGACCGGTCGTGGCGCTACGCGTACCAGATCTACCAGGACAACTGCTCGACCCGGCTCCGCGACATCCTCGACTTCGCCGTCGACGGCGCCTTCCGCGCCCGCACCGCCCGCGAGCCCGAGCCGACCGGACGAACGTTCCGCGAACTCGGCCTTGGGCCGCTGGCCGAGCACCCGGCGATTGTCGCGTTCCTCGAACTGACTCTGGCCCGCGCCGCCGACGTCCCGATCAGCCGCTGGGAATCGATGTTCCGGCCCGATCGTCTCCGGCTCGAAGTCGAACGGTTCTTCGGCGCGCCGCCCGTGATGGTCCGCCGGCAGCAGGGTTCCGAGTACCGGCAGGAGTTGCGGTGGGGCGCCACACCGTACTTCCTGTTCCTCACGGTCCTGTTCGCCCTCCCGCTCGCCGTCGCCCGGCGGCAGGGACGCGGCGAACGCCCGGCGCTCGGCGTCATGGTCGTCCCGCTCGTCCTGATCGCGCTCGTCGTCTGGTTCGTCACCTGGGTCACCCGCATCCCCGAAGGCCGGTACAACGAGCTGATGGCCGTGTTCCTGCCCTTCGACCTGGCCCTCTTGTTCCTCGAGGAGCGGTGGCGCCGGTGGTACGCCCGGCTCCGGGTGGCAGAGCTGGCGCTGGTCTCGCTGCTGCTCGCCGTCGGCGTGCTCCGACAACCGATGTGGATCCCGCTGCTGATAGTCTTCGCCCCGTTCGCGGTGCTGGCGTTCGTCGACCGGCGCGCGGAACCCGCCGCATTCGCCCCGGCCGGCGACGGCGAGCCGCCGGCCGCGCCCGGCGACGCCGCCCCGCCGGCCGGCGACTCCGCCACGGCCGGACAACCCTGAGCGGAGCTTCCGCCGGCGCGCGCACGGCGATCGCCGCGAGCTCGGGAGGGCTGCATCCGCCGGACGCCCCCGAGCGGATCCGCCCCGGCGGGTCCGGCCGGGGCGGCGATCCTTGCCCCGCCCGATCGAGGGGCCTACAGTGAGTCCGTTGCCGTCCATCGGGCGGGCCGCCCGCCCGCGGGTCGGCGAAGGAGGGAGGGGTGCCGATGGGTGAGCCGATCCGCTGCCGGGGGTCCGGGGCGCTGGTCGTCCTGTTCGTCGTCGCGACGCCGGCCGGTGCCGCGGCCCAGGACCCGCCGATGGCAACGACCGCCGTCGAGGAAGCGGCCCCGACCGGAGGGGCGGACCTGGGTCCGCTGGAGTTCGCGCCCGAACCGCTGGGCGGGAATCTCGGCGCCCCGCGCGCCGCGATTCCCCGGACGCGGCTGGGTCTCGGACTCCACTGGATGATGGGCGGCGAGAGCACTTCCGCCGGCGACGTCTCACGCCACGCGCTTGCCCTGCTGGCTTTGGCGCAGTTCGAGCTGTTCGACACGCTGGAAGTCGGCCTGGAGGCCGAGCTGCTGGAGCACAGCCAGACCGACTACCCCGAACCCTCGGCCTTCGCCGACGAGACCTCCGACGAGTTCGGGTTCCTCGTGCCGCGGCTGAAGGCGGCTTTCCTCACCGGCGACGTGATCACGCTCGCCGCCGGCGCCGGCGTGATGCTCCCGACGGCCGGCGGACGGAGCGCGCTCCCGTTCGGCATCGACCCGAGCTTCCTGTTCCAGGCGCGACCGATCGAGATGCTGTCGATCAACTTCTCGCTGCCGTTCGTGCTGCGCTTCGACGTTCCCGACGAAGGGGAGACCCAGATGAACTTCTTCATCGATCCCGCGGTGGGCGTCGCGGTGATGCCGATCGATTACATCGGCGGCTTCGTCGACGCACAGGTCGAGATCTGGCTCGACCCCGACGCGGGCGCCGAGAACTTCCGGCTGTTCGACCTGCGGATCGGCGTCCGCTCGAACTTCCTCCCGTGGATGATGGCCGAGCTGGGCGCGATCGTCCCGGTGGCCGGAGAGCTGTACGACGAGGAGCAGGCCGAATTCGGCCTCGGCTTCCGCCTCGCCGCCACCCCCGACCTGCTGTAGCCTTCCGACCCGGTCCGGGCCCGCGCGGCCGGAGGCGGGCGGTGGTACCCCGAATACCTCTGGACGGGCCGTTTCGGCCTAGAACAGCGGACAGGTGCCGCCGGGATCGGCGACGCAGACCCCGCCGGTGCAATCGTCCGAGAGGCACTGGTCGTCGTCGGTGCAGGGGGCGCCGGCGGCCAGCCGTTCCCGGCAGGTGCCGGAGTCGCCGTCGCAGTACAGTCCCTCGGCGCACTGGCCGCTCGATTCGACGCAGTTTCCCCCGGCCGCCGGCAGCGGCTCGCAGGTGCCCGCCGCGACGGCGCAGTACAGCCCTTCGGCGCACACCGCGTTGGCGTGCCGGCACGACTCGCCCGCGCCCAGTGGGGCGGTGCAGACCGACGTGCGCAGGTCGCAGTACAGATCGTCGGCGCACGCCTCGTTGCCTTCCGGGCACGGACCGCCGACCCCTTGCGGCGGGTGGCAGACCTCGTCGTCGCCGCAGTACAGTCCTTCGGCGCAGTACGCCCCGCCGAGGCACGGCTGACCCGGGTCGGGCAGGTCGGTGCACGCTCGGAGGTGGCACTCCAGGCCCGGCCGGCAGTCCGCGTCGGACTCGCAGGTGCGCCCGGGGCCGAGCGTCCCGACGAGCATCCGGTCGCAGTCTTCGGGCCATTCCGGGTCGGTGAGGGCGCAGTCGTGCAGCAGCGCGGACAGCCCGGCCAGGCAACCGCCCGCCGCTTCGGCGTCGTAGGACCGCCGGCCGGCGTTCACCGGTTCCTCGACCTCGTCGGCGCACTGGCCGTCGACGAACAGCCGGCACATCTCGACGGTCGCGCCGGCGAGGCAGTTGCAGCGCTGCGCGAACTCGCAGGCGATCTCGGCGTAGCGCCCGCAATACTGTTCGAACGGCACGGGCGCGGCGCCGTCGTCGGCGCAGGCGGCGAGCGTTCCGGCGAGGGCGACCAGTCCGGCCCACGCGGGGCGATGCGGTGCGGTCATGGGTGACCTCCTGCGGCCCGCGTCCGGCCGGGCCGCGGAACCAGCCTACCACGGACCGGGCCGCGCGCACCCTTCGCGCCCCGGCCCCGCCGCGCCCGGCGAACCCGCCCGGCGAACCTGCTCGTTGACTCACCTCGAGCGAACACCGTACCATGAAGGCGGTCCCGTGGAACGGCGGGCGTGCTGCTCCGGCCGGGGGAGGTTTCGATGAGGTACCATCCGTTCGGTGCGTGGGTTGTTCTCGTCTGCGGCGTCGGATGCGTGCCCCCTGGTCCCCCCCCCCCCCCCCCCCACCCCTCCCCCCACACGCGCCGCCGCGCCCCGAGAACTGCCGGCCGACGTTGACGCTCGAGGCCCCGACGGCGCTGCCGACTCGCATCACGCCTGACGGCAACGGCGTGTACGACGACACCGGACTGGAGCTGAGAGTGCGGGTCGACCGACCGGGTCCGGCCTGCGACGCCCCAGACGTGGTCTACCTGCTGCGGGCCGACCTGACGCTGTTCGGGGGCGACGGGTACAGGACGCCGGGGAAGAAGCTGCGCGTGTTCGCGCGCGAAATGCTGTTGGACTCGTTGAACGGCGACCGTGAAGGGTGGAGCGTCCCGCTCCGCTTCTCCTGGGATGGCCGCGACGCGTTCG
>Ga0101944_10000603_pt1 | contig 100451 bp, 91 predicted proteins | sample DewCreD2012metaG_FD_75245 | JGI IMG/M metagenome (GOLD analysis project Ga0101944, IMG submission 75245) | Hot spring sediment bacterial and archeal communities from British Columbia, Canada, to study Microbial Dark Matter (Phase II) - Dewar... ... | reverse complement strand
GCTGGCTCGCCTCCCCGGGGTTCTGAATTACAACACGCTTGTTCATGAGATCAAACCTTTTGTAGCCAACCACCCAGCGGTTTATCGTGGTGATGTTCAACCCGTACCGCTTGGCCAGCTCATTCTTGGAATACTTCCCGCTGCTAAGTTCGGATAAAATTTTTAGTTTGAAGCCCTCGCTGTAGCGTTTTGTAACATAATTATTTTTGTTCATACACATTGTTTTGTGTAGACATTTTTCAGGACGGGGCAGGATAAAAAAGAAAATCATAGATATAATTGGATCCCCTCCATACCAATGATTTCAGTTGGTTACCAGGCGCCAATTTCTTCGTAAAGTCCCTTTCCGGTAATTGGTTGGGCTGGTACGTAAGTTGTTTTTACTGCCTTTGTTCCAAATCCAAGGTAGTTTAATGCTGCATTCAGGCTACTTTCTGTAATCTCTCCAAAGGGGGTGAATACGTCATCGGCGGCTTCAACGGTTACGGGAATACCATCAAAGTAATCGCCCTCGTTATTGGCATTCCGGATGCTGAAGCATACCGGCACAATTGCCCAGTCGATGCTAGGGTCTTTGAACTCAAAAGTGTACATACCAACCGGTTTGCCATGGGTTTTGCTGCCTACCAGAACAACATCCATGAATGGTTTGAGGGCATTAATTACAAGCTCACTGGCCGATGCTGTGCTGCTGGTAGTAATAAAAATAGCACGTTGTATTTCGAGTGAGTACTGATTGGTGGAAAAGTATAGATAAGAATTTTTGTTGGAATGTTTATCGTTATGGATGTATTGTCCGAAAACCCTGCCAAATGCAATACTACCTCCAATTAAATTCCCTAATAGTTGCGATACATTTACTTGCCCACCACCATTATAGCGTAAATCGCAAACCAACTCGCTAACACCTGCGTTCTTGAACTTTTGAAAAACAAGATTTAACTCATCTTTGGTTTTTTCGATAAACCCTTTAAGGACAAAGTAGCCAACCTTTTTCCCGTTAATGGAGTAAACGCTATCCTTTAGCACGGTATTCATTTCAATTTGGGCTTTACTGAAAGTATGCTGAACGGTTTGCCCTGAGGGCGATTTAAAAACAAAGGTCTTAGTAACACCAACCTCCGATGGGCCAATTAGTGAGGTGTAGTTATTGGGGGTTGGGGTTTGTCCGTCGATGCTTACAATTTCCCATCCCCTGCCAATCCCATTGGCAAATAATGGCGATGTTTTAAATACAAAAGTGATAATGAGTTTATTGTTGGCGGTAAAGGCTGAGCCAAATCCAAAGCCAACGTATGCTGCTTGCTTGTAGTAAGCGTCGAGCTCTTGCTTGGTGGCTACGTAACTCCACCTATCAGGTGGATTAAAGCGGATTGCCTTAACCAGCTCAACGGGGTTGGGGTAACTATTGGGATCAACGTTAGGGAGTTGGTCGTACCAGTAGTACCAATCCTTCATGAGGTTGTAAACCTCTTTATTTACATTGACCTTTTGCTCATCATCGTCGCACGATGTAAATGCTGCTATTCCTACTAAAAGGAGAATCGCTAGCTTAAACCGGTTCATCATTAATTTCCTTTTTAGAAAAAAGTTGTTGAAATACAATGGCACCAATAATAACAATAAGTCCAACAAGAGTAGTCCATACAATTTTTTCGCGGAGCACCAGGCTCACAAATACCAAAGCAACGAACGGAACAAGATACGAAAAATTGCCTAAGCGGGCAGTGTTTGTTGCGCTATTTAATGCTTTTAGCCAAAGCACAAACGTTATGCCCATTTCAAATGCTCCTATGTAAACCGATGCGGCTAAAGCTTTCAGACTAAAAACTGGTAAATCTTTTGTTGCAGCCATGTAAAGCAGGGTAAGAACCGTAGCTAAAGCAAAACTTATAAACAGTTTAACCTCTTCGGGGCGATGCTTATCGTACATGTTAACAATCCAAAAACTTGCCCATATAACCGAACTCCCTACTGCCAGTAAAACTCCTAGTGGATTGGATTTGGCAAAAATATTGATATTGCCCTGCGATGATATGAATGCAACTCCAATTAAGCTGAGTAGCAATGCAATTATATCAGTAAACTTAAGAGGGTGTTTTAGTAGCAGTGCAGCCAATACAACCAGAACAATTGGCCATATGTAGTTTAGGGGCTGAGCAACCTGAGCCGGTAAAAGGCTATAAGCCTTAAAAAGCACAAGGTAGTATAGGAAGGGATTCAGCACCGATTCGGCAAGCGAGTAAAGTATCTCCTTTTTGCTTGTGAATTTTAATAGCGGTAGTTTATTTTGAAATACCAAAATGGCAAACAGTATTACTGCAGCCGAAAGCGATGACCAAAAAAGCAGCTGAACAGGTTCAGTATGACTTAAACCAATTTTAAAGGCTGTGGCCGATGTGCCCCAGAAGAGCACTACAAACGAGGCCAAGAAGTAAGCACGGCTTTGGCTTTTCTTTCCCATTTTAATGATGGTTATAGAAAGCCAAGTTCCAGCATTGCTTCGTCGCTCATACGGCTTTTATCCCAGGGAGGGTCAAAGGTTAAGCGTACCTCTACCTCGGTTACCCCATCAATTTTTAAAATCTTTTCCTGAACCTCCTCAACTACCTGATCGGCTAATGGGCAGTTGGGCGCAGTAAGGGTCATGGTAATGGTAACCTTACGATTATCGTCAACATCAACCTCATAAATTAATCCTAGGTCGTAAATGTTAACCGGTATCTCAGGGTCATGGATGCCCTTGAGTGTTTTGACAATATCGGTTTGAATTTCGAGCTCGTCGCGCATATTCATTTTTTTAAGTAACAACTATGGTTTCATAAGGTTTAGCTGGCTCCCTCTGTTTTCGACTTAAAGGCAAGGGCATACATACGCATTTGCTTAACCATCGCAACAAGTCCGTTGCTACGGGTGGGGGATAGGTTTTCCTTTAAGCCAATTTTATCGATAAAGTAAAGATCGGTATTAAGGATTTCATCGGGTGTTCGCCCTGAAAGAACCTTAATGAGCAACGCAACAATTCCTTTGGTAATAATGGCATCGCTATCGGCGGTGAAATATACTTTCCCGTCGCGCAGTTCGGCATCGAGCCAAACCTTGCTTTGGCAGCCTTGTATAAGATACTGTTCTGTACGCTTGCGCTCATCAATGGGTGGCAAGTCCTTGCCATACTCAATTAGCTGTTGGTAGCGATCCATCCAGTCGTCGAAAACGCTGAATTCCTCAACTATTGCGTCCTGAATCTCGTTAATTGACATTTCTATTTTTTTAGCAAATATAAGCAGTTTCCCCATTAGAAAGAAAAACAGCAAGGCGGTAATGCCCTGCTGTAAGGTATTGAACCAATACTTAATTTTAGTTGATCTCAACCAGCTCAATGGGGATTCGAAGAGCCATGCTTAAATCCTTACCCCATTCCTTCATGTCCAAGTCCTCATTTTCGTAGTGGCATATAACCTTAACGGTCATCCCGTTGATATGAAGTTCCTCAAGGTACTTCAGTAGCCTCCCAAGGTGATGCTCCGAGCATCCGTTAATAAAGGTTAGATAGAACTCAACAGTTATATTTTGTGGGGTGTAAGCTGTAACATAACTCTGCAACCAACGATGTATGGGTGCCAGAAATGATTGTGGATCGCTAGGGATCAGGTTGCCCACCATCATTATTCGCCCTGAACTCTTTTCACATTTAATTTCAGGTGTTTCAGTTGTTGCCGGAATAAACAAATCAACCAATTCAGTCGCTTTCTCCTCGTTTACCATTACCTCAAAAGAATTAACTTTTAACCTGACAAATGTAAAAAAAAGTTAAAAATATATGGTAGATAAAACTACTTTTTTGTTTCCTGAACTTTTTGAAGTAGGTAATTCTTGAACTCGTAGTTGGATTGGTAGAGGAGCATTACCTTTTTGGGTGGTAGTATTTGGAGTAGTAACTTGTTGTATTCGGCAATCAGTTCCGCCTCGCGTTTTTGCGATTCCACATAACGATTAGCATAGTCAACCGCTTCTTTGTCGGTAATATTGTTTATATTCTGGATAAAGTCGTCGGCCAGCTTGCGACGGTCGTTAAGGATTTTTAATTTTTTTCCCCAGTACTCATCGTATAGCGGCCAAAACTTTTTGGCTTCATCCTGGGTTAGATCGAGTTTTTTGGTCAAAAATGCAACTTTTTCGGCTTTAAGGGCTTTTTCGGTATCGTCGGTTTGGGAGTAAACTTTAGCCCCCAAAACTATAAGCATAAAAACGAATAGTATTCTATATAGTTGCCTCATGGTTTAATTTCTTTCTTTTCGTCAATAATTGTAATGCAGTTACTGCTTCTAACGTATAGCCTGTGGGGTATTTCGTTGTAGACCTCTTTAAGGCTATCGGTTTTCTTTTTTTGTTCAATAGCCTTGTAAAGGTCAATATCATCGAACTCGTAAATGGTTCGGCTTACAATCTCAACGTAATCAGTTTTTACGGCTTTTTTATCAGCCATTAGTGGTCGAGCCATGTAATAACCCAAGTAGCTTAGTAAAGCCATGAAAGCAAAACCGGCGGCAAATGCCAACTGCGATTTGAGGGTTACCCAACGGTCTTTCTGCTCTTGCTGCGTTTCGGTAGCTGCAATGCGCTCCTGTACCCTTTGAGGCAGGTTATCAAAGTAGCCTTCCGGCACCTTAAAGGGTAACTTTTTGTTGAATTTTTCCTCCGTGCTTTTCATAATCATTCTCCTTCCAAATGCGCTATTGCCATATCTATCTAAAACTATGATAGTATGTTTAGGTATAGGTTTAATCCTCCTCTAAAAATTTTTCAATTTTTTTAACGGCGTGATGGAACGAAGCCTTAAGCGCACCTACCGATGTTCCGAGGATCTCAGAAATTTCTTCGTACTTCATCTCCTCAAAATACTTCATATTAAAAACTAAACGTTGTTTTTCAGGTAGTTTGAGGAGGGCTTTCTGCAGCTTAAGCGCTGTGCTATCGCCATCAATAAAGGGATCGCCCTCAAGGGTTCGTGCAAGCTGTTGCTCCACATCAACAATGGGGAGTAACAATTTGGTTCGTTTCTTCTTCAGAAACGTTAATGCTTCGTTGGTAGCAATTCGGTACAACCATGTAAAGAGCTGGGAGTCTTCCCGAAAGTTCTCCAGGCCGCCCCATACCTTTAGGAAAGTATTTTGAATAACATCGTCGGCATCGTCGTGGCTAATTACAATTTTGCGGACCTGCCAGTATAGTCGTTCCTGATATTTCCTTACCAGCAAGTTAAAAGCGTAATGTTTTGTTTCGGGATTCCGAAACATTAAGAGTAACTCGCTATCGGTATGGTTATCCATCCGTAAAGGACGATTTTACTTACGTGTTATAACTTTTTGAGCAGCCTCAACAATGTTTGGGGTATCGAGTCCGTATTTCACTAAGAGTTCCTCAGGTTTTCCGCTTTCGCCAAAGGTGTTGTTTACAGCAACCATTTCAATGGGGGTAGGCATTTTGCGGGATAGAAGTTGAGCGATACTATCGCCAAGCCCTCCGTTCATCATGTGCTCTTCGGCTGTAACCGCGCAGCGGGTTTTGCTAACCGATTTTAGAATGGCTTCCTCGTCGAGCGGTTTAATGGTGTGGATGTTAATAACCTCGGCCGAAATACCCTTTTGTTCCAGAATATCGGCAGCCTCAAGAGCTTTCCAAACCATATGACCGGTAGCAAATATGGTTACCTGGTTACCCTCAACCAGCAGTTGAGCTTTGCCTATCTCAAACTTTTGGTCGGCTGGGGTGAAGTTTGGCACTGCCGGACGGCCAAAGCGCAAGTAAACAGGGCCAACATGCTCAGCAATGGCTAGTGTTGCAGCTTTGGTTTGATTGTAATCGCAAGGAACAATTACGGTCATGTTGGGCAGCATCTTCATCATTCCAATATCCTCAAGCATCTGGTGGGTGGCTCCATCCTCACCAAGGGTAAGCCCGGCGTGCGAAGCACAAATCTTAACGTTTTTATTGGAATATGCCACAACCTGTCGAATCTGGTCGTAAACCCTACCAGTGGCAAATGCCGCAAAGGTGCCAGCAAAAGGGATTTTTCCACCAATGGTTAAGCCGGCAGCCAAACCTATCATGTTGGCCTCAGCAATACCTACCTGAACAAAACGGTGGGGGTTTTCCTTGATAAAATCGTCCATTTTTAATGAACCCACAAGGTCGGCGCAAAGCGCTACCACATTGGGGTTGGTTCTACCAAGCTCGTGAAGTCCTGCTCCAAATCCTGAACGCGTATCCTTGTTTCCTGTTGAAGTATATCTCATTATTAAGTTTTACTTTTGCGTTATTACTAATTTAAGTGATTAATATAAGGCTTACCCAAAAAGTTAGGGTTAAAACTTGACGTATAAACCTAAACGAAACGCTGTTTAGTCGATATTGCGTTTCATCCGCTCAATGGATTCCTTGCGGATTAAACCCAGAATCACCAGTTCAGCTGTAGCCTTATTGGTGGCAAGTGGAATATTATTCACATTGCAGGCTTCCAGCAGGCGGCGAATATCTTCGTGGTGGGGCTGAACCACCTTGTGGTCGCGCAGGAATATCACTATATCTATTTCACCTTTCCCAATCATTTCGGTAATCTCGTTGTAACCACCCGATTGGCCGGGGCTAAGATGACGGCACTTAATGCCCTGTTCCTCTAAGAATTCGGCCGTTCGTCCGGTTGCCAAAAGGTTAACACCCGGTAACCAGTCCTCATGCTCTTTCAAAAACCTGACAAGTTCAGGTTTCTTGGCATCGTGTGCAATAAGGGCAATGTTCTGCATAGCTTTATAATTTATTTTTATGACCAAAGCCTAAAAATCGCCAATAGTTTCGGGTAGTTGTGCCATGGCTCGGGCAAATTCATCGTCGTTTGGAGCCTTACCATGCCATTTATGCGTTCCCATCATAAAATCGACACCCATTCCCATTTCCGTTCGCATGAGTATAACAATGGGTTTGCCCTGACCGGTTTTGCTTTTAGCAAGAGTAAAAGTGGCAAGGAGTTTTTCCATGTCGTTGCCATTGGTTTCCAGAACCTCCCAGCCAAACGATACCCATTTGGCTTTTAGGTCGCCCAGCGAGACCACCTCGTCAACCGGGCCATCGATTTGCTTGCCGTTGTAATCGACTGTGGCAATAAGGTTATCAATCTTTTTTGCAGCAGCAAAAAGGGCAGCCTCCCAGATTTGTCCTTCCTGTAACTCGCCATCGCCGTGTAGGGTGTAAACCAAGTTCTTGTCGCCATTCAACTTTTTAGCAAGTGCTGCACCGCAAGCAACCGAAAGTCCTTGCCCAAGCGATCCCGAAGCCACTCTGATGCCAGGTAAGTGCTCGGCAGTTGTGGGATGCCCCTGAAGGCGCGAGTTTAACAAACGGAAGGTTGATAGCTCTACTATATCGAAAAAGCCTTTACGGGCCAAAACGCTATACCATGCAGCTGAAAGGTGGCCGTTTGACAGAAAGAACACATCCTCGCCCATACCATCCATGGTAAAGTTCTTTGGGTTGATGTTCATCACCTCAAAGTAAAGCGCTGTAAAGAAATCGGCGCAGCCCAACGAACCTCCAGGGTGTCCGCTTGCAGGCTTATGAACCATACGGATTACATCACGGCGAACCTGAGCCGCCATCTTCTTCAAAAACTCAATATCTGCCATTAATCCTTGTTTTAACATGATAATCAACTGACAAAGGTAATACTTTTATTATCTTAAAAAGATACTGTTTTCAGGTAAGGTGCAATTAGAATGATTAAGATTTGTTAAATAGAGATTAGTCAAAGCATTTAAACAACTTGTTTCTATTGACTATTTCCCTCAAAATATTTCAGCCTCCCCATTTTTATTAACCCGGTTGAACTTGATAATTCATGGCAATTCGGTTTAACAGTTCACTTTTCACTACTCCTCTAACTTCCTCTAACTCCATCACATTCTGTCTATTCCGATACATTCCGACTCATTCCGACTCATTCCGACTTTTTCCGACTCATTCCCTTTCAAGACAGACGTTTAACGGTTCACGGTTCACGTTTAACGGTCTCAATCCCTCTAACTTCCTTTAACTCCATCATATTCCTACTCATTCCTCAATATTCATGGTACTTGGGTTAAACACTCACCCCAAAATCCCTGAGGGCATTGTTGAGCGAGGTTTTTAGGTCAGTAGATTTCTTACGTTCACCAACAATGAGCGCACATGAAACCTGATAATTGCCAGCGGGGAATTTCTTTGTGTAGGTGCCCGGAATAACAACCGAACGTTCTGGAACATAGCCACGGTATTCAACAGGCTCAGGGCCCGACACATCAATAATTTTTGTCGATTGGGTTATCACAACGTTGGCACCAAGTACAGCTTCCTTGCCAATGCGCACCCCCTCAACTATAATACAACGAGAGCCAATAAAGCAGCCATCCTCAACTATTACGGGTGCTGCCTGAATGGGTTCAAGAACCCCACCTATTCCAACTCCGCCACTAAGGTGAACTCCTTTACCTATTTGAGCACATGAGCCCACGGTAGCCCATGTATCGACCATGGTGCCTTCATCAACATACGCACCAATGTTAACATACGAGGGCATCAGTACAACTCCCTTAGCAAGGTAACTGCCATAGCGGGCCACGGCATGCGGTACGGAGCGAACGCCAATCGCACTAAAATCCCTTTTAATGGGTATTTTATCGTAGAATTGCAGAATCCCTGCCTCCATAACCTCCAGTTTCCGTATGGGAAAGTACATCAGTACCGCTTTCTTGATCCATTCATTTACCAACCAACCCTTTTCGATGGGTTGTGCAACGCGGATTTGCCCTTTATCGAGTAAGTCAATAACAGCTTCGATTCCTTGAATGTACTCTTTTTGGTTCAGAAGTTCCCTGTTATCCCAGGCTTGCTCAACAAGTTGTTTTAAATTTTCGTGCATCTAACTCAACATTTTTGCAAATGTAGCAAATAGGGAGTTTAATACTCAATTTTTCAAAGCGGATTTATTACAAAACCTTTAAGGGGAAAATTTCGTTAAATTGCAACATAAAAACTGATTGCTATGAGGCTAAAAGTTACCCCGTTAGTTGTTCTGTTCCTGATGGTTTGCCTTGTGAATGCTGAAGCACAAAACCGTCCGCCGCAAAATGTTAGGCGCGTGATAGTAACCAGCCGTTATGAGATACAGGACGGTAAGCGCACAGCTAATAGCCGAGCCATTAAGCAAGAAATCAAGGATTCGCTCGATAGGGTTCATACCATTCTTTTCCGCGATTATGAAACCCAAAGGGTATACCGTTATATTTGGCACAGCTTTGAGGGGAAGCAAGTTGTGAGAACCGACGAATTCGATAACGAAAAGCTTTTCAGGTACAGCCTTTTCACCTATACCCCCGATTTGCTTTTAGCCACCCAAAAGGTTTACATGGTTAATCCCGGCGATTCTCTCCATTACGTTACGCTTACCTTCAAGTACCAGAACAGGCTCCCAATTCAGGTTGATGCCACCAACAGCAAGGGAAAAAGGGTTTACCGAACAAGGTCGGTGTTCGACACGCATGGTACTGAAATACAGCGACAGGTTAAGGCCTCAAAGGGCTATGTCCCGGTTGATTCCATCATGAGTTTAACCTGCAAGCCGGTTTACGACTCACTGGGCAGGAAGGTGGCCGAAACAATTACAAAAACCTTTTCCGACGGACGAAAGGTGGTGAAAAATTACAAGTACGAGTACAATAAGAAGAACCTGCGTTCAGCGGTTGAAGAACTCGATCAGTCGGGGAACCTGTTGACTCGAACAACCCTTGAGTATAACGATAAGGGTATGCTCAAGTTTATATCAGTTTATAATCCAGATGGAAAGCTAATCGACTTTCAGGCATTGCGATACGAACTTTACCCCTCGCTCGATAGGCGGCAGCAGATTATAGAGCATTAGTTGTGATTTAGTTGGGGGGCTTATTTCCCTGGCTTATCTAGTGTAAAGCTAAAGGTAGTTCCCTGGTTTAGGTTACTGCGAACGCCAATAACCTGTTTGTGCCCTTCAATTATATGTTTTACAATGGCAAGGCCAAGCCCGGTTCCTCCTTGCTCGCGCGATCGGCTTTTATCAACCCTGTAAAAACGCTCAAAGATACGGGGTAAATCCTTTTGGTCAATCCCTATACCGTTATCGTTTACTTCAACCTGTACCCTTGTGCCAATATCGGTTACCGATACGGTTGTTGTTCCATTTTCCTTTCCGTAAAAAATGGAATTAATAGTAAGATTATAAAGGACTTGTGAAATCCTTTTCTTATCGGCATAAACCCAAATAGCCTTACTGTATTCCTTATCAAACTTGAGGTTGATATTTTTTTGTTTTGCCCTTTGCTCAAGGGCTTCGAACGTTTCATCAATCAGGCTAATAATGTTGAAGCGCTCCATGTTGAGCTGTAGCTCTCCGGCCTCGAGCTTGGTAATTAGCTCAAGATCCTCTACAATGCCAATTAGGCGATTGATACTTTTTTCGGTTCGCTCAAGGTAGCGGCGGTTGATAGAGGGGTCCTCCAATCCTCCATCCAGAAGCGTAAGAACATATCCCTGGATGTTGAAAATGGGGGTTTTTAGCTCATGCGAAACATTTCCCAGAAACTCCTTGCGGTACCGCTCCATCTGCTTAAGCCTGTCTATTTCATCGGTTTTGGATTCGGCCCATACCCGCAAGTCGTACTCAAGCCTTTGTAAAAGGTTGTTCTGGTCAAGCTCATCCACAAGGTCGGCGCTGGCCTTATCAACGCTGTAAAGAGCCTTGTATAAAGGCTTAATCCTTTTCGAAACGAAAAGATTAACAAGAATAAGGCTACACAGATAGGTTACCGTAAAAACAAAAAGGGTAAAGGCAAATAGCGTGAGTAATTGCTGGCTTTGACTAATACTGGTGATGAACAGAAAACCAAGTCCCGTGATCAGGCTTACAATAATAGCAATTATTAGTGAAAGGGATCGGGGTGTTTCAATGATTTTTTTAGTCGCCATACTTTTACTTGCCTGCAAGCCTATTTAGTTGTCCCGATTCAAGGTATTGCCTAAGAATTTTGGTGATGTACTTTCCAACAATGTCAAACTCAAGGTTTACAATGGTTCCTTTCTTTATCTCGTGGAAGTTTGTATGCTCGTATGTGTAAGGGATGATAGCAACCTGAAACGAGTTTTCGCGTGAGTTTACCACGGTGAGGCTAACCCCATTAACCGCAATGGAACCCTTTTCAACGGTTATGTTGCCTCGGGATGGGTCGTACTCAAAGGTGTAGTACCAGCTCCCATCAGCCTCGCTAACCTCGGTGCAAACAGCGGTTTGGTCAACATGGCCTTGAACCATGTGCCCATCGAGCAGGCTGTCGATTTTCATGCTGCGCTCCACATTCACCTTATCGCCTACCTTTAGCAAACCAAGGTTCGATTTTTCAAGGGTTTCCTTTATGGCTGTTACGGTATAGGTATTCTCGTCCTTTCTCACCACTGTTAGGCAAACTCCGTTGTGCGAAATGCTTTGGTCTATCTTCAAATCATTTACAAACGAACAGGTTAGGGTGATATGCAGATTTTCCTTTTCCCGCTCAAGGGCTACTACCTTTGCCGGTTCTTCAACTATTCCTGAAAACATACTGTTTGATTTTTTACTTTGATGCAAATATAAGGTATAAATTGATTTTGCCCACCTCAAATGGTGTGGTGTTATTCGGGCAAGGTTGCACTTAAAAAGATTTTCATAAGTAGTGATTGCCTCGATAAGTCAGTGCAAGCAAGTTGTTTTAAATGCTTTTCGGGTTTCTATTGACTAATCTTCTCTAAAAATGTTGCCTCCCCATTTTAATTTAACCTACTCTAATTCCCTTCCATTTTACAATTTCTACTCATTCAACACCTTTCCGCCCCATAATCGTTGGGTTTAACTGTTTACTGTGCCTTTAACTTCCTCTAACTTCCTATAACTCCATCATATTTTGTCTCATTCCGACTCATTCCTCCGATAATTAACCCAGTTGAATTTGTTAATTCATGGCACTTCGTTTTACCTGCCATTGCCCAGCAAAATTTCCAGAACCACGTTGGCTTGCATGGCTGCACAAATGCCCACACGGGGCGAAAGCGGTGGTAGGTCATCGGCAATTTCCGATACCCCATCGCCGCAGATGTATAGGTTACCGAATTGGCGCACCCGCATATCGTTCGATTTGCCCCATCCGGCCATCCCATTGCCCATGACCAACGGGATATTGGGATACTCACTTTGAAACACCTCGGCAATAACCTCTTTCATCTCGGCCTTGTCGAATGCCTCAACCATAACATCAACATTGCTATAAATTTTAGCAATACCTTGTGCATCAAGCTTGGTATCGTAAACCTCAATGTGCAGCTCCGGGTTAATGGCCAGCAGGTTGGCCTTAAGGGCATCAACCTTTTTATGGCCAAGCTGATGCCTGAAATAGAACTGCCTGTTAAGGTTGCTCTCCTGAACCACATCATAATCGGCAACAATAAGTTTACCAATGCCAACACGGGTAAGGTGCATGGCGATATTGCTGCCAAGTCCGCCTGCTCCCGCAATTCCAACGGTGAATCGGTTTAATCGTCGGGTAATCTCTTCAAAATTCATATCAGGTTACTTTTCGCTATTCTGACCGAAATACACCTCGAGGAGTTTTTGAGCGGCGGCAAAAGAACTTAGCTTGTTGTGGGTTACCTCATGCTCAATCCATTTAATCATGGTGCTTATTTGGGTGCTGTGGTAAAAGCGGTTTTTCAGTTCCTCGTTTATGGTTTCGTACATCCAGTACTTGGCTTGCTGGCTGCGTCGGTGGTTAAAGTAGCCGTTGGCTTTGGTAAAAGCCATGTACTCGTTTACAGTTTCCCATATCTCGGATATCCCAGTCTTGTTAACCGATGAACAGGTAACGGCTTTAGGCATCCAGCCCGATTCGGTTGCAGGGAAAAGGTGAAGCGCATTCTGGAACTCGGCCTGAGCCAGTTTAGCTTTTTGGATGTTATTGCCATCGGCTTTGGTAATGGCAATCATATCGGCCATTTCCATTATGCCACGCTTAATACCCTGCAGTTCATCGCCGGCACCGGCAAGCATAAGCAACAGGAAGAAATCGACCATGGAATGGACTGCCACCTCGCTTTGTCCAACGCCAACGGTTTCGATAAAAATGGTATCGAACCCGGCAGCCTCACAAAGAATAATGGTCTCGCGGGTTTTACGGGCTACCCCCCCCAGCGAACCCGCCGAAGGCGAGGGTCTGATGAAGGCGTTTGGGTCGGCGCTTAGTGTTTCCATACGGGTTTTATCGCCCAGTATGCTTCCTTTGCTCCGTTCGCTACTGGGATCAACTGCCAGCACGGCCAGCTTATGCCCTTGTCCGGTGATGGTGCTTCCCAGCGCCTCAATAAATGTGCTTTTGCCAACGCCGGGCACGCCGGTTATACCAATCCTAACCGACCGTCCCGATAGGGGCAAGCATTGCTCCACCAGCTCCCTTGCCAGCTCCTGATGCTGTGGCAGCGAACTCTCAATAAGGGTGATAGCCTGGCTAAGTATGGGTATGTGCCCGTTTCTGATGCCATCCATATACTCCTCAACGCTAAGCAACCTGCGCTTTTTGGCCTTGAAGCGCTTAATGGCATCCTCGTTAACTATGGGTGGCTGTTCAATGCCCGGATTTACTATAAGTGCGCTTTTATCTTCTTTCTTATCCTTTTCCATGTCGTATCGCTTCGATACGCGAAGTTATTCATTCTATTTTTTAAAACCTAATAGGGGGGTGGTTTAATGCAAGTTTAGGATAACGGCTGAGGCTAAAAGCTGGCGGGGATTTAGAAGCACTTCACTGTCAAGTTGCGATGAAGTTTATTAGTTGTACTGCCCTTCAAATTAGCACTTCCTGCCCGCTTGATTTTAGCCTTTGTTACCGCCTGGTGTTCTGTCTTCCAGTCTTGTAAACCATTGTCTTTATTCAGTTTCCGTGTCATTGTCATTTTACATTCTTTCTTTTCAGTCGGCTCGTGTGTCTGCGTTTTTTATTTTTTTAAATGTCGGAAAATTTTTAAAACAATTTCTCTCGGTGCTTTGGCTTTGCAAGCTCTTTGACAAAGCTTTAGTTGCAGCATTGGTTCGTGGGGCTTTGGCAATGTGCTTGCAAATGAGATGGCATAATACACTCATAATTTATCTTTCCCAATATTGTTTAACCTTAAATAATTTAGCAACTTCAAATTCTTTAATGTTTGAAATTGCTTGACCTTTTTCTATTTTCTCCATGCTACGAGCAATGTTTTTGCTGTTATTACCTGACAAACCCAAGAATTTTTCCATTACTTTCAGATTTTTGTCTTTAATGTCAAGTAAAAACGCTATTTCGCACAAGGTTGAAAAATCAAAATCGGGTTGATTGTATTCTTCTATACCTTGGGAAAGTAATACTACCGAAACACCTTTTGAACGTATCTCACGTAGAATTTTTTCAAGAATGTTTTGATATTTTTTTTCTTTGAAAATTACGTGTGCTTCATCAATTAATATTACATACCGCATTGCTTTTATACTATTCTCAACCGGACTATTGTCCATGTTCATAAAAGTATTATAGATGTAATTGATTATCAAAAACAAAGAAGTGAAACGAACAGAATTCGACAAATCGCCTGATAAGGATAAATAAAGATTTTTTGCAAAGAAATTTGATTGGTTTTTAGGGTCGTCAATGAATATTTTATAGCGACTTAACTCATCCATTATTTCAGTCAAAGTATCTTTTTTGTCTCCGACAATACTTTGTAAATGTTCATTAATTTGTCTGATGGATGGATATGTGCCGCCTTTTTGTTCAATAAATGCTTCTAAAGCAGCTTCACGAAGTTTGCCTTTTTGTTTGATACCAAGATTAGAATATTTACAAACAATATCTACAAACTTATCAATCCCCATAATTCTATTAACCTCATTCACATTATCAATAAATGTTAGCGGATTAACAGGAAATGGCGTTTGAGGAACATTAATAAAATCTGTTTTTGTATAGGTAAAAAAATGATCTAACTTTTTTATATCATCTTGTTTTAACCCTTTAAAATCTAAATAAATATAATTTACATGTCCGTTTGACTGCTCATAAATCTGAGTTAAAAATTCTAATGCAAATTGGGTTTTACCTGTACCAGAATTACCTGCAACTGCAATGTGACAATTATTGTAAATACTTGTATTGTTCAAACTTAAATATATCGGTTCATCGGTCTCTATTCTTTTTCCAACTTCAATTTTTATTAGGTTAGAATAATAAGATTTTTGAATGTGTTGCTGATTATTTTTAACTGGGTCTAATGTTACATTAAGGTCTGTTAAAGATAAGACACCCTTCTCAATATGTTCTGCAAGAAAATCAAAGAAAGTATAATTGTAATTGTCTTGAAATATTCCATCTAATAACTCTAAACCATGATCTATATGTAATTTTATGTATTTAGGAATGTTATCATTGGTTTTATAAATACCATAATGTTGACAAATTAAAGCTATATAAAAGTCCCTGTATTTAGAATCAAAAAGAATATGATCTTTATATTCTTTCCCTTTAGAATCATAAACATTTCCGTCAATAAAAGAAAATCTTTTCCCTGTTTGTAAAGAATATCCTAATGCAATTCTTGCAATTATGTTTTCCTTTGTACCGCTTGGAAGTTTAGATGTTAATTTCCTTACAACTTCCAGATTTTTTTCCGAAGTTTTTATATTAATCTGCATTGTAGAGTTCTTTATAAGTTTTTAAAAATTCAGCTGGTGAACATTCTTTAAACACGGAGTTTTCATTTGAGATATTATTAATCAAGAATGTTTTACAAACTTTTGTGTAAAGTTGATTATATTCCTTTTCAGTCAGTTCTTTATTAATTAATGGAAATATGACAACTTGTTTTGAAACATTAGGATAAAAATGTTTTATAATGTTTTCCGCATGTTGCTCATCAAATTTCTGCATTGGGCTATCGATAAATACTGGAAATTCAATATCAGATTCATCAACTAAAGCACTTAACAAAGCAGAGGCATACATTTGTCTCTCTCCCATTGACAAAGACCCCTTATCAATTATTTTATTATTTTTATCATATAAAGTAATATCGATATCTTCTCCGTTATGACTAATATCAACTTCCACTTTTGTGATAAAATCTTTTTTGTGCATTAAGGTGTTCAATCCTCTTAGCATTTTTTCTTCTAGAGATTTTTTCTTTTCTTCTTTAAATAAAGCTATGAAATTTTGTAAGCGATTTATTATTTGTTTAGTTTTTTGTTCTTTTTCTGAATACTCACTTGATTCATCAATTTTCTTTCTCAAAATTTCTTGTTTTTGTTTTAAAATTTTAACTTGATTATTAAGTTCTCCTATTTTCTGGTTAATAGAATCAATTTCGTTGTTTATCGATAGAATTCTTTTATCTAAAATTTCTTTTTTTCTTCTCAACTCTGCAATATGTTCTTCTTCAGCACTCTTTTCTGCATCTCGAATTTTTCTACTAATTGAATCTAATTGATTTTTTAGATATGAATACTCATTATTTAATCTAGCAAAAGTTTCTTTAAAACTGTGTTTGATTATATTTACAAGTTGGTTAAATTCATTAGTTTCTGAATTCGAAAAATCATGTAATACTTCAAAGTTATCTGGCAAATCAGGCACATCGGAAAAGAAATATTTTTTTATAAGTTTTACTATTTGACCTTCGTAAAAATCACGAACATTTGTATCAAATACAAGTCGTTCTTCTACTCGTTGCCTTTCAATTTCTTGTTTTATTTGATTTATTTTTGAATTTACATCTTCTTGTTTATACTTTTGTTCTATGAAGTTTCTTTCATTTGTTATCTGCTCTGAAATATTCATTAATATTTCGCCCGCCAATGCAAAAGGAATAATATCAAAGTAGTCTTTTAAACTTTCTTGAACTTCGGTTTTTTTCTGCTCAAGTTTTACTTGCTCGTCTTTTAATAAATTTAATTCATCAAGAGTCATTTTATCGCCCTCTTTAATAAGTCTTCTTTGAATATCCTCTGACTCTTTTTCTTTTTGATTTCTTTCGTGCTTTAAATCGTCTATATTTTCAAGAAGTTTTTCAATTTCAATCTTTGTATTTTCAATATCTGTATGAAGTTGATTGAGTTCTTCCTTTTCTTCGGGTTTCGCAGAACGACGTCTATATTCATCCTGTTTTTCTTCAAGATTGGCTTTTAAGTCTTCATATTTTTGAATACCTAAAACCTCTGAATATGCTTTACTTAATTGGCGCCGTTGATTGTTTGAATTAATTTCTGCAAGTGATACAATTTTTTCTGCATCAAAAAAGAAAAACTTTGCAATTTCAATCGGTAGAATAAAATCCCGAATAAAAATTTCCTCTCCTTTTTGATTTTCTTTTGTCAAGTCTTCAATTAGTTGATTTTGATAACCATCAATTAAAACTTCGACTCTGTCAGACGTATTTGAAACTATATTGTAACTTCGCTTAATCGTAACCTCGTTGCAGGTAACATCTGGAATTTTCACACCTGAAAAAGTGACCGAAACAGAAAATTCAGTTTCGCCATCTTCATATGCTTTTCTGTTTAAACTATTGGATATGTACTTAGTGTAATTACCTTTATCACGAATTTCTTTTTCATATAATTCATCAACTTTCTCCATCTGTTTGCCATAAAGACACCAAACAAGAGACATTAAGAAAGTGGTTTTACCAAAACCATTTTTACCACTAATAACAATAATATTTTTATCGCCGTCAGGCAATAAAGATATTTTATTGTTCCCTTTGTAAATCCTGAAATTATTCAGTTCAATTTCTTTAATGTACATTTTCAGATTCTTTTTTTAGGTACTTTTCAATAACTCTTTCCATATCATCTTTTAACCCTCTTTTGCGATTCAATAATGCTTTGTTTTTTTGCATTATTAAAAGTTCCTGAATTAAATCAAAATCTGAAGTTTGGTCTTCGCATACACCTTTAAGTAATGCGATTTCTTTTTGGATTTTTTCATCGTTTTTCTTCATATCCAATTCTTTATTGTAAACTCTGTTGTAAATTTCTGAAACTTGAAAGTCAAAACACAAGTCTCTATGCCAAATTACCTGAATTGCAACCAATTCTTGATTGGTAATTAATTCTAAATGAGGTTTTTCAACTTGGATTTCTCTTTGAGCGATTAAAACCTGTTCTAATAATTTTGCTCTGTATTTTTGTGTATAGTTTCCTTGATTATGCCCAGCTTCTGTTACAGCGTTTTGTCCATTTCTTCTTGTTGGTAAACGATTTTCTGAAATATTTCTTTCATTAACCATGCTTTCTCTTAAATCGAGTAATGGTTTAAGCCAAGTGTATCCCTTGTTTACCATTGACCTCATTGATTTATCTTCTTTTACTACTGTACAAGTCCAACAACCAAAACGACTTTGCCCACATGATATATGACTTTTGTCCGTAACCATTGTTGGACATTCATAATCGTCAGCACTTGCATCTGCATAAATTTGAAATAGTTTTGAATTATCAGATCCCCAAGGTGATGTCATGGTATTAATTATATACCAAACTTCTTCAAGAATCAAGTCTTTTATCGGGGAATACACAAAAGTATTGTGATGATGAGGATGTTTTGTTAGTCGCTTTCCTCTTATTTCATGCTTTTTGATTGATTTTGCTCTTGTTGCACTCTCTGCACTTCTTGTCCCAATTAATATAATTGCTTCTCCGTTTTCTGCTACTTGGTCAATAATAAATCTTGATGTTGGTTTTATCTTCATTTTGTCAGTACACCAACGAAATGAATTATTTGGCACCGGATATCCGCGACCAATTACATTTACCCAAAAAGTATCTTCTAATCTTGGAATTGTTTTCTGTACTTCAATTGGCATTCCTTGTTCTACCGCAGCCTGTTGTATTTGCTTTAAAACTTCAAACACATAATCTGTTATGATCGGATTTTCAACTAGCGTGTCATTACAAACAACATAAATTTTTCTTTTTCTTAATTCGGAGGGTATGTTCTTTAATGCTAACCACACTAACTGGAGCAATGCTGTTGAGTCTTTCCCTCCACTAAAACCAATTATCCAAGGCCTTAACGAATCATCGTCCATTAAATATTGGTCTTCAAGCTCTGAAATTATATAATTTATTCTTTTAGACATATTTAGATTAAAAATTTCAAAGTTAATAATTTTCCTTTTACGGTGGCAGAAAATGGCCCTTTTGATTTTAACGAAGGGTTGGCTCCGTATGTCGGGGCAAAAGCAAATGTGCCATTGTGGGTAGGCAATTGTTTTAAAAAATGTGCGGTGGCAAAAAAATAAAAAACATTAAGTCGGCTTGAGTGTCGGCTTTCTTGTCTTGACGATATTTCGTTTTTCTTTCCTTTCACAATGGTTTCCTTTTAATATTCTGTCTGTCGTTTCTGATTCCTACACTTGGCGGTAACTCGTTTATATGTATGATACAACCATACAATACATCCTAAACTGGGTGGATATGTATGACTACAATCATACTATTTTCAAACTTATTAAATTTTTGCAAATCATCAAAGCGGCTTTTAATTTTTACCTTCAATTTTTGCTAACATGTGATGGTATCAATCATTTGGCGAGGTTTGTGACTTGGTGGTGTATTAAAAACGGTATATGACCATATTCAATGACTAGATATAGTTGTTCGTTGTTCGATTTCGTTTAACGTTTAACGGCTCACGGTTCACATATATCGTTTTAACTTCCTCTAACTTCTTCTATGTCCGCTTAATAATGAGATTCCTCGCATTTGCTCGGAATGACAGGAGTTGTTGCTCGATTACCTTTAACGGCTAACGCACCTTCCTTTACCCTTTCGCTCAAATAACACTATATTTGTAAAAATTTGAGGCGTTAATGTTTGGAGAGCGGTTTCATCGTATAGTTTACCTGGTTGGCCTTTCCATCTCGCTGTGTAGCCTACCTGCTTCGATAGTTGGGGTTAGCATTGGCATGATTATTTTGGTCGTGAACTTTATGTTAAGCGGCGGCTGGAGCCTTAAGGTTCAGCATTTAAAGGCGAAACCCATGGTTTGGGTATTTGTGGCAATGTATTTCCCTGTTTTTATTAGCGGTCTGCTTTCGGAGAACCACCATTTAGGCCTCGAAATAGTTCGACTTTGGTTACCCGTTCTGCTAATTCCTCCAATAATTGCAGCATCCGACGAACTCACCGGAAAGGAATTTAAAAGAATAGTATTGCTGTTTATTCTTTCAACCCTGGTGGTAACCATAATTGGGGCATATGGTTATTTCACGGCCAATTTGGCCGATATACGAAAGGTTTCGCCATTCATATCGCATATCCGGCTTGCGCTAATGGTAAATCTTTCCCTTGCATTTCTGGTTTATTATTTCACCGAGCGATTAGTGGTGAGGCCTCTTGAGCGATGGTTTGGGATTACTGTGATGGCTTGGTTTCTGTTCTTTTTACTTGTATTTATCAGCTTTACCGGCTTACTTATGCTATTAATGTTGATTTTCATTGTATCCATTAGGTATCTTTTCAATTTGGGTTCTATTGCACGGTTTATAACCATTACAGGTTTTTTAACCTTGGTATTTGTTACCTTATCGTTCGTACTCCACAGGTACGATAGCATGAACGCTGTTAAGCTTACTCCCGATAATAGCCCAAGGGCGGCTACCGTAAATGGTAACCCATACCAACACGATACACTTTTGAAAGAAACCGAGAATGGATATCTTGTAAATATCAACATTTGTGAACAGGAGTTAAGGGGCGAATGGCCTAAGCGGAGCAATCTACCTTTTGAAGGTACCGATAAAAAGGGCCAACCTTTAAGAACCACTTTAATCCGATATTTGGCATCGGCTGGATTAACCAAGGATTCGGTGGGAATCAGTAAGCTCGATTCCATAGATATTGCCTTAATTGAGGGGGGATATACCAATACGATTTTTAAAGGGAAAGTAACCGGCATTGAGAGCAGGCTATACGAGTTCTTTTACGAGATTAATAGGTACCGACAAACCGGTTCTTTATCCGGTGGATCGGTATTACGGCGTTTGCTGTATGCCCAAGCCGCTTGGCATGTTATAAAAGCTAACCCCCTACTTGGAGTTGGCTACGGCGATTTACCCGCTGCCATGAACCAATTTTACGATATAAAAAAGATTGATTTGCCACAAAGCTACCGTTACATGCCCCATAACCAGTACTTAACGGTTTGGGCATCGGCAGGACTAATTGGTTTAATCATTTTTATACTTTCATTAACCATTCCCTTTTTTAAATCGCCCAATTTTCAGGTTCTACCGGTTAAGTATTTTTGGTTACTAGTAGCCATTTCCATGCTTTTTGAGGACACCATGCTTACCCATACCGGTATATCGTTTGTGGTTATGTTCAGTGCATTGTTTATTTTTGGGTTTAACTTTGGTTCAAGTTCAGTATATAAAAATGAGGTTAAATAGCCATTTTTACCAGCGCGATGTTTTAGAGGTGGCTCCGGCATTGCTCGGCAAAACCTTGGTTCGTAGGTTCGATAGTGGCAAAGAGATTCGAGTTACCATAACCGAAGTTGAGGCCTACCGTGGAACCGACGATTTGGGTTGCCATGCCAGCAAGGGCATCACCGAGCGGAACAGGGTAATGTTTTCGCAGGGTGGCTTGGTTTACGTTTACCTTATCTATGGTATGTACTGGATGTTTAATGTGGTTACCTCGGTTGAGAATGATCCCCAAGCTGTTCTTGTTAGGGGTGTTACTGGTGCCGATGGCCCTGGTAAGCTAACGCGGTTGCTTGTCATCGATAAATCTTTCTATGGCGAGGATTTGGTTACATCAAATAGGATTTGGATTGAGGATACTGGGGTTTCGCCAAGTTATATCTCCACACCCCGCATTGGAATTGACTATGCAGGGCCATACTGGTCGAAAGTGCCTTGGCGGTTCCTATTAGACCAAAATTCATGATTAATTTAAGCTGTTAAACACAAATACTGTTACTAGTTCTGAAACGAAATACCATCAATGAGCAAGAAGATAGTGTTTGCAGAGCCCATAGGGCTCAGTCAGTCCAAGGCCGAGAATTTTAAAGCAGAGATGCTAAAATACGGTTTCGAAGTGGTTTATTTCGATTCCGTTCCCGTGTCGCAATCCGACCTCCAACAGCGTATTCAAGGTGCCGATGTGCTTGTATTATCGAACTATCCAATTGCCGCTACCACCTTGCAGGCATGTTCCACTCTAAAACTGATTTCGGTGGCATTTACCGGGGTCGATCACATACCGCTCGATTACTGCAAGGAGCATGCAATAACCGTATGTAATGCGGCTGGATACAGCACCACGGCCGTAGCCGAGTTAACCCTTGCATTAGCCGCCGCACTGCTCCGAAAGATTGTTCCAATGGACACATTAACCCGAAATGGAGGTACCCGTAATGGTTTTCTTGGAGGCGAGCTGGCCGGTAAAACTTTTGGTATTGTAGGATTTGGAGCCATAGGTCAGCGGGTTGCTCAGTTAGCGTTGGCTTACGGTTGTAGGGTTGTAGTACACACCCGTACTCCTAAACCCAATTCCGATGTTTCATTTATTAACCTTGATGAGCTATTCAGTATATCCGATATAGTATCGCTTCATCTACCCGCAACCCAGCAAACGGTTGGGTTGGTAAACAGCAAGTTGATAAGCCGGATGAAGGCTACATCTTTGCTTATTAATACAGCCCGTGGCAGCATTGTCGATTGCATGGCATTGAGCCAAGCCCTCCAACAAGGGAAAATAGCCGGTGCAGCCATCGATGTGTATGAACATGAACCTCCCATTGAGGCCGATCATCCCTTGCTTAAAGCCCCGAATACCATTTTACTGCCTCACATTGCCTATGCAACCACTGAGGCAATTGAAAAAAGAGCCAGTATTGTAATGGACAATATCCGTTCGTGGATTCTGCAAAATCCTCAAAATGTTGTAGTTTAACAGCAGGGCGGGCTTTTGATAAAATTTTTTTTAAAAAATTTGGTTCATATTCTCAAAATATATTACATTTGCACCGCAATTGAAACAGCACTCCTCATTAGCTCAGTTGGTTAGAGCACCTGACTGTTAATCAGGGGGTCCTAGGTTCAAGTCCTAGATGAGGAGCAAACCCCGATGAAAATTGGGGTTTTATTTTTTTGTATATTTACCAACTGATTTAACGACTGATAGATTATGGCAAAGTTTCTTGGACTTGGGAATGCATTGGTTGATATACTAATACAGCTACCAAACGATGCAACGCTTTATGAGTTGAATTTGCCCAAAGGGAGTATGCAGCTTGTTGATGCCGACCGCATGCAAAGCATACTTGCTCAAACCGAAGGGCTTCCCCGAACACTTGCTGCCGGTGGCAGCGCAGCCAATACCATTCATGGGCTTGCCAACCTTGGAGCCGATGCCGCATTCATTGGTAAAGTAGGCGATGACTCATTTGGACAGGCATTTGCCAACGATTTGGTTCAAAATGGGGTTACTCCTATAATGCTTAAGGGAAACGCAGAATCGGGTAGGGCATTGGCCTTTATCACTCCAGATTCGGAACGTACCTTTGCCGTTTACCTGGGCGCAGCCATCGAAATGACCGCTAATGATCTTGCCTCGTCGTTATTCAGTGGGTACACCCATTTCCATATTGAGGGGTATTTGGTGCAAAACCAAAACCTTATCCGTCGTGCCGTTGAATTGGCAAAAGAGAATGGTTGTACTATCTCGTTAGATTTGGCAAGCTACAACGTGGTTGAGGAGAATAAAGATTTTCTGCGCGAAATAGTTCAAGAGCACGTCGATATAGTTTTTGCCAACGAGGAGGAGGCAAAAGCCTTTACGGGCAAAGTGCCTATTGATGCGCTAAAAGAGTTAGGAACACTTGCTGAGATAGCTGTTGTTAAGCTTGGTGCCGATGGCTCACTTATAAAGCAAGGCGATAATATCTATGAGGTAGGAGTAATTGATGTTTCAAGCATCGATACAACCGGTGCCGGTGATTTATATGCTGCCGGTTTCCTTTACGGATTGTCAAAGGGGCTTTCGCTTGCCAAATGTGGTGAAATTGGAGCCATTCTTTCGGGCCATGTTATTGAGGTGCTGGGGCCTAAAATGGATAGTGCAAGGTGGAATAGGGTAAAAGACCTTGTATTTGAGGTGGAAAGGAATTAAGGTGAAAAAATAAAAAAACCGCCTGCAAGGCGGTTTTTTGTTAGCTATAATGTACTTTACATTGTCCCCACCATTGAGAGTAATCCAACAGCCAATCCTGCCTTTCCATCTCTGAAAGAGTAAACCAAATGGTAGGCTCCGGTTTTAGTACAAACCCAATCGATATAGGGGTAATCCTTACCGGTGGCCACTATGTAGGTTGTAGCAAGTTGTCGGTTATTATCAAATAGCTGAAGTATTACCTTCCCTTCATAGTCCTTAGAGTTGCAGACCGTGAAGCGGTATTTAACATCCTTTTTGAGCAACACAGGGAATCGTTGAACTGGTGGTGGGTCACCGGCATCGAGTTTAATACGGAAATCCTTTAAGTAGTCAGCATCACCAGCTATCATGGTACATATTTGTACCAACTCCTCTTCCGATTGGGCCTTTGCCTTATTGAAAAAAGCAACTCCAATCAACACCACCAATAACGAAAATAATATCTTTTTCATAGCTGAAAATTTCTTACAATTTTAGTAAATCTGAACGTAATGTTTGAATTTCTTTAATCAACCTTTGGTAGAGCTCGTCGTTCATTTCAATAACCTGTTTGTCGGTTTGTTTAAATGTGAGAACTCCGTTTTCCTCAACCATTTCAGGCTCGCCAACCTCATAGGTTATTTTAACCTCATCGTAAATCTTTTTAATTCTATCAAGATCGGCAATAAGCTTTGCCATACTTGGATCTTTATCGTAAACCTTCAGAAGAGCCAATAAGAAGTTGAGCACAGTTTTTTGTTCGCCAATAGTTTCTCTAATTTTAGGGTGATTGCTTATTTGAGCTACACGGCTCGAAATGTAAGCACCCTCAACCCAAACACCAGCTACAATAACGGCACTAAGCATTGAGCGGTTAGTTTCGGCCAGGTAGGTATCAATGCGGTTAAAGCTTTGCTGTGAGATTAGAATGAGCGAATCGAGGTTTTCGTTGTTAGTAGCCAGTCGCTTTAGGGTGTTAAAGTCAAAGAATTGGCCTACCTGAATATCGTCGGCCAAGCGTTTAATGGTTGAGATATAATCAACAACAAACGAGGTTTTTTCGTACATGTTGAGGTAACCCAAGTCGCAACCATAGAGGCCAAGGGCAAACGCTTTCTCGAAGTTAGTGTTGAACTTTTCGGCTTGTTTGGTATTAGCCAAGAAGTTCTTATTAAAGGGTATTTTTAACCCTTTAATAAGGGCTGCTGTTTCAACTGGCGAAGAAATGTTTTGCATCATTTGCTCGGTAACCGCCTTGCTAACTTGTGGAGGGGCAACTTCTACCACTGAATCAGGAACATACAAATCCTGCGTAACGTCAACTCCTTGCTTGTTACATGAATTGCAAGAGACGAAAACTTGTGAAAGAATTGCTAGCAGCGATAAGTAGTATATCAAATGCAATTTTTTCATTTTAGTATCTTGTTTCGAAAAGTAAAGATACAAAATTTTATTTTTTAAAAGTTGGAATTTTAATTTTCCCAAAAAAATCAAGCAATTTTTTTAGTGATTCGTAGTAGAGGGTTATGTAAAGTACTACTGTCATAATCCAAATGACTACTATGTTAAACCAGAAAGTATCAAAATACATGCCAAGGAAATGCTTGCGGGGAGCTAAGAAATGTGAACGGAAGTCGAGCAGGTGCCGTGGGATGGGGTCGCGGTAAACGGGATCGTACTGCTGAACAAGTTCATCGCCGTATTGAACAATCTTATTCTTTTCAAAAGTTTTGGTGGCCTGATCGGCAAGGCTTTCGTTATGGTAAGCTTTGCGCTTGGCCTCGTATAGCTCCCTGTTGTTGTTTACAAGGAACGCTATCATTCGTTCACGCTTTTGCGATTGTGTGTTGTAAATATCGGAGTAGTGGCTTTTCAGCTTATCGAGGTAATCGAATGTAGCGTAAACGGTTGTTTCGTCAATGGAAGCAGGGGTTAACTTGTCGATCTTATCGAATGTTATTGAAGGCGATTCAAACGAAGTTTCATTGATTATGGCTTTACGGAGAACAGCAAGCCTATCGGCTATCTTTTTTTGGGCTTCGGGATTACCCTTTTGGGGTAATAAATCAACCAGATCAGTAGCGCGCTTTTCAAGCTCGTCGATATAGTAAACTATTTTGTAATTGGCATTATTTATAACCTTATCGATATCGTAAAAAGTTTTTTGAAAGGCATTATCCTTGTACTGGTGTACCACAAGAGCTTCATACCCCCACTTGGTTATCATGAATTCGGCTATGAGGGGCACCCTGTTAAAACTACCTACAGAACGGTTAAGTTTTTCGAAGCTGAACATAGCTCCTGAAAGTACCATCATGGGAATCATTAGCAGGGGAATAACAATGTAAATGGTGATAGCCGAGTTGAATGTGGCGGATATATTCAAACCAAGCAGGTTTGCGCAAACGGCTGTACTGAAAAGCACTAGCCAGTAATCGAAATACATACCCCTGATTTCCAGAATGCTATTGGCAATCAGTACAAACGTAGCTGTTTGAATGGCAGAAAGTAAAAGCAGAAGAGTTATTTTGGAAAACAAGTAACTCGACCGGCTCAGGTTAAGGAACGCTTCGCGCTTAAGAATCTTTCTATCACGGAAAATTTCCTCAGCACTTACCGTTAAACCAATGAATAGTGCAACAATAAGCGCCATAAACAGGTAAATGGGGATATTCTCGTTTTCGTAGAAAATATAAACATTGGAGTTCGGGTCGGCAATGTAGCGGATTACGTATGCCAGGATGAAAGCTAGAATTGGGGTTTCAAGCAAGTTAAGAACTATATACTGTGTGTTGCTTATCTTGGACATGAAGTCGCGCTTGGTGTAGATAAGGAACTGCTTAAACCGCGACGGGATGTTCAGGGTTTTTGGGGGTTCCGCTTTTTCATCGGGTATGGGGGATAGCTTAATGTTCTCACGGAATTGTTCCTCCCACTTTTGGGGCGACACCTTACGTATAGGGGTGTAACGACCAAATTCATCAACTACGCGTGCCTCAATGATGTTAAAAATAAGCTCCGGGTTTACATTACCGCAAACCGGGCATTCGCCAACATCGCTGTTAATCTGCATATCAAGGCGTTTGAAATACATTACGGCTTCTACGGGGTTGCCGTAGTAAATCATGTAACCGCCTGTATCCAGAATAACCATGTTGTCGAACATTTTGTAGATGTCCGATGAGGGTTGGTGAATTACCACAAATATGAGTTTCCCCTTAAGCGTTAGCTCGCGGAGCAGGTCCATTACGTTTTCCGAGTCGCGCGACGAAAGCCCCGAGGTGGGCTCATCAACAAAAAGGATGGAGGGCTCGCGGATGAGCTCAAGGGCTATGTTTAACCTTTTACGCTGCCCGCCCGATATCATCTTATTTAGCGGGGTTCCAACCTTGAGGTTTTTACGCTCTAAAAGGCCAAGATTTGCAAGGGTTTTATCCACAAGGACAACCAGTTCCTCCTCGGTTTTATCCTTAAAGCAAAGCTTAGCGTTGTAGTATAGGTTTTCAAATACAGTTAACTCCTCAATGAGCAGATCGTCTTGCGGTATAACGCCAATTACACCTTCAAGTTTATCCTTTTCATTATGGAGGTCGTAGCCGTTAACAATAACACGGCCTGTGGTTGGCTTTTCGATACCTGCCAGAACATTGAGCAGTGTAGTTTTACCAGCACCACTAGCTCCCATGATCCCAACCAGCTTGCCGTGTCCTTCGGAGAAGGAGATATTTCTTAAACCCACATCCCCTGTTTTGAACTGGAATCCAACATTTTCCACTTTGTAGGAAATGCGGATAGATGTGGAGTCGGCAAGGAAGTGGGCAACAACATCGGTATAGTAAACCGGTTTGCCTTTAGGCAGTTTAAGTGAACTACCGCTGGCAAATAGATAGATACGGCGGTTGTGAATGGGTAATCCGTTAAGGTAAATATCCTCATTGCCTGTATACCGGAGGAAGTAAAGGTCCTCGCTTTTTATCTGTAGAATGTATATGTAACCATCCAGGGCTTCGGTGCCTATGTGTTTGCAGTTTTTACCCGTAAAGGGTTTATCGTGAATGGTTAAAATACTTGGAATATCTAACTCTTCGGGTGAATTTTTAATAACAAAATTTTCAATATCCGATATTTCTTCCTTGGTGAGCTTAAATACTTCGGCTACGGTATTAATAATAGCCATTCGTTGTTCGGTAAACTTACGATCGGCATTGATGAGCTCGTACAAGCGAACCAGAACAACAATTTTTTGTTTCTGGGTAAGAGTTTTATTGATTTTCTTGCAGATGCCTAGGATTCGAACGGAATCCTTAACCGAGGTAAGTTTTCGTTTACCCTTTTCCTCATCGTTTTCGGCATTATCTTCTTTGTCGAGCAGGCCGGCATGCTCATCAAAGAGCCTGATGTATTCCTTAACAGCTTCATCGTTGAGCTGCTGGGTGAGGAAATTAACTACGTAGTCCCGCTCCTTGAGTTCAACACCTTCGTCCTGCTTTGCAATAATTGCAAAGAGTTGCATCAACGCTTTGAGAATTTCCTCACTCATCCTTCACTTGGGCTAAAAAAAAGTCGAAAAGCGCTTAACTTAGGGTATAGCCAATTTGTTCAAATGGAACATCAACAATATCGGCATACTCTTCGCCAGCTTCCTGCATATCCTCGTCGTCCTCTGGGTAGTACCAGCGTACAAGCACGTCGTGACCACTCTCCTTGAGCTGTTCAAGTTTCATCAGAATATCGAGGAGCAGCTTTGAGCTAGCCGTGTTGAAGTACACCAGCTTAAAGGTAAAGATGGTTTTGGGTTTTGGTGATGCTGAGTAGTCATCGAGCCACTGCAAAATAGGATCGTAAAACGCAGTAACGTCCTCGGGCAAGGAACGACCCGAGATTTCGAAGATTTCGTTTTGAGCATCCAGAATTACGGTTGGGGTATCATCGGTCCCCATTATTTTTATGGTTTCCATATCGGTACGGTTATTCTGATCTTGAAATGGTTGATGTTAAAACAAAGAAGTGGGTTTCCTCGTCGATGGGTAGGAAGTGGTACTCAAGTTTCCTTCCAGTCTTGCGGGCTATGTCAATGAAACCCAATCCGGCTCCACCCTTCTCGGAAAGGCGGCCTTCGCGCATCTGGGTTTTGTAAAGCTGTTTCAAACCCTCCTTGTCGAGCGAGTTAATATGATCAAGGATTTTTGAGAGCTCCTCAATCTTGGAGTTTTCAATCACATTGCCGGTAGTAACGTGGTATTCCGAATCGCCTTTGCTAACCATGAAAATACCACGACCAGCAAAGAGAAAATCATCGGAGCCGAAGCTGTCGGCATGCTTGCTGATGTTTTGCAGGCATTCCACCATTACGTGGAAAACCTTTTTCTGAACAGAGTTCGACTCCTCCTCCTTAGCCATATTTGACTCGGTAAGGGAGGTGAAGGCTTTGGTTATTTGATGGGTTATTTCACCCTCGTAAACGAGAGTAATTTCGTGAGCTTTCATCGACTTGTAAAAGTCGTAAACGAACTCAAGAAACCCTTTAATGTTTTTTCGATCCATAGCCCGATGAGTTATATGAGTTACAAATATATTACATTTTTAAAATTCAATACCAATTAAAAGTATATCGTCAACCTGTTTATTTTCGCCCTGGTAATCGGTAAGTGCTTTTGCAAACACATCGTTAAGTTCGTGAATCGGTGTTTTCAGGTTGTTCATAATGATATCACGAATACTTTGAGCACCAAACTTTTTCTTTTCAGGGCCACCAACCTGGTCAACTATACCATCGGAAAAGAAGTATACCCTGTCGCCCGGTTTATATTCAATGACATAGTTGGTGAAGGGTTCCTCGGCCTTTTTGGGATGTGGAATACCACCAATAGCCTTGCGGTCGCCCTTGTATTCAGTTAGCTCTCTATTCCGTACAAGGTAAAGCGGACGGTGAGCCCCTGCATACTGGAGTTCCTTGTTTTTGGGGTTGATTTTGCAGAAAGCAATATCCATGCCATCGCGGGCATCGGCATCGGGGCGATCCTGCTTAAGGGTTTTACGTACCCCAAAATGTAAATGGTCAAGTATTTGGCCAGCTGTATACGATGAGTCGTGGTCAACCACGTTGTTCAGGGTAAAGTAGCCAATAAAGGAGAGCAGTGCTCCTGGAACCCCATGGCCTGTACAGTCAACAGCGGCTATGTAAATGAAATCATCCTTGATGAAGAACCAAGGGAAGTCGCCGCTAACTACATCTCGGGGGTGGTAGTAAATGAACGATTTGGGCAGGTACTGCCTGATGATTCTGTTATTCGGCAGTATTGATGTTTGAATACGCTGGGCGTAGTTAATACTTTCGGTGATTTTGCGGTTCTTTTCCTGAATCTCCCTTTCGGTTTGCTTTTGCTCGGTTATATCGTGGGCAACAAAAAGTATGGTTTCAAGTTCGTTCTCGTTGAACTCAGGAATGCCAACAATGTGCATTACCGTTTCACCGCGATTGGTGGTAAAGGTAATTTCGCCTTCGTACTTTTCCTTTTCAACCTTAATGGTTTTAATGGCTTCGCGAATAAAAGTTGAAAGTACCGGAATGCCATCAAGGGCAGTTATTGTTTGGTTAACCAATTCCCTATAATCAATTCCTAGGTAGGTTTCCACCATGGGGTTGGCATAGAAGAATTGCCCAGCGGGGTTTACACGCATAATAATATCGGGGGAGTTCTCAGAAAGCGACTGCATTTTGCTACGCATGCGCTCCTCTTTCTCGGCGCGTTTCCGTTCCGTAATATCGCGCGAGTTAATAATTATACCGCCAATGGCTGGGTCGTCGAGTAGGTTTCGACCGGTTACCTCAAGGAAAATCTTTTCACCATCTTTTTTCATGAAGGTGTACTGAATGGTGATAGCAATACGAGGATTCTCCAGGAGTTGCTCAAACATTTCGTTAAAAGCGGCTTCGCCCTTGCGGGTTAAGCGGTCAATATCCTTGCCGCCCATCATTTCCTGCGGGGTATACCCCAAGATCTTGGTTACCGAGGGGCTTATATAGGTTAGCTGTTTTTCGCTATTGTAAATTGATATAATTTCCGATGCATTTTCAAGGAGCGAGTGCAGGCGCTTTTGAGCGTTTTCCACTTCCTGGATTTTGGCTTCGAGCTTAGCATTCGATATCTCAAGTTCTTCTTGAGTTATCTTCATCTCCTCAGCATTCTGGCGAAGTTCTTCCTCATTCTCCTTAAGTTCCTGCGCCATTTGCTGGGCTTCCTGCAATAACTTTTCAGTTTTTTGGTTGATACGAAGGTTGAAGATGGTGCGGGCTATAATTTCACCTACCTCTTTCAGGAAGCGTATGGTTAGTTCGGGTATCTCATCGTCGAGCGAGGCAAACTCCAGAACGCCCTCGAGTTTCTCATCGGTGATAAGGGGTACAAGCAGTAAGCTTTTTGGCTTGCGGTCGCCAAGAATACCGGAGGTAATGGTTACGTAATCGTCAGGTACCTCGGTTCGATAAATAAATTCACGCTCGTAGGCACACTCGCCAATTAGCCCCTCGCCAATGCGAAACTCTTGCTTAATATACTTACGGCGGTTGTAGGCGTAGGTGGCAAGGTTGACAAGTTTTTGCTTTTCCTCATCATAGAGGTATATGGCACCCTGTATGGTTCGTATGTAGTTTAACAGCTTGACCAGCACATCGTACGATAGCTCATCGATATTGTGGTGCAGGCGCAGTATGTGCGATATTTCATCTTTCCCCTTGGTAATCCAGTTCTGCTCAGCCTCCTTTTTCTGGTTTGCAAGCAGGTTATCGCGCATAATAACCAACGACTTTCCAAGGATATCGTCATCACCTCCAACCTGAAAAGGCGCATTGTAGTCGCCTTCGCCAATACGTTGGGCAAAACGAGCATTTTTCTCAATATCCTCGTCGCGCTGCCGTAGCTCTTTTTCTAGCAAAAGAATCCTCCGGTAGTGCCGGGTAAGCTGTAGCCACGTAACATAGGAAATTACAAAAGGAGCCAAATCAATAATCCAATGAATGGGGTTGGTTGCATGTATGTCGGCGATACTAATCAAATTAAAGGGAATGCCTCTGAATAGGATATCAACAATCCAGGCAATCACGGGGAACATAAGGCTAACCAGGAAGGCTTGTGTTACCCTTTGCCGGATTACCTGTTTGCTATCGGTGGTCGATATAATTCCGAATGAAATCATGCCGCAGTTTGGTTATTATTGATTGACATTTAATATCTCTCCAAGTTTACGTCCGAGCTGAGAAAAAAGTTCTTCGTGTTCGCTAGTAAAGGGTTTGAATGAGGCCAGCTCTATTATTCCAATAGTATTATCGGTAGAGATTATTGGGGCAATGATTAAATGTTTAGGCGAACCCTTTCCCAAACCGGAAAGGATAGTAATGTAACCTTCGGGTATATTATCAATGTTTATTAACTTTTGGTTTTTGGCTACCTGTCCTGCAAGGGTTTCCCCTTCCCGGTATTCGGGTGGGGTGGTCTCGGAAAAGAACGCGTAGCCTGCATTAAAGCTAAAAACACCGGTTTGTAAATTTTTAAGGTAGAGTTGCCCCTGAACAATTTCAGCTGTTTTGGCAATATTGGCAAGGAGTGCCTCGCCGTATTTTACAATATCATCGGTAGGTATGTCAGGAATAATCTTCTCAAGCAATTTTTTGTAGTCAAGGGTTTCTTTTCGGATTTCTTGAGTGGTTTCCTTTTTCTGCGATTTCATGAATGTTTCCACCTGTGCTTTTAGGGTTTCAATTTGGGCTGTAAGGTTATCGATAAGGTTTCGTTGTTTAACAACAAAAAAGTAGAACCATAATCCCAAAAGAAAGGGGAGTAGGCAGAGGCCAATGATCCAAGGAGATATTTTTTGCCCGGTTTCCAATGCAGTGTTATAGATTAAGCTAAAAATCAATAGGGAGCTGGCTAGCAGCAAAACCAATACTATAACAGGTACAAATCGGTTTGTCGGGTTAAATGGTTTCATGTTTTTATACTTTGATGTTTTGGAGAAACTTAATAATCTCGTTAGTATTAAAAACAAAGTCAACGGGAGTCATCTTAAGGGAGGCTTCGGTCATGGTTCGAACCTGGCATTCATCGGGGTTTTGAACAATAGCTAGGCCACCTAGATCCTTTATCTTTTTTAGACCGTATGCTCCATCGCGGTTTGCTCCGGATAGTATAATTCCCACCAGTTTTTCACGGTAAACTTGTGCAGCGGTTATAAATGAAAGGTCAATACTGGGGCGTGAATGGTTAACCGGTTCCTCGGTTGAGAGGGCAATTTTATTTCCTAACTCCACGTACATATGGTAGTTGGCTGGAGCCAAATATGCTTTACCGGGTTTGATTTGTTCTTTATCGTTGGGTTCAATAATGGGAATTCCCGATTTGATGGAAAGTGCCTCAACAAAACCGCTGCGAACATGCTTTAACCTATGCAGGCAGAGAAGGACAGGTAGTGGGTAGTTTGGGGGCAAAGCGTGTAGTATTCGGGTAATTACCTGAAAGCTTCCTGCCGATCCTCCTATGATGACTGCTTTGTACATAAAAACTAGTTGGTTTTACGCTTGTAAATTCTTTCTGCCTCGTTGTACAGAGTAAATTTATTACTAACGTTGGTATTTTCCAAAGTTTCTTTTACCCCAATTGCTAAATACCCTCCGGCTACCAAGCAGTTGGCGAGTTTGGCGAAAATTTTCTCGCTGAGAAGCTGGTTGTAGTATATTGCTTGGTTACGGAAGATTATAAGCTTTGGAGCACCCGGATCCTCATCAATTAGTGTATTTTGCTTGATGAAGTTTACATCCTTAATAAGGCTAACATCGAAAATAATACTGTTTGCCTCGGTTCGGTAGTACGATGAGTACTTCCCTTTCTCGTTGAAGCGCTGGTAGTTTGCCTCGTTCACTTCCATATCCTTAGGGTCTAGGCGTCCTGAGGTGATGCGCTGTATGGTGTGATCGGAAAGTACGTTGCAGTATAAATTTACTTCATTGAGTAAATTCATTTCCTTTAGAAGGATTGATAGCGAGTATAGCTCTTCGCCTGTGTCGAACGAAGCAATCCATATACGGGGTTTTGATGAGCCCGACTTTACCAGTTCAGGAACAATTTCATCCCTAAGAATCCTCCAGAACGATGGGTCGCGGAACATTTCTGTGGTTTCGGGGGTAATATCGTAAAGGAATTGATCCAAAAAATCCTTGCTATTCTTTAGCTTGGCAATAAGGCCATCGGCATCGCGAAGCGCGTAAAGTGATATTATGTACTCCAGCCTCCGCTTAAGTGAGGTAAGGGCATAATCGCGGAAATCGAAGCCATAATCATCGAGCAACGTTTTAATTACGTTCCGGGTGTCAACAATTCCTATTTCGTAGCGTATGGTCATACTTCACTATTTCTTGAGCTGTTGCTTAAGCTGTTCAATAACAGCGTTTAGTTCCATTTCTTTCCGCTTGTTGTCGGTTATATCGAGGGCAATATTTATTATTTTGTAGAGGTTGCCGCTTTCATCCATGATTGGTGTGTAGTTTTCCAGTACCCACCGGGTTTCGCCTTTTACCTCCAACGAGAACTCTCGAGTTTGTTTGATTCCCTTATGCAGCGATTTCCAAAAACGTTCAAATTCTTTAGGTTTATTCTTTGCCGTGAAATCGATATCCTGGATGAACCGGTTTTCAATGTCTTCCTTTTTGTCGCCCAGTACTTCTACGTTCTTATTGTTGATATATGTAATAAGGCCATCGGGTTCGATTATGGTTACCAGGCAGTTTTGGTCAAGAGCCTTGAGCAGGGTTTCCATCTCACGCTGGCGCAGGTTCGATATCTCCTGCTCTTCCTTAATGCGCTTGATATTCTTTTCAATTTCTTTGGCTTGCTGCTGGGTCATTAGTTCAAGTTTCTTTGACTCGGTTATGTCGTGTCCCACAAGGAGTATTTTGATTAGCAATCCCATGGGGTCGAAACCAGGAGTGAGTGAAGCCAGCAGGAAGCGTTCCCTGCCATTGTTTCCAACCAGGTGAAGGGTAGTATTGATTGACTGTCCGTTTAGGACAGATTTCCATAGCTTGCTGAACTCCTCGCGTTGCGAGTCAACAATTAAGCTTTCAAGTAGCATTCCCTCGAGTTCAACCTTGCTGTAGCCGGTCATCTCCTGGAATACCAAGTTGGAGTCAATAATAAAACCATCGTCGTTAAGCGAGCATGAAACCAACGACTGGTTAATTGCCGAGGTGATAATTTCGAGTTCAAGGTTCTTGCGCTGCATTTCTTCCTGGGTGGCCTGCATCTCCTCCATGTTCTGGCGCATCTCTTCTTCCTGTGCTGCCATTTCCTCGCGCTGCTGTTGCGATTGCTCAAGCAGTTCACGGGTTCGGATATTATTCTTCACCGAGTTCAGGGTTGAGGCTATGCTCTCGCTAACCTTTTCAACAAACTCAATTTGGTATGGAGCAAACTCATTGAACGATGCTATCTCTATAACGCCAAAAATCTCATCCTCAAGTTTAAGGGGAACTATGAGCAGCGAGGTTGGGGTAGCCTCACCCAGCCCGGAGGTAATGGCAATGTAATCGCTAGGGATCTCCTTCAGGTAAATGGTTTGCTTCTCAACCGCACAGGTGCCCACAAGTCCCTCGCCAAGCATAATGCTTTTTTGAAGGAATTTCTTCCGGTTATAGGCAAAGGCCGAGAGGAGTTCGAGGTGCTTTTCCGTTTCGTAATCCTTAAACATGAAAATTCCCCCCTGGTTAGCATCAAGGTAGTTCACCAGGTTTTGGATAACATTATCGGCAAGGAGGTTGAGGTTATTGTTGTTTTGGCGAAGTATATCGCCAAACTTGGCAAGTCCGGCATTTACCCATGAGCGGATGTTGTCCTCCTCTTTTCGTTTTGCTTCTTCATGCTGGGCTCGTTTTAAGCTTTCGCGCATTTGCAGGAGGGCCACTCCAAGCTGATCGTTTTTACTGAGAGGCTTGAAATCATAATCGAGTTTATTTTGCTCAATTTGGCGTGCAAATTCGGTGGTACCCTTAAGCCCGTCGATTAGTTTGTTTAGCGATTCAGCTAAGGCTCCCAGTTCGCTCCTATCGGTAATCTTAACAGCTGGAGGAATCTCGCCCTGTGCAAGCTGTTTTAGTCGAACGGACAGGTGGGCCAGCTGTTTTGTGATGGGTTTGAGTATAAGCCATACTACAATTGCAATTATTATCGATGAGAGGAAAACAATGATTATCATGGCTCTCCTATTAGCCTTGACCTGCTCAAGCACTTCGGTTGGGCTTACTGAGATGGCAAAGTAGGCGTTATATGGCTTATAGAACTTGTAAACAAGTATTCGGTTCTCCGTGATGTCATCGGTAATATCCTGGTAGGACATGAAGCCTTCCGTGGCTTTAAGGCTTTTAATGTCCTGTATGGTCTTCATTGGGAGTCGTGCCCCTTGGCGGGTAATATGTAAAACGTATTCGCCGTTCCTGGAAATTATTGAAGGGAAATCGGTTTTGTTGAAAGCTGGTTTATTGAAGTAGGGTTTTAGCTCAAATATGTCGTTGGAGGTTAGCCCTTTCCCTGTTTTTTGCTCAACAATGTTTGCAATGTCAATTAGCCTATCGATGTAAACGAAAGCCTCTTTAATGGCATTGTTAATGGTTCTGGTTCGGGAATAGTAGTTCAGGGTTAAACCTGCAAAGGCAAAGAGCACTACCATTAAGGGTATTATGGCAAGTTGAATTCTTTGTGCAAGTTTCATGTTAGCAAAAGCCTTCATGGTAAAATCTATTTTTTAATGTATGCCTGACCTAATCGTTCAAAACGCGAAGCCCAAGGGCCAAGTATGGTCTCGTGCATGCCAAGTAGTAGTATGCCCTTGGGATAAAGATTATTATGAAAAAGTTCAAAAACCTTATTCTGGAGCGAGTAGTTAAAGTAAATAATTACGTTACGGCATAGTATAAGGTCAAACTTGGCAAAAAAGATGTTGCCATCGACCACAAGGTCATGTTTGCGGAAAATGGGGCGCTCGGTTAAAAACTTTTTCATGGTGATAGTATCTCTTACCTTATCGATATCGAAATACTTTTCGTACGGGATGTCGTTATACTCCTCAAAGTTTAGTGGGTTTTGCTTTATAACCTTATCGAAATTATCCAGGTAACCAAGGTTAAAGCGGTATTTGTACACTCCTTGCTTAGCAGCATCTAGTACATCGGAGTTTAGGTCGGTTGCAAAGATTTTTGCCTTGTCCAGCATTTCCATCTCGTTCAGGAGAATCATCATGGAGTATACCTCCTGCCCGGTGGAGCAACCGGCATGCCAAATGTTAATGGTCTTATTGTTCTTGAATCGGGGTAGAATACGGGAGCGTAAAAGATGCCAAACCGGTGGGTCGCGGAATAACTCCGTTGTATTAACGGTAACTTCCTTGACCACTTTCTCCAGAAAATCCCTATCGAGCCGGAGGGAGGTAAGCAGGGAGGTTAGGTCGAGGTTGTAATCTTCAAGAATTTTTTGCAAACGGCGTTTAAGCGACTTCTCCGAATACTCAGAAAAATCATACTTTGAAACACTTTTGATAGTATTTACAAAATACTGTAAGTCCTGGTCGGTTACCTGCATACGCTGGCTTGGCATTATCTCATTAAGCAGATATCGTCAACAATAATCAGGCTAAATATAGATTTTTCTTAAATACAAACAAAATCTAAATGGCAAAGATAGCATTAACTTTGATTAACATCACCTAAAGGATTACTAGAATACGTTTTCTGGTGATACTATTGAATTGGGTTAAGGGCAAAGGTAAGCTTAACCGGATTATGGTCAGAATGTTTAAAGTTAAGGTTAATGGTCGAAATATCAATTACATGTACATTGGGTGATAGCAAAAAGAAATCGAGAATAATAGTTCTGCAGCTTTTGCCGAAAGGCCTATCCAGGTACCGATTAGTAGGCTTTGATGGGTCAAAGGCCCATTGCCATCCAATGGGCATAAAATCGCTATCAATGGTGAGTGGTTTAAAGGCCTTAGTTTCGTATGCATTGCCAAACTTGTCGGGTGGGAAATTGGGCGGTAGCTGATTCCAGTCACCCCCAATTATTACATAGTTCCCCTTCCCGTATTCGAATAATGCTAACTGTCGTATGAAACGCATTTCTGCCATCTTGAGGCTATCGTTTTCAAATGCTGAGTTATGGGTATTGATAAGCACAAGTTTACGGCCATTACTTACCGGGAAACGGGTAACCAGCAGGCAGCGACGTAGGTTGAAAACCCTGTTAGGCCATGGCGATAAGCCAGGCAGCTGAATTCTGGTTGCATTCATTGGGGTAAACCGGCTAAGAGTCATAATGCCTGAACTTACATTGCCCATAGGGTTTTTAAGGGGAACCGGAACAAACGAAACCTGATAGTTGGTGGCGAAGAAGGTATAGTAGTTTAAGGTTTGACTAATCTCCTGAACCTGGTTAATGTAGTATGATCGCTGAGAACCAAAATCAACCTCTTGCAACATTATAAAATCGGTACGATTTAAGGTTAAAAATTTTTTAATGGAATCGAGGTTTTCTAATGTTCGTGATTTTGTATCGCGGGTTCGCTTTCCACCGTCATAAAAAAAGTCCATATTGTCGCCTAACCCGGCATATCCAATGTTCCAGGTAATTAATTGGTATGGGGTACTTACAGCAACTGTGTCGGCGTTTTGTGAAGCTTGAAGGGTGATCTCCTTATCGGGGTTGTAAAAGGTAATGGTGCTGTACACCATAAATAGGATAGCAAATATGAGGGCAAAGGCTAAAGCTAAAACGCCAAGGCGAAACGTGTTCTTAATCATCGGCTAAAAAATTGGTTATCAAATTTACGGTAAAAATGCTTTTGGCTCAACCCTAATTTTGACGATTTTATTTAAATGGCTATCTTTGACGCATATAAATTGCACCAGCATGAAATTTGGAGTAGTTGTATTCCCTGGATCCAACTGTGATCAGGATACAGTGTATGTTATTAAAGAGATTCTTGAGCAGGAAGTAGTCACCCTATGGCACAAGGAAACCGATTTTGATCCCAATATTGATGTGATAATACTGCCAGGTGGATTCTCCTATGGCGATTACCTACGATCAGGGGCATTGGCCAAGTTTTCGCCAATAATGAACAGGGTAATTGATTTTGCCAATAATGGGGGTTACGTGTTCGGGATATGCAATGGATTCCAAATTCTTTGTGAGAGCGGACTTTTACCGGGAGCATTACTGCACAACACCAGCCAAAAGTTCATTTGTAAGAATGTTCACTTAGTCCCTGATAGCAAGAACACTGCTCTAACAAAGTTCCTGCCCCGCGACAGGGCGCTTAAGGTTCCCATAGCACATGGCGAGGGCCGTTACTATGCCGATAAGGATACGCTTGCTCAAATGCGAATCAATGGTCAAATCCTTTTCCGCTATTGCGATGAGAGCGGAGTGGTGTCGGAAGGTGCCAATCCAAATGGTTCAGTGGAAAACATAGCCGGTGTTTGCAACGAGCGCCACAATGTTTTTGGCATGATGCCCCACCCCGAGCGTGCATCGGACGATGAGCTAGGCAATACCGATGGTAGGCTTATTTTCGAGTCAATGATAAAGTATATCAGGGAGCTGAGTAACTAAAGCATACGTAAGTCGATAATAGGATCGTTGGGCGGATTACCTATCAGCTCAACGATTTTTTTTGCTACCTGATTAGTTGAGACAAGCATTCCCTTCTGCTTGTACTCGTGAAACCTTTCGGATTGGGGAAAATATGTGGGATCAATTTGGCGAACCGTGTCCTGCATGGGGGTGTCAACTATACCGGGCGCTACTGAAATTACTTTTACCTTTGAGATTTCACCCAGTTTTTGTTCAGCATGAAGTACCAGCGAAAACATATCGATAGCAGCCTTGGATGCACAGTACCCACTCCACGATTCCACCGCATGGCGCGCTGCTCCGGAGCTGATGTTCACAATGGTAATTATTTCGACTGAGGGTAGATATAACGATATTAAACGGTTTGTTAGTATTGCCGGGCTAACGGTATTAACCATGAATGTTTTCTCTAGCTGTTCGTTATCAATTTTACCTATTGGCTTTACATCGCCTAGCATGCCGGCATTATTAATAAGTACAACGTGTTTAGCATTGGGGAAGAAAGGTATTTCCACCTCCCTTGCCGCTCCCTGTTGGCTAAAGTCAATTTGAATATGTTTATACTTATTGTGGTCTACTAAGTTTCTACGTGAATATCCAACTACAAAGGCATTACCATTGCTTAGTAATTGGCGAGTTAGGGCTAGCCCAATTCCCGAACTAGTACCGGTAATATAGTAATAATTCATATCCTCTTTTTATGCATCAAACTAAACAGCGATAGAAATAAGTTGTTTTGAGCGGGTAATAGGTAAAGTATTTACTTAATGAAGTGTCGGCGAACCCAACGGGGGAAAATGATGCTGCCAAGGAATAGGTATGGGTAGTAAGTTATCAGCCTCCAGAGTAAGGCCATTGCTACCGAAACAGGTACAAGTAGCGCAGTGTCAACGGGAATAAACTCTGAAAGGTAACGGGTAAAAACAAACTCGGCAAAGCCACTACCTCCGGGAGTTGGACTCACTAACATCATTATCCACATTACCAGCTGGCGTGCAAAAATGAGCAGGTTATGCTCAATGCTAAAGAAAGCCATTAGTATTGCATTAACAACCATGAAGCGCGATGACCATGATAAAAACGATGCCAGAACAACCTTTACCCAGAATGAAGCAGGCTTGTTTCGGTATTCCATGGAGCTGTAAATGATATCGGAGCCTGCGCGGTTGGCACCATGCTTCCAACGCCGCAGGAATGGTAGTTTGAAGATCAAAAGTAGCAGCCACTTAAGCCCACGGGGGTTAAAGAATAAACCGTAAATCAAAGTTACTACCCATGCAAGTTTTAATGAGTATCCAATAATGCTGAAGGTTAAAAGTTCCTTGGCCATGCTGTTAGTGGTACCAATATCGAATAGCCCATGGTAACCCGCCAGCAAAACAAGGAGTGGGAACATGATTACGAAGTAAAACTCATCCAAGAACGATGTTATCATTACCAGTGCAGAGCTATGCCCAAGGTTTAACCCTTCCTTATTGACATAAACAATTGCAACGCTGGTGCCACCTATAGCCGATGGAGTGATTGCCGAGGTAAATTCCCATAGCATTATTACCCTAAGAGCCTTCCAGAATCGGAATTTACCATCGCTTAAAATCATTAGCCGGAGGGTGTAACCCAAATCGCGACCAACCATGAAAAGCCAAGCGAGCATTAGCCACAGTAATGATTTCCATGTAAAGCTTATAACGTCAAATGCCTTAGGGTTAAACTCATTGTATAACAATGCCCCGGTTACCCCTAACCCAAGCAAAACCGGTATTAAGGCGAGCTTTGCCTTTATTCGTTGTGCAGGATTTTCCTTAATATGGGCTGTTTGCTTGTGCATTGTTTTTTAAATGCAATATTTAACAAATTTATGGTTTTAGGGTTTAACTCATGGCTAATTAATAGCTAAATTGTTTAATGGGTTATAAACTTAAACAAAGTAACAGTTCTGTAAGCTTTACTTTATTAAACTTTACCTTGTATTGGAAATCGAACTTCGTTGTAGTATTTAATTATATATGGTCATTGCTAATAATAAGCGAGTTGAGGCCCATTTAGCCATAATACTTGCAAACATAATGTTTGGGCTTAACTACTCAATAGCCAAGGGGGTTATGCCCAATTACCTTACGCCTATGGCATTCACTCTCCTTCGGGTTGTAGCGGCTTCGTTTCTTTTCTGGTTGATTTCGATATTTGACCGAAGTGATGAGAGGATAAGCAAAACGGATTACCCCCGATTTATTGCTTCGGGATTGTTTGGCATTTCATTTAATCAGTTGCTATTCCTCAATGGGTTAAACTACAGTACTCCAATCGAATCGTCAATTATTTCGACCCTGAACCCGGCAATGGTGATGCTTATTGCTTACTTTGTTCTATCGGAGCACATCAACATTGTTAAAATAGTCGGGCTAATAATTGGGGCATCGGGTGTCCTTGTGCTTATTCTTAGTAAAGGATCCCTGGAAGTTGGGCAAAACCATACCCTTGGTAATGCCATGCTTTTCCTTAATACACTTTTCTACGCACTATACCTTGTGGTTGTAAAGCCCCTAATGCTAAAGTATAGGCCCATTACGGTTATGAAAGGTGTTTTTGTTGTTGGGTTGATTTCCTTGCTTCCTTTTGGTGTATACGATTTAGCCACTACAACGTGGGCCGTTATTCCGCCAACGATTTACGCTTCCATATTTTTTGTTTTACTTGGACCTACTTTCCTGGCATACCTATTTAATGGGTGGGGGTTGCGATACGTTCAGGCAAGTACAGTAAGTATTTATATATACTCTCAGCCCGTTATTGCGGCACTAGTTGCTGTATGGGCAGGAATGGATAGCCTTGATGCCAAAAAGATAACTGCTGCAGCTCTGGTATTTGCAGGGGTTTACCTAGTAAGCCAGCGTCCCGACAGCCGGTTGGTTAGGATTTTAAAAAGGATTCAGAGGAAGTAATTTTCCGTGCTATTGATTCCAGTATGTCAACCCCATCGGTAATTAGGTCATCTGGAAAATCATAGGTTGGGCTATGTATATCAGGGTGATTCTCACCAGCGCCAAGTCCGAATATTACCGATGGGCAAACCCCCGTAAAGTGGGCAAAATCCTCGCTCCAGCGGTTGGGTTCATTTAGGTAAACAACCTCTTTCTTTTGTTCTGAAGCAATTTTCTCAACAACAGCAGTAAGATGGGGGTCGCAAACTGAGGCCGGGAAATCGTCGGTAAATTCGGTTTCAATGGCTAAGCCATATTTGGTTGCAATTTGGGTTGATGTTTTGAGAGCGTTATCGGAAAGCAGGTGCATGTCGGAATCGTCAAAGGCTCTGAGGGTAGCCATAATAACAGCCGAACCGGCTGAAGTTCCAAAAGCCACCTCGCCCACCTTAACGTGTATAAGGGTGACCAGTACAAAGTTCTTATACTTAAAATTGGTAGGCAATGCCAACAAATGCTGGATGATTTCAGCTGTAGCTGCTGCCGGATTAATTCCCAGTTCAGGGAAGGCTGCATGGGAGTTTCGCCCGGTAAGTTTAATAATCAACCCTTTTGAGGCTGCCGTAAAGGTGTACTGCCCTAATATTACACTCCCCTTTTTGTGCTTAGGTAGATTATGAAGTGCAAATGCATAGTCGGGCATGAGGTCTAGCTCTTTTAGCTTTTCAATGGATTCCTTTGCACCTGAACCATTTTCCTCAGAGGGTTGGTATAGCAGGATTACCTTTCCCTTCTCAAGAGGGTTTTCAAAAAAGCGAACGGCCAAGCCCGATACAATGGCCATATGACCATCGTGCCCACAGGTATGTGAAACACCGGGGGTATTGGACTTGTATTTAAAATCGGATAGCTCAGTAATGGGGAGGGCATCCATATCGCAGCGGAATAGTACTGTAGGGCCAGGCTCTTTGCCCCTGTATACTACAGCCATTCCCTCGCCAGCAATATTTGAGTAAAGCTCATGTGGTTGGTAGCGGCTTAGAAAAAAACGAATTCGTTTCCCGGTAGCCCTTTCTTGTCCAGAGAGTTCAGGATTTCGATGCAACTCGTGACGTAGCCTGATAAGTTCTTCCATACCTGCAACCAAATTTCTGTAAAATTATCGATTTTTGGTAAATAAATCCAAATCCAGCCAAATAAATCAATCAATAAAAAAGATATATAATTAACAAAAATTAACTAACAAAAGAATAGACAAAAAGAACATAAAATGAACAAAGACTATTTTTTAATGTTAGTAGGGCATAATCAACTAAAACACACAATTATGAAAACAAGAAAAAATCTATTTGCTCTACTAGCTTTGGTAGGCCTAGCGGGAACGCTACTATTAACAAGTTGCGAAAAGGATGAAGAAAAGGAGATGGAAATGCCTAAAAACATTGTTGAGGTTGCCGTTTCCAATCCACAGTTCTCAATTCTGGTTCAAGCTCTCCAAAAGGCAAACCTGATTACAACCCTTCAGGGTAGTGGTCCTTTCACAGTACTCGCTCCAACCAACGCAGCTTTCAACGAACTATTCAATCAGTTGGGCGTAAGCGGAATTGATGCCTTAACTGCTGATCAGCTAACCCCAATTCTGCTCTACCATGTTTTATCGGGTAAGGTTGAATCCAATCAGCTTGCGAGTGGCTATGTTTCAACTCTTAGCCCCGGTGCAGGGGGATTAGGTGTTTCACTTAAGGTTGACGCAAGCATGCTCAAACTCAACGGAAATGTTGGTATAACCGCTGCCGATATTTCAGCCACCAATGGGGTTATTCATGTAATTGATAAGGTTTTACTTCCGCCAACAGTGGTTGATATTGCCCTTGCGAACAGCAGTTTTACATCTTTAGTAGCTGCGCTAACCAAAGCCAACCTGGTTAATGCTCTTAAGGCTGATGGACCGTTTACAGTTTTCGCTCCTACAAACGATGCATTTAGTCAACTTTTCACTGATTTAGGTGTAAGTGGTTTAGATGCGCTTAATGCCGAGGACTTAACCCCAATACTTTTATATCACGTTTTAGGTACTGCAGTTAAATCCACACAGCTTCAAACTGGCTATGTTTCAACTTTGAGCGCAGGTCCAAATGACTCTAAAGTTTCCTTACTTGTCGATGCCGCTGCTGTTAAGTTGAACAACAACTCTAAAATTGTTGCCACCGATGTGGTTGGTACAAACGGTATAGTTCATGTTATCGATAAGGTTATACTTCCTCCCACGGTTGTTGATATAGCATTGGCTAATAGCAGTTTCAGCACTCTTGTTTCGGCCCTAGTAAAAGCTGAACTTGTTGAAACCTTAAAGGGCGAGGGTCCATTTACAGTGTTTGCTCCAACCAACGATGCTTTCAGTGCACTTTTCACTCAAATTGGAGTATCAGGAATCGACCAGCTTTCAAAGGATGATTTAACGCCCATTTTGCTCTACCATGTAGTATCAGGTAATGTGAAATCGAATCAAATTTCTAGTGGTAATGTATCTACATTGAATGGCGATATCAATGTTAATGTTGGTACAACCGTTACAATTAACGAGAACACTTCGGTTGTTCTGGTTGATGTACAGGCTACCAATGGCGTTATTCATGTAATTAACAAGGTGCTTTTGCCTCCCGCAAAATAAGCTTGCATTATTAGATTAGGGCGTTGAGTGTTCAATGCCCTTTTTTTATTTTTGTCGCATAAACCTTTTGGGTTTATACCGTTCTAAACCTTTGCCAATTAATTGAACATTAAACAATGAAGAATAATTCCATTGGGATTTACGCTGCAACTGTGCTGGCCATGGTTTTTTGGTCGCTCTCCTTTATTTGGTATAAGGAGGTATTCCAATTCTATAAACCTATCACTTTGGTGGTTGGTAGGCTATCTATTTCTGCCATTTTCCTTTTTATCACGGTTGGACTAATAATGAGGAAGCTGACCAAAATTAAAGCTAGCGATTTGAAATACTTTCTTTTGCTAGCCTTTTTTGAACCCTTCCTTTACTTTATGGGTGAGAGTTTTGGGATGACCATGGTTTCATCTACATTAGCTGCTGTAATTATCTCAACCATTCCACTTTTCAGCCCCTTGGGGGAGTTTTATATTTACAAGACCCGGGTAACACTAATGAACTTTATTGGAATCCTGGTGTCGGTTGTTGGGGTTGGAATGGTAATATTCCATCAGGGTTTTGGTAAGCTCGAGGCAAATCCGGTTGGCATTGCCCTTATGTTTCTTGCTGTATTTGCCGCATTGGGCTATTCACTTACCCTTAGGAAGTTGACATCGGCCTACAATGTTTTTACAATAATTACTTACCAGAATACTATTGCCGTAATTTACTTTCTGCCAATATTTTTCTTGTTCGAGTTAAACCATTTCATGAGCGTTGGGGTAACCATTGCCTCGCTAATGCCGCTTGTTAAGCTTGGAATTTTTGCATCAACCTTTGCCTTTTTGCTATTTACATACTCGGTTAAGCATCTTGGGGTAACCAAGGCAAACTCGTTTGCCAATGCCATTCCTGTGCTTACAGCCATTTTTGCCTATTTCCTGTTAGGAGAAACTTTAGGAATTGTAAAAATAGCTGGAATAGCCATTGTAGTGCTTGGATTATTCCTTTCGCAAGTACCAAGGGAACATGCCCGGCGTGTTTTTGCCTTTATTCCGGTGGGTTTAATTACCCGTGCCCGGCTAAGAAAAAACGAGTAGCATTGGCTACTCGTCGCCAAATTGCATCAGGTAGGCTTTAATACATTCGTTTAGGTCGCCATCCAGTATGGCGTTTACATCGGAGGTTTCATAGCCCGACCGTAAGTCTTTAACTAGCTTGTAGGGGTGGAGCACATAGTTCCGGATTTGAGAGCCCCACTCAATCTTTTTCTTTTTCCCTTCAATCTCGGCCTGAATCTCACGGCGTTTGCGTAGTTCCAACTCGTAAAGGTGCGATTTCAGTAGTCGCATGGCATTCTCCTTATTCTGGAATTGCGACCTCGATTCGGTATTCTCAATTACGATGCCCGTAGGGATATGGTAAAGGCGGACGCCTGTTTCAACCTTATTTACGTTTTGGCCACCGGCCCCCGATGAACGGTATGTATCCCATTTAATGTCGGCTGGGTTAATGGTTATTTCAATGGTTTCGTCAACTGCTGGCGAAACAAAGACCGATGCAAACGAGGTGTGCCTTCGGGCATTGCTGTCGAATGGCGATATGCGAACCAAGCGGTGGACTCCGTTCTCACCCTTTAAGTAGCCGTAAGCCATGTCGCCTACAAACTCCAGTGTACATGATTTTACCCCGGCTTCCTCGCCATCCTGCACATCTACAACTTTTACCTCGTAGCCATTCCGCTCGCCCCAGCGCATGTACATGCGCATGAGCATGGCTGCCCAGTCCATACTTTCAGTTCCTCCGGCTCCGGAGTTGATTTTCATGATTGCCCCAAGCCTGTCCTCTTCCTTACGGAGCATGTTCTTTAACTCCAAATCCTCAATGGCTTGTAGAGTTTGCCTGTAGTGGGAGTCAATTTCCTCTTCAGTTGCAGCACCCTCCTTGGCAAAGTCGAAAATCACCTGTAAATCATCGGTAAGGCTGTTCACCTTAGTAAAGCTGTCGATCCAGGATTTAATTGATGCTACCTTTTTTAGCTGTTTTTCTGCCTCATCAGGTCTATCCCAAAAGTCGGGGGCTTGTGTTTTTTGTTGCTCCTCTTCGTATTCAATACTAAGCTTGTCGATGTCAAAGATACCTCCTCAGCGCATCGCGGCGCTTTGTAAGCTCTTTTACCTGTTCAATGGTTGTCATTCCGTAAAAAGATTTTTGCAAAGATATAGATTTTATGGCAGATGCCCTAGAATTGGAGGTAATCATGAAAATTACTTAGTACAGGCCAGCTTTACTGGCAGGTAAAGAGTTTGTCGATTTTTGAGAGGCTTTCTTCTTGTATCTCGGTGAACCTTTTGTAGCCTTCGTTCGCAATTGATTGGGTAAGCTGTGGTGATTGTATTAATCTTTCAATCTTCTGCGAAATATCGTAGGGGTCTACGCTTTCAAGGAAAAGCAGTTGCTTGCCATCAACAAAGGTATCCTTTAAATTTTCCTTTCCGCTGGTTATAACTGCACATCTTTCCGACATGGCTTCCAGAATAACCAGGGGGAAGTATTCTAGTTTTGATGGAAGTACAAAGAAACCTGCCCTACTATACAGTTCAAATCTTTTGGGACCGTAAACAGGGCCTATAACAGTAACCATTTTGTTCAGCCCAAGCTGGTTGATTCGTTCCAGCAACTTTTGCCCTTCCATTTCGGACGGGAATGCACCTGCTAGGGTGAGCGTAAGCTGAGGGTATTTACTGCTGAGTTGGGAAAATGCCTCAACCAGCTCAAAATAACCCTTGTGCAAAAGAAAATTTGAAAAGAATAGGATATTATTCCAGTCCTTTTCGTGTTTTTTGTATTCGGGTGTTTTAATTATGGAGTTGGGGATAACGGTAATTTTTGATTTTTTCAAGTTTAATGGCGAAAGCTCTAACCTGGCAAGGCGAGGGGTTAGGTGAACAATTTCGCAGTTTTTGAAAATAAAACTATAGAATCGGTACAGGTAGGGTTTTTGACTATAAAACTGGAGCATTCCCGGGCGGTGCAGATGAATTATTTTTTTTGATTTAGGCGATAAGGCCTTGCAAAGCATTAAGTAAAAGCTATCCCTGATCAGCACAAGGCCTATGGGAACCATTGAAAAATAAATTATATCGGGCTTTAACTTAATGATTTCACTAATAATTTCAAAAACTACAGTGATGGCCCTCAGCATTTTACGGGGTTTGAACTTCTGTAAATCGGAAAGCGATTTTGCAAAGGTAAGGCTAATGGCAACGCATTTGTTGTTAGGTAATTGCGAAGCCCTCCCCATTACCAGTTTATTCATTAAGCTGGCACCATGAACCGGAGGTGGAAGTTGAACAATAAAGAGTATATTACTCATCTATTCATTCTGTTCACGGAATAATGATCGATTTAAAGGTAAGCCCCCTTGAGCAAAGATTATCGAGCACGCGGGGTAGAGCGTAACGTAGGTTGCGCTCTGCTTTTAATGAGTCGTGAAATACGATGATTGACCCAGGTTTGGCATTTCGTACCACGTACTGGTAAACCTTTTTTGGCGAGACCCTTCGGCTGTAGTCCATGCTGAGTACATCCCACAAAATAATCTTGTATTGCGATTTTAGCAGCTTGAACTGTTTGGGCGTTATACGCCCGTAGGGTGGGCGGTAAAGGTTGCTGTTTACAAAGCTGTTGGCGTAGATAATGTCCTGCACATACTGGGTGGTATCGGTTCCCCACCCCTTTATATGGCTGTAAGAATGATTTCCCACCACATGACCCTCGGCCCCTATCATCTCAAAAATTTCAGGGTGCATCTCAATATTTTTTGCCAGGCAAAAAAAGGTAGCTTTGGCATCATACCTGCGTAGCTGCTCCAGCACCCATGGAGTAACTCCCGGCGTAGGGCCATCGTCGAATGTGAGGAAAACCCCATCCTTTTCGGAGGGGAAATTCCAAATCACATTCCTGAAGAATCTCTGAAAGAAACGCGGGGGACTAAGATTAATCATATCTACCCTTCAAGAACCGTAACGTATGAGTTGAACTTATCGGTTAGCTGTTTTGCATACTCACCCTTCTCGTACTGGTTGGCCATGCGGGTTAATTCGTAGAGTATTGCAAGGTTAAGCTGGAGTTCATTCCCAAGCCTGTTCTTTTGAATCTCATCAAGGCCGTATATCATGTACGATATGGCCTCCGAGGCTTGGTTTGCCATTTGTTGTGAGTATTTCAAGGCGTTTTGCATATCGCCTGCACGGTAATACCCTTCAACCATGGAAAGGGCAAAGTAGTTAAGCGGAACAGTTTTAGAGGGGATTAGCTCCATGCACCTGTTCAGTGCAGTGATGGCCGAATCTTTTTTGCCTTCATCAACTAAAGCATTGGCAAGGCGAGCGAAAAGGTTACGGTAGTTCGATACAATCCGCATCTTATTCTCATCCAAGTAAACCTTGGGGTTGTTCAGGCTTCTGAACCTGTACTTTTCCATGAGGTTTTCCCACATCTCGCCTGTATTTACCGAGCCCGTTCCCCATTGGCGTGAGGCAGGAATGGGTAGCACACGGTACATCATACCTTCCAGATGGAAGTACTTATCCAACCCTAAATATGTTTCACCACTAACAGTTGTGGCGTAATAAATGGGACGCTTCCATCGGTTTGTTGCCATGAGGTCAAGAATCACCTGTCCGTCCTTAAGTACAACCTGCTTATTAAGAGTCCAGGTCATGGTGTCGGCTATGCGGTTTAGGTAACTGTCTGGCAAATCAACTTTGCCCCTTACCTCTGATTTATCAACTGAAAGGAATAGCTGTTTGGAGGGAATGTAGTTTATCCTTTCATTTTGGTTGAAAGGCGATTGAATCTTATTTTCGGGTTTGTCGGAGAGGATGAAATCCACAACGCGGTCAAGATTCAGGGGTTCTTTTATCTTATCAATCACCACAATAGCATCGCGAGCGCCGGTAAAGTATTGGTCGTAAGTCATTCGGATAGGAATTGGATCGCTTTGGTAGGCCTTACGCTGCATCTGTTCTATGTACCACTCACCACGTAGGTAGCTGAGGTTGGCTACACGAACATCGGTTCTAACGCCCTCCACTTCCTGGGAGTACCATAGTGGGAAAGTATCGTTATCGCCATAGGTGAAAAGAATGGCATTGGGCTTACAGCCAATAAGCATGTTATACCCAAAGTCAACGGGTACATAGCTCCCTGAACGGTCGTGGTCGTCCCAGTTCTCGCTGGCCATAAGTACAGGCACTGCAAGCGTACATACCGATGCTGTAACCACTGCTGTGGCCGGGTTATCTTTTATCTTCCTCAACAGCTCATAAACAGCTAAAACACCTAAACCTATCCAAATGGTAAAGGCGTAAAAACTTCCCGCATAGGCATAGTCGCGTTCACGTGGCTGGTAGGGCGTTTGGTTCAGGTAAACAACTATAGCTATTCCGGTCATCACAAAAAGCATGGTGGTTACCCAAAAATCGTGCTTATGCCTACGAAGATGGTACAATAAACCGGCTAAGCCTAAGAGCAAGGGGAGCAGGTAGTACTGGTTTCGTCCTTTATTGTTACGGTAAATTTCAGGCAGTTTTTCCTGTGGCCCTAAGCGAGGGTTATCGATGAAAGGGATTCCGCTTATCCAGTTGCCCTTGGTTACCTCACCATGACCCTGAAGGTCGTTTTGACGGCCGGCAAAGTTCCACATAAAGTAGCGGAAGTACATAAAGCCAAGCTGGTAACGGAAGAAGAAGAGTAGGTTCTCGCCAAAGGTGGGGACATAAACCGTCTCTGTTTTCCCTTCCCGATTAAACTGCCTTACCGGTTTCCCTTCAAAGTTGCTCCATTTCTTGTAGGCGTTAACATGGTTTTGTTCATTGCTCCACATTCGGGGGAAAAGCATTTTGAACTCGGAGTCAAACTCGTACTTATCCTTGGTGCGAACAAAAACGTACTTCCCATTCTTTGGTGCATAGGTAGGCTCGCCCTCAACCCTTGCAATGGGCTGTGCATTGAATACCTGACCGTATAACAAAGGTCTATCGCCATACTGTTCACGGTTGAGGTAGTATAGTAGTGAGAACATGTTGTCGGGGCTGTTCTGATCCATTGGAGGGTTGGCCGACGAGCGTATTACAATAGCAGCATAGGAGCTGTAGCCAATCATTATCACCGTAAGCCCTACAAAAATTGTGTTGAGCACTACACGGCCTCGCTTATGGGTTCTATAAATGCCGTAGGCAAGCAGCGCAAGTACAACGGCAAACAGGAAGAAAACCCCCGACTTAATTGGCAGGCCAAAGGAATTTACAAAAAGCAGCTCTACCCTTGAGGCTATCACCACAAACCCTTGAATTATACCATACATTATGGTAATTAGCAGCACACCTGAAATTAAAAGGGTATAAAATAGTCCTTTGGGTGAGTAGCTATATTTCCTGAAATAGTAAACAAGAGCAATGGCAGGAATTGCCAATAGGTTAAGTAAATGTATTCCAATGGAAATACCCATTAAAAATGCTATTAGTATGATCCATCGAGTGGCATGGGGCTGATCGGCTTGTTCTTCCCATTTTAGGATTGCCCAAAAAACAAGGGCTGTAAAGAGCGAAGAAGTGGCATACACCTCACCTTCAACCGCTGAGAACCAGAACGTATCGGAAAAGGTGTAGGCAAGAGCGCCAACAAACCCCGATGAAAGTATGAGTATTACCTGGGTTAAGGTAAGTTCAGTTACTTTAGGCGAAATAATTCGCCGAGCCATGTAGGTTATGGTCCAGAAAAGGAACAGAATGGTGAATGAGCTGGCTAAGGCCGATAGGCTATTGGCAAGTATAGGAACCCATTGCGGGGTTGGCGCAAACATGGTAAAAAATCGCACCATAAGCATAAAGAAAGGTGCTCCCGGTGGATGCCCAACCTCAAGCTTATGGCCGCTGGCAATAAACTCACTGCAATCCCAAAAGCTTGCAGTGGGTTCAATGGTAAGCAGGTAAACCAAGGTGGCAATGGCAAAGGTGAACCAACCCATTAGGTTGTTATACCTCTTGAACTGGTCAAGTGAATAATTCTTCATCGGGTTACTGTTTTGATTATACCCTTTTGGGGGTTTTGCCACCAAAGGTATCAATTTTCTGAATTGGGAACGTTTCGGAATTAACAGAATGTTTATTTTTACATCAAACTAAAGTATATGACTTCTACCTATCGTTATATATTCAAGGGGCTGCTGGCCCTGCTTTTATTTGGTATTGTGGCATCCTGTTCAAAGGACGACGAAATTGTTGACCCTGGCAGTAAACAGGATCCTGTAATTATGCAGGTTATAGGTAGCATTAAGGCCGATAGCATAGCTGCTACAATTGGCATGCTACAGGGAATGGGTACCCGTTTTGCGCTTGCCGAAAACAGGCGCGATGTAGCTGTTGCAATAATGAATAAGTTTAAAAGTTACGGATACGCTACTGCCCGTCTCGATTCCTTTTTTCTACAATATGGTAATAGTAATACATGGCAGTACAATGTAATTGCAACTTTACCCGGAAATATTTTCCCCGATAGCCTTACCATTATTGGGGGGCATCACGATTGTATTTTACGGAGTACTGAACCTCAAAGCCCCTTTACCGTGGCTCCCGGTGCCGACGATAACGCCAGCGGCGTTGCGGTAACCCTTGAAATTGCCAGAGTTCTTAAGCAATCGGGTTTTGCGCCCCGAACAACCATTGTTTTTGCAACCTTTGCTGCCGAGGAGTTGGGACTCTTTGGCAGCCTGAACATGACTAATCGCTTATCGGACACGCTTGCTAAGGTAAAGTTTATGCTGAATAACGATATGGTATCGTTCTGCCCGGTTATCGATTCAACGGGTTGGTACCTCAATGTAATTGATTATCCCAATTCGGTTGATTTTAGGAAACATGCACAAAAAATCTGCTCAACCTACACCCTGCTCAAAATGGTTAACGACAATACATACCGTGAGTATAGCGATAGTTTCAGTTTTTTTCAAAGAGGTTACAAGCCCTTGTTCTTCATATCTCAGCACGATGACCCCAACTACCACAAGCTAACCGACATACTGTCGAAACAAAACCCCCGTTTTGCACGCGAAGTGGCCAAACTCAACTGCGCGTTGATAGTTGAGGCCAATAAATAACTTTTATATCAAAATAAACGTATAAATTTGAATTGATATTAAAGCAGATTTTTATGAAACGTACTGTGGTTATACTTACAGGGCTAATAATCATAGCTTTTGCGGCCTACACTTTGCTTAAGCCCCGAATGGCCGAGAATAATTTTAGAGCCGGTTTACAATTACTCGATTCAGCCAAGTATGAGCTTGCCCTTGAAAAGTTTAATAGAGCCATTAAGCTAAACCCCAAACGCTACGATTACTACTTTAAGCGCGGCGTAACCCTTGCAGCTCTAAATAACGATTCGTTAGCTTTGGCCGATTTTAGTACAGCAATTGGCATTGATTCAACCCGTTTTGAGCTGTACATTGAACGCGGAGTATCGCACCGTAAGCTTAAGCACTACACTGAAGCCATGGCCGACCTTAACAGGGCAATCGTTCTGAACGATTCCAGCTCAAAGGCATACTACCAGCGTGGTTTGCTCAATGCAGCAATTATGGAGTTTGAACAGGCCATAAAGGATTACAACCGCAGCATTGAGCTCGATGGCTCAAACCTCGAAGCCTTTTATAGCCGCGGCGAGTCGCTGGCAAACCTTGCCGACTTTAAGGGAGCAATTGCCGATTACGACAAGATGATTGAAGGTGCCAACGCTACACCTGAAGCCTATAAGAAGAGGGGAATATTCAAACTCAAAATCCAGGATTACAACGGCGCAATTGCCGATTTGGAAACTGCCTTAAAAGGTTTACCTAATGACGAGGAGGCCTTATATAACCTTGGCGAGGCCTATGCCAATGTGCAGCGATTCGACGATGCCATTAAGGTACTCGATAAGGCTATAACTGTAAACCCTAAATTGCCATTGGCTTACGGTGTAAAGGGTGGTGCATTGCTCCGTAAGGGTGAGTTTAAACAGGCCATGGCCGCTTTCAGTAAGGCCATTGAGCTGAAGCCCGATTACCTTAAAGCTTACTACGGCAGGGGTGTTGCCCGTGCTTTCCAAAAGGACTATATGGGTTCAATAGTCGATTTCAACAAGGTCTTATCCATTGATCCCTCCTACGTTCAGGCCTACTATAACCGTGCCATTTCAAAGGCAATAATGGGAAACCATAAGGAGGCTATCCCCGATTACGATGCAATCATCAAGGCCGACCCAAAGAATGCCGAGGCATACTATAACAGGGGTATCTCAAAAATGAACGTACAGGAGTTCAAATCGGGGTGCGACGATTTCCGCAAAGCATTAGAGCTTGGTTATAAGCCTGCCGAACAGATGGTCAATATTTACTGTCCTAAAGAGAATAAATAGTTCCCTTAAACAGCACATTATCGCCCGACCAAACATGGTCGGGTTTTTTGCTACTTCAGCTGCACTAATTCCCCATCGAAAATCAACCTAAGGGTATAGCTGTACTCCAGCAGGTTCGATTTAAAATCGTAGTAAACTTTAAAATTGCCATTTAGAAGCATGCTGCTCATGAACCGCTTTTGGTATTCAAGGGTAAGAGTTCCAAGCCGTCGAACCGATTGGTTATAAATGGGATTGATGGTCGATACCGAGCCGAAAAGTTCTTCCCCGCGTGGGTTAACAAACCCGTTGGAGTACCAAAAGCCAACCTCAAGGGTTGTGCTGTTAAGGTATGCCTTTACCTGTGGATGCAATCCAAGCCCGGTGTTATAATCCGAGGTGAACGATGGGGAAAGGTTTTTATAATAGTAGATGGATGTGGCCAGTGCTAATCTTGTATTACCAGATGGCTTAAAGCTGAAAGCTGGTAGTAAGCCAATGTTAACATGGGTTTGAACGGGCAGGTTAGTGCTATCAATTTGTCCGCCATGGTGGAAAGCCATTGCATGAAAGGCGTTCGAGAATCCGGTAGTTACTTTCCAGCAATCGTATAAATGGGTAAATCCCACCGTAAACTCTTCCTGAAATGGGCTACCGGTTTTGATGTAGCGCTCCCAGTTTATCCATAAATCGGCTTTACTCCTTTTTCCTTGGTAAAGAAACTGAACGCCAGTTTCGGGCTGGTTCAGGAATAGCCTTTCGGGCTTAAATAGTGGCTCAGGTAACCAATGCCCACTCTGCGATTCTAACGTTCCGGCAACTAGGGTAACGCTATTGCTAAGGCGCAGTTTGGCCGAAAGAACCGGTACCAACCGTTCAAGGGTATCGGCTCCGGCAAGGTATAAAGTATGGAAACCCGCTGCAATGCTATACTGTTTCGTTTCAAATTTTATAGCCGGCTGTATGTAAAAGCCTGGGTGGGTATATCCCTTTTTGATGTTGCCGGTAAACTCCTTGTTATCGAAAAACGATTGCCCCAAAAGGTTAAGGCTAACCCCGGTGCTATCGGTTTGGGCTTGGGAAATAGTATAAATCGATATAAAAAGGGTAACAAGCACTGTTTTAGGCGATAAGCTATTCATAATTTTAGCGGTAATAAATATTTTGAGAACAAATATCACAAAAAATCCAAAACAATCCTTAATTTCGACACAACATATCAACCTAAACCTAGCATGCTATGAACTGGAAGCGTAAACTAAAAATAGCTGGTTTGGTGGTTCTTGCTGCACTTGCCATCTATCTGGCTTTGCCGCAAAACCATTACATTGTGCGGGCGTTAATTTACCAACAGGTAAATATCGACGACTACAAGATATTCCATAACCGTACCGTAAAGGCGGGTACGCCTCAACCCTGGAGGTTACATGCAAAGTACAATACCTACCAGCTAACCAACGACCAACTTAAATATTTTAACGATTTTCGCACGGTGGCTTTCATGGTTGTAAAGGATACAGCCCTACTCTTTGAATCCTACTGGGATGGATACGGTAAAGATTCCTACTCCAATTCTTTCTCTATGGCCAAGAGCATTGTTAGCCTACTAATGGGTTGTGCGCTGAGCGACGGGTATGTCAAAAGTATCGATGAGCCCGTTGGAAACTACCTCCCCGAGTTTGCTGAGGGCGATAAGGCAAAAATCACCATAAAGCATTTGCTTACCATGAGCTCGGGGTTGAGCTGGGACGAATCGTATAGCACACTATTTTCGCTAACCACACAGGGCTACTATGGGAACAACCTCCCTAAACTGGTATTGAACCAAACGGTGGTAAAGGAACCCGGAAAGACCTTTGAGTACCGCAGTGGCGATACGCAGCTACTATCGCTAATAGTTGAAAAGGCAACGGGTAAAACCCTTTCCGATTACGCCTCGGAAAAGATATGGTCAAAGATTGGCGCCGAGCACGATGCCCTTTGGTGCCTCGATAGGAAGGAGGGTGTTGAAAAGGCCTTCTGCTGCTTTAACACCAATGCACGCGACTTTGCCCGCTTTGGTCAGCTGGTGCTTAATGGTGGCAAGTGGAATGGCGAGCAGGTTGTGCCTGAGAGCTACCTGAACGAAGCGTTAACCCCTGCATCGTACCTTTTCGACCCCGAAACCAACAAGAATGTCGATTTTTATGGTTACCAGTGGTGGATGATAAATGTTGATGGTTACAAGACCTGGTACGCTCGCGGCTTGCTGGGGCAGTATATCTTTGTAATCCCCGATTTGAATGCCGTGGTGGTTAGGCTGGGACATGTAAGGAACAACAACCGTATCGATGGTACCCCTGAGGATGTTTACCAGTATATCAGGTACGGAATAAGTATTGTAAAAAGCATTGAAACCAATGAGCAGTAACGATTTTATTAAGGATAGGTTAAGGGTAAAGCTGCTTGCTTTTCCGGCAGCAGAGCTTTCGGTTTTCGACAAGGCCAAGAAAAAGCACATGGGCCTGTTTAACCCCGAGGAGATGGAGTTTGTCAACGATAAGCCCGATGTGCTTATGTTTTTAACCGGAGGTTCAGAGCATTTGGCCATTGAATCGGTGCAAGAGTTCAGGTTCTACCTGCTGCTTGCCTCGCGCGATGCCAACTCGTGGGCTGCTGCCACCGAGGTGAAGGCCTGGATGAACCAGCACAACATACGTTCCGTGCTGCTCGATGCCGATAACCCTGCTACAGCCGAGTACCTGAGCGAGTACTATCATGCCTTTGTGGGAGTTCGCAAGCTGCATGGCCAGAGGCTTGGTGTGGTTGGCAGCTCATCGCCGTGGCTGGTGGCTAGCAGTGTTAACCCATACCTACTGCAAAGCAAACTGGGTATTGAGCAGGTTGATATCAGCTGGGATGATATTGTTTTTGATGAGATATCGCAGGTTTCGCCCGATTTCACATCGCTTTTCGGCATGGCCGAGAACAGGGCGGAGCTTATTGAAAGCGGAAAGATATACGAGGGGCTTGCCTCGCTTATTCCGTTTTACAGGCTTAACGCCATGGCCGTGGAATGCTTCCCGCTGGTCAACAAAACCGGCCATACTGCCTGTTTGGCACTGGCCAAGCTAAATTACGATGGAATCCCAGCTGCCTGTGAGGCCGATATTTGCAGTGCTGCTGCAATGATGTTTTCATCGGAGGTTTGCAACGCCATTCCATGGATGGCTAACATTGCCCATGTGGGCGATGGCAAAGCCATACTTGCCCACTGCACCGCACCGGTTAACCACCTAACCTCGTTTAAGCTCGATACCCACTTTGAAACCGGCAAGGGTTACGCCGTAAGCGGCCAGTTAAAGGGCGATGAGGTAACCATTTTTAGGTTCGACAGTACGTTGAACCACATATTTGTAACGCTAGCTAGGGTTACCGATAAGCCCCAAAGCCGGAATGCCTGTCGCACCCAGCTGGAGGTTGAGCTTAGCCCTTCGGCATCAAAGTATTTTACGGAGAATCCATTTGGCAACCACCACATGGTTTTACCCGGAAACTGGGTACAACGCCTAACCCTGGCAGCGGAGCTGCTAAATGTTGGGGTGGTGGGGTGAAAATAGATTAGTTAACGGTCGGCAATTGCTTACGCTGGGGAGTAAACCGCCAGCGACGGTATCACCAGCTAAACCGAAACTAAAGTAAAAAAAAGATTTGAATCTGCATCATCTGCACCAAAAATTTAAACCTCTTGTTGGCGGTAGTTTTTATATTAATTTCTTATTTCTTAGTATTTTAAAAGAGTACCACATAATTGGTTTTAACTGATAAGGTAATTCCCAGTATGTACCCTTTATTGTTTTATAATAATTATCATTATATTGAATTTTCATAGTTATTGACCAATCATCAATAGATCCATAATACAATGTTGAATCTATCTTTGATAGATTTGTCCATTTAAAAATACTATCAAGTTTATGTATATCCCTAGACTCAAGGATAGTTTCGTATTCACCATAAACTTTACAATTAGCAATGCCATAGAAATTCATTTTTTTATTATTTTTATCGATTTTCATTTCAAACTCGGAACAGTTTCCAAAACATTTTCCTGCTGTAATAGAAATTTTATTAAATATTAGATTGTTGTCAAAATCTAATTTTCTATTATAGTATTTAAAATTTACAACGCCATCTAAAAGAACCAATGTGTCTAAAGTATATTTGCATATCTTATAGAATGATATTTTGTTTTTGTAGTTGATATAAATAGTATCATTGGAAATACTATATCTACCCTATAATATATTACCTTTTGAACTTATTTCATAGAGTGTGTCATTAATAAACTTTAAACCTATATGAGTAATTGGAATTTCATTAGGATCGTTAAAATAAAGCCATTCGCCTTCAAGATTTGTAAGTTCTTTATATTCTTTTATCTTGCAGCCAATTAATAGATAAAAAATTATATATACATAAAAGTATCTCACATTTAACCAAAATTATAGATAACGTTTCGCGGCTATGCGCCGTTTTAATGGCGTATAGCCGCTGTTAGCGGAAGTTATATTTTTTCTTCAAGTTGTCTTGTTTTTTGAATTAATGAACCCCCTAATGATTCAATTCTTTTCTTTAGCTTTAAATACTTAACATTTTTCAATTCAATAGTATTTATTCGAGAGAGTATAATTCTTCCATTTACGGAATATTGAGAAATGTAAGTCTGAAAATGAGAAATGCTATTGTCAATCTGCTCAACAGCATGAATAATGTCAGACCCCTTTAACTCTATAAAGTATGATTTATTACATTGATTTATGTCTGCGCACAATAAGTAATCACAGGCCAAATCATTACTCATAATTTTGTCTAACATATAGCATGTATAGGAAGTATTAGATTCATTATGACCTATATATTTAACTCCTTTCTTTTGTTCTAAAACAATCTTACGTTTTTTGTCACTCTTAAAAAGGATAGTATCGGGTTTTGCAATATTTTGGGGTATCATAAACTATCCAAATAATCAAAGTCATCATTAATAATTCTAGAAGCCTCATCAATCATTTCATTTTGGATAAGTTTAAGCTCACTATCAACAATTGAAATAACTTTTCCTTGTTTAAGCATATAAACACCTAATTTATTATGGTCTAACCAAAGTTTTTTATTTATTCTTCGATTAACAGCCTCTGGATTCTTTGCTCCTTGATTATGAGCATAAATTAAAGTATTAAGAGCACCTAAGATATAAGGACTATGTGTAGTGATTAAAATCTTGTTATTTTGATTGTTAAATAATAAAGAAATAAACTCTATAATGCTTTTTTGTGCTGTTGGATATAAATGAGCCTCAGGTTCTTCAATTACTACGTAAGATTTTTTATTTTCAATCAATAAATTAAAAACTAAATGTAATATCCATACAGATTCCTGTTGACCAGATGAAGAATAATTTAACTTTACATATCTATTTTTATCAATATAAATCTTTTCTCCATCCTTATCATATTTATAGTACCCTTTTAAAATGTCAGTTATTAAAGTTGTTGCTAATTCTGAAATATCTTTATCAACTTCAACATTATGGAGCAATCGTTTTTCAATAATAAAATCTCGAATGGATTTTGTATAGAGCTCACGTGTATTTGAGATTCTAAACAAAAAATCTCTCATTAATAAATCTATTTTTTTTGTTTGGATATTTTGCAATTGTTCAGATAATGTCGAAAGTAGACTTCTACCTGCTGGAATAAAAATAACATCATAATCAATATTAAATAGCTTATTTGATAAACTTTCGATTAAAGTAATAAAAGTTCTTTTTTCGGACTCGATTGTCAATAAATCCTTGGAAGACATATAACTCAATTTCTTTTGAGAAATACCCTCATTAAATCTTTTAGCTTCATTTACAATAGAAGAAAATCCGTCAACAAATTTTTTACTAAATTCAGGATTAATGTATTTGTTGTGTTTTTCAAGGGTAACCTTAATCCAAATTTCATCGGTATAAAAGAACTGCAGATATATTTCACTCAAATGGTGAGTAGTACCCCAAATACCCATGAACTTTGTTCTTAAAATACTTGAATACGTACCTAAAGGTTTAGCAATAGTTCGTTTGTCGATTAAATCATAAACATATCTTATCAAATCATCTCTTAGAGAACGAAAAAAGTATATTGATTTTGCTATAGTGCTTTTCCCGCTTGCTTGAGTTCCAATAAAAACTTGAAAGTCTGATATTTCAAGATCAATATTACTGATTGGTCCAAAGTTCTTAATTATAATTCTATGCATTGATTTTTTTTTCAAAGTTATCAATTTTTCAATATTGAATGTATGCTTTAATCGAGCTCATTAATTTCCGCTAACTCGTTTATATGTATGACAAAACCATACAATACATTCCAAATTGGGTGGATATGTATGATTTTAATCATACCAATTGCTAAGTTAAAGAAATATTTCAAATCATCAAACTGACTTTTAATCTTTTGCAAACCTTTTTGAGAAACATAAGTATATATGTCATTTATTTTGTTTTTTCGGCCTTGAATTTCTTTGGTTCTTTCCTGTATCGAGACAAGAAAGGGTGTTTAAATGGCTCTTAGCCATGCTTTTCGGTTGCGATGCAACGCTTCCCCCTTGCTCTTTGGCCTATACATTGTGTGCATCGCTGCTTGTGCTGGGACCCTATATACTACAAAGGTTTAGCCCCTACGGGGCTGGAAACGTAGTTCGTTGCTCGTTGCTCGTGAATGCCTGACTCGACCTATCATGTCATGCTGAGCCCAGCCGAAGCATCTCTTTGTACCTTCAACCCTTTTATCCCTTTTGATTGGGTTTACTGAAATCGCTCTTTGGAATGTTCCCCTTTCTGATGCAACGTTTCCCTCATACTCTTTGGCCTAAGCGTGGCGTGCATCGCTATACAAGAGGGGGATGTTATGGAGTTAAAAATATTACGCCCCTACGGGGCTGGAAACGTTGGTGGTTGTTCGTTGCTCGTTGTTCGTTGCTCGTTGTTCGTTGCTCGTTGTTCGTGTAAGCTAAGTCATACACTCTCTGATATTTGATGTTGATGGCTCATAAGACGATTGTCATGCTGAGCCCAGCCGAAGCATCTCATTGAACCTACAACTCTTTATTAATGAGATCCCTCGACTAGCTCGGAATGACAGGAGTAGTTGCTGGTTGTTCATGTATCGTTATACGTGAATGCCATTCTGTGAAACATCGTGTTACACTGTGTAACTCTGTGATAACAATTTAGTTGATTGTTGACGGTTGATGGATGGCTCGAGAATCTTAAATCTTGAATTTTGATTCTTTATTCTTTATCCTTTATCCCTTATCCTTAATGAGATTCCTCGGCAAAGTTTATCCCTATATATCGGAGCCTGGAATGACAAGTTAATTTGAAAGTTAATGGTTGCTTGTTGATGTTGGAGGGCTTGAGTTTTTGCTCAATGAAAAGAGAAATCAATGCAAGTAAAAAAGGTGTTACCAGTTAAGCAACACCTTTGCATACTGAAACTTTCAAACCTTACACGGTAAGTATTTCCTGCTCCTTTTTGTGGAGTACCTCATCTACCTTCTTGTTGTAGCTGTCGGTAATCTTTTGGATTTTGGTTTCGGCATCCTTGGCGGCATCCTCCGGAAGGCCATTCTTCTGCATCTTCTTGATTTCCTCAAGGGCATCGCGGCGGGCGTTGCGAATGCTTACGCGAGCATTTTCGCCCTCATGCTTAACCTGCTTAACCAAATCCTTGCGGCGCTCCTCGGTTAGAGGTGGCACCATAATACGAATCGATTCGCCATTATTCTGGGGGTTAAATCCCAGGTTGGCTGCCATGATGGCTTTCTCGATGGGATCAATCATCTTTTTCTCCCAGGGTTGAACAACAATAGTGCGGGCATCGGGGCTGCCAACGCTTGCCACCTGCGATAGTGGGGTCATTGTGCCGTAATAGTCAACCATAACACCCGAAAGCATGGCCGGGTTTGCCCTTCCGGCTCTGATAACCCTCAGCTCATTATCCAAATGCTCAATGGCCTTGTGCATCTTGCTTTCGGCAATATCTATAACTTTTTTTGCATCGTCAAGGTTCATGGCTTTATGATTTTTATTGTTTGGGACACTAAAAGTATTAATTTTTTACCAATGTACCAATTCTTTCGCCGGAAACAACCTTCTTCAGGTTTCCCGGAGTATTCATGTCGAATACCAGGATGGGCAGATTGTTCTCGCTGCACATGGTAAAGGCGGTTAGGTCCATTACCTTTAGCTTTTTCTCGTAAGCTTCAGTAAATGTAATCTCGTCGAACTTTAAGGCCGTTTTATCCTTTTCGGGATCGGCGGTGTAAACGCCATCAACACGGGTTCCCTTGAGTAATGCCTCTGCCTCAATTTCTACCCCGCGTAATGCCGAGGCGGTATCGGTTGTGAAGAAAGGATTACCGGTTCCGCCAGCAATAATTGCAACGTAGCCCTGCTTGAACCCTTCAATAACCTTTGCTTTGGTGTAGAGTTCGCCAACGGGTTCCATCTTGGTGGCAGTGAAAACCTTGGCCTTTCCGCCCGCCCCCTCAATAGCCGATTGTAGCGCTAGGCTGTTAATCACCGTGGCCAGCATCCCCATCTGGTCGCCCTTTACCCGGTCGAACCCCTTTGAAACGCCGCTCAAACCACGGAAAATATTACCACCCCCAATAACAATTCCAATTTCAACGCCAAGGTCAGCAACTTCCTTTATCTGTTTGGCATAGCTGGTTAGCACCTGGGTGTTAATGCCGTACCTATCATCACCCATAAGAGCTTCGCCACTAAGTTTAAGCAGTATCCGTTTATACTTTATCATTGTTTACATTTTTACGGCGTAAAAATAGCAAATTATCGGTTATGCTTTGCCAACAATTGCGTAGTAGTAGCTTCGTAACGACATGCTGTAGGTACGGAGCATCTCAGTAAGCAGCGCATTAAGTTGTTCAACACCAGTTGCCCCTGAATAGCTGTTGATCTGCTCCATCAGATTGTCAAGTTCTTTTGATTTACTGGCCTCAAACGATGGGTCTTTTACCAGAAGCGGTGGGCAGTATGTTTTTAGGGCTTTGTCAACTTTTCGGCTTCGGTCAACCGATATCTGGCTCACAACATTACGGGCAAAATCGTCGGAGTAGGGTGTAATGGGGGGGGCCGCTCTAAGTGCTTCAATTAGAGGGTTGGTATCGTAGTTGTTGAATGCCTCGCGCATGGCCAGCCATTGGAATTGCTCAAGAACCGAATGCTTGTTCGATACCAGCTGAACGGCATCGTTCTTGCTTTTTGGGAAGCCAATAATAGCCTTGAGGTTAATCCAAATCATTCGAGCGGCGCTCATTCCGGGTAGGGGGGCTGTGTGGTACGGCATCGATAGGTCGCCAAGGTAGTGCATTCCCCAGCCCATGAATCGCCAACCCCAGTAGTCGTTTCCAGTTGCAAATGCATACTCTGCCAGCGCCTTGAAAAGGCTTATGCGGTACTCAGGGTAGGTTTTCTTCAGGAATGGGCCAAAGGTATAAACCAGTTTGGCCTCGTGGTAAAAGCCCATGTGAAATGGGGCTTGGCTGCCATACTCAAGTTTGGGGTCGCCAAAGGGCTGAACTCCAAATCCGTAGGTTTTACCGTATTCGGTTCCATTATCCTCAAAAAGGCCAAGGTCAAATCCGTAGTCGGGCTCGTCGTTGGCGGTGCAAAGCACATCGATCGGAGCAACCAATTCGCTTTCCTGAATTTCAACATAGTTGGTGTGTGAAAGCGAGCTAACATCGGTTAGGGTGGTTAATTCCGATGGTGCAACTGTATTTCGGCCATTCACTTGCTGGTTGGGGAGCAAATGCAGGTAAAGCTTTAGCTTGATGTTTGGGTTTAATCGCAAGGCGGTTAAAAACCGATAAACAATATCGCCTTCATTGCGGGTATTTTTAAATTCTAACCCCTGCGGCAGCGGTGCATAGTTGGGTAGGTTGATCTTTGCCCACTCCTCATATTTTTTCAGAAAATCGGCCAACCCTTTTTCCTCCTTAATCAAAAACGATTTAAGGCTTTGCACTTCAACCGGATTTCGGTTGGTGAGGTCGGGAATGCTACTCAGTACGGGGTATGCCAGTAGCGGGTGTTCCGACCATGCTTTTGATTCAAGGGGAGTTAAAATCACACTAATTATCAACGCTATAGCTAAATGGCTCATCAACTTTTTCATGGCTTTAAAATTTATTACAATAGTATGAAAAATTTTCGTAAGCTAATTGTTTTGAACATATTATCCGAGATTCGCCCACCTTTCTCAATTTATGTATTTTGGATTATAATTAAAAAAACGGCGAAAGCATTACTGCGTTTGCCGTTAAAGTTGCGCTGGATGGTTTATCTATGCCACGATTTTGCTCGCTCAACGGCATCGGCCCATTTATCCTTCATTTTTTGCAGGGTTTCGGCTGGCATACCGGGAGTGAAAGTTTTGTCGAGTTGCCATAGGGTGGCAATTTCCTCAATGTTTTTCCAGTAACCTGTAGCTAGCCCAGCAAGGTAGGCAGCGCCCATGGCAGTTGTTTCAATTGTTTTAGGTCGGACTACGTTTATACCAAGCACATCGGATTGGAACTGCATTAGCAGATTGTTTGCTGAAGCTCCTCCATCAACCCTCAGTTCTGTGAGGTTAATCCCGGTGTCCCTTGCCATTACATCAAGCACATCCATGGTTTGGAAGGCAATACTTTCCAGTGCTGCCCGAGCAATGTGAGCACGGGTGGTTCCGCGGGAAATACCTATCATTAATCCGCGTGCATATTGATCCCAGTGAGGTGCACCCATTCCGGTAAAGCTTGGCACAAGGTACAGGTCGCCATTGTCGTCAACCTGGCTGGCTAACGCCTCAACCTCGGCACTACTTTTAATGATTCCCAATCCGTCGCGCAACCATTGCACCACAGCACCGCCAATAAATATACTCCCTTCAAGAGCGTAATAGGTTTCGCCGTTTACCTGCCATGCAACCGTAGTAATGAGGTTATTTTTTGATAAGAAGGGTTTTTTCCCTGTATTCATAAGGATAAAACAGCCAGTACCGTAAGTGTTTTTAACCATGCCCTGGTTGGTGCACATCTGACCAAAAAGGGCTGCTTGCTGGTCGCCTGCAATGCCTGCAATGGGAACTTTTGATGCAAAAAATGTAGTATTGGTTTCGTCGTAAACCTCGCTCGATGAGGCCACACGAGGTAGGATGCTTTCTGGTATTTGGAAAAGCTCCAGCAGTTCCTTATCCCATGTCAGGGTGTTGATATTAAAGAGCATGGTTCGGCTGGCGTTGGTAACGTCGGTTACGTGGGTTCGGCCACGGGTTAACTTCCATACCAGCCAGGTATCAACAGTTCCAAAAGCCAGTTCTCCGCGGTTGGCTTTTTCGCGAGCGCCGGGAACGTTATCCAAAATCCATTTCACTTTAGTTCCGCTAAAGTATGCATCAATCACAAGGCCAGTTTTTTGCCGAATGATGTCGGTGTAACCCTTGTCCCTTAGCTCATCGCAATGCGATGAGGTTCTGCGGTCCTGCCAAACAATTGCATTGTAAATGGGGTCGCCGCTGTTCCTGTCCCAAACAATGGTGGTCTCGCGCTGGTTGGTTATTCCAATGGCTTGCAGGTTTTGCCCGTTTATTCCAATTTTCGACATGGCTTCGGCTGCCACGGCCACCTGCGACGACCAAATCTCATTGGGGTCGTGCTCCACCCATCCGGGTTGAGGGAAAATCTGCTGAAACTCCTTTTGTGCCATGGAACGGATGTTCCCTGTTTGGTCAAAAATCAGGGCGCGGGAGCTTGTTGTGCCCTGGTCGAGTGCCATTATGTACTTTTCCATAGGTTTAGGTCGATTTTAGGTTTTGTTAGGGTTTCACAAATTAGCTAAGAATGTAATTTTGTGCAATAGCAAGGTAATTTTCCACCTGCTCGCGTTCCCAGCTTTTATCACGGTTTAATTCCCTTGCCATTATAGCTGCTACAGCAGGAGCTATGCGCATGCTCTCGCGGGCATCGAGCAGTAAACTACGGGTACGACGAGCCAGAAAATCTTCCACATTGCGAGCCATTTCGTGACGAACAGCCCAAACCACCTGGGCTTTGATAATTCCGAGGCTGTGGCTAATGGTTTCACCCAGTTCTGCATCTGCTTTGGCCAACTCAAGTATCTTGTCCTTATCGGTTCCATAAACATAGAGGGGGTCGCTGTAATCAACATTTTTGGTGTATCCATGGATTTTCAGATTACGGGTTTTTGATTTGATTTTTTCCCATCCCTTTACCGTTTCCACCTTGTTCACCATATCCTCAGCCATTCTGCGGAAAGTAGTCCATTTGCCGCCAACCATGGTGAATAGTTCCGACTGGGTTACAATTATCTTATGGCTGCGCGAAATCTCTTTGGTCTTTTTCGAGTCTCCTTTAGGGGCTGCAAGCGGTCGTAATCCGGCAAATACGCTGAGCACATCGCTTCGTTTGGGAGCTTTGGTCAGGTATCGGCCTGCGGTATTCAGTATAAACTCAATTTCCTCTTCCAAGGCAACAGGTTCGAGTGAGGCGTTAGGAATGGGTGTGTCGGTAGTACCAACCACTATTCTGTTGTGCCATGGAACGGCAAACAGAACTCGCCCGTCATCGGTTTTGGGTATCATCATGGCATAGTTGCCGGGTAAGAAGCTTTTATCGAGCACCACATGAACGCCTTGGCTTGGCGATATGGTTTTGGCTTGGCTGGGAGTGTCCATTTGCAGCACGTCGTCAGCAAAAACGCCGGTTGCGTTAATAATTGCTTTTCCATGGAATGTGTAGCTCTTGCCGGTTTCCAGATCCTCAGCCACAGCCCCATCGACAGTACCCTCGGTGTTTTTGGTAAGATTAACCACGCTCATGTAGTTTAGTACGATGGCGCCATGTACGGTTGCTGTTTGAAGAACGTTTATGGCTAGGCGCGAGTCATCGAATTGACCATCATGGTAGACCACTCCGGCAGTAATTTTTTTAGGTTCGATTGTGGGAATGTATTCCAGTGCTCTTTTTTTTGAAACCCTGAGCGAACGCCCAAGGCTGTAGCGGCCAGCCAGTAAATCGTAAAAGGTTAGTCCAACGGTGTACATAAGCTCGTCGAACCAGCCAAAGGTGGGTATCACAAAGCTTTGGTTTTTTACCAGATGGGGAGCATTTTTTAGCAACCTTCCGCGCTCAATGCAAGCCTCACGTACTAAAGCAATATCGCCTTGGGCTAAGTATCGTACTCCGCCATGCACCAGTTTGGTGCTTTTGCTCGATGTTGATTTGGTAAAATCGTGTTTTTCCAGCAGCAGTGTTTTGTAGCCACGGGTTGCTGCTTCAAGCGCAATTCCAATGCCTGTTGCACCACCACCAATAATTATAAAGTCGAATATTTGGTTATTCGACACGGCTTGGTTTAGCATTTGTTCCCTGTTCATATCGTAAGAATTAGTAATACAACGAAATATTTTTGGTAAAAATAGCAAATAAAACGAAATAAAACGAAATCAAATGAAATTTTTTTAAAGTATTTAATTAAGACATCGGATTTAAAAATTCACTATGTTTGAAGTAAAATTAGCAGGTATGACATTGAGCATAGCAGAGCGACATAGAAAAATTCTTGAGAAGCTCAAGGAAACTGGCTACGTATCGGTAGTTGAGCTGAGCGAGCAACTGGGAGTATCGGCGGTTACCATTCGAAAGGATCTGAAACTTCTTGAAAGCCGAAATCTGCTTTTCCGCTCGCATGGGAGCGCATCGGTAAGTAATCCATACATTGCCGATAGGCATGTAATAGAGAAAGAGCAGCTATATGTTGAGGAAAAGCAGCGCATATCGCGCTATGCGGCGAGTTTAATTACCGATGGAGAGAGCATTATTCTTGCCTCGGGGAGCACCATCAATGAATTCTCACGCCAAATAGGCGAACGGCGTAACATTACAGCTATATGTGCCTCGTTAGTTGCTGCCCGTGAGCTTGCAGTGAGGGGAGTGGCTGAGGTGCTACAGCTGGGGGGGTTAGTAAGGCATTCGGCCACATCGGTTGTTGGCCCCTTTGCCGAAAAGATGCTTGAGGGTTTTCGGTGCAGCAAGCTATTTATGGGTGTCGATGGCATTGACCCCGAATTTGGCCTAACCACAACCAATGCCCTTGAGGCCTCGCTCAACAGGCAAATGATAGCCAGCGCTGAAAAGGTAATTGTTTTGGCCGATAGCTCAAAGTTTGGTCGTAGAGGATTTAGTCGTATTTGTCAGCTCGACCAGGTTGACCTGATAGTTACCGACAAAGGAGCTAATGAACTATTTGTTAAACAGCTTGAGGAAAAAGGTGTAGAGGTAGTGTTGGTGTAGAGGTTGACTATACGGTTGCAATAACCGTAAGGTTTCCGGTTACCTTTTGGCCAATGGCTACTTTAATATCGGCATTAAGCGGGAGGAATACGTCGACCCGTGAGCCAAACTTGATGAAACCTAACTCAGAGCACTGATTTACAGGTTTCCCAACCTCGGCGTAGCATACAATCCTTCGGGCTACTGCGCCAGCAATCTGACGGAGTAGTACTTTTACCCCATCGGCACGCTCAACCACCACCGTGGTTCGCTCGTTATGCGACGATGATTTTGGATGCCAGGCCACAAGGTAGTCGCCGGGGTGATACTTGAAATACCTTACCACACCGCTTATCGGGAACCAGTTAATATGGACATTCCAAACCGACATGAAAATTGAGACCTGAATGCATCGGGTGTTTAGGTATTCGTTCTCCTCAACCTCTTCAATAGTTACAACCGTGCCATCGGCAGGCGATAAAATCACATTCTGGCGGGTTTCAATTTGCCTTGAGGGAACTCTGAAAAATCGGGTTAAAAAAGCCATGAGCAGCACCGATGCTACTGTTGCAACAATTGAAATTGCTTTTGGCAGGATTAACCACGAAACGGCACATAAAACCAACACAACTGCCAATGTTACAAATAGAATTGAGTATCCCTCCTTGTGAACTTTCATATCTACTTAAAAATTTAAATAATCATCATTACTTCAAGGTAAACATAAACCATGGGGAGCACCATTATAAGGGCGTCGAAACGGTCGAGCAGGCCCCCGTGTCCCGGAAGAAATTTTCCAGAATCCTTAACCCCTATACTGCGTTTGAACATCGATTCCACTAAATCGCCCAGTACAGCCATAAAGGTTGTAATTAATCCAATGGCAAGCCAGTGCTTTAGGCTCACCTCATCAAAAAACATTGCAATTACCCATGCAACCAGGAGCGTGGTGGCTATTCCCCCAACAAAACCCTCCCAGCTCTTTTTGGGCGAAATGCGGGGAATCATTTTATGCTTACCCATGCTCACACCAACAACGTAAGCTCCAGTGTCGTTTGCCCAAACCAGAAACAGTATGCCAAGCAGTATATTCGGGTTGTAATCCATGCTATACGATGAGCCGTTGATTGAGATGAAATTCATTAATGAGAATGGCAAAGCAATATAGAAAATACCAAGTATTGTAAAAGCGATATTCTGCATGGGTTTTTGCTGATGCCTGTAGAGCTCAACAACAAAGATTGCAACAAGCAATGGCACAAAGCCGTAAAGCGTTAGCTGCTCTATTCGGCCTGAGCTGTATAAGTACGACCAGATAAAGAAGGCCATGCCAATGAATACTCCAAGTAACGATTGTGGCCGTAACTTGGCTTTAAGCCCTAAATGGTAGAACTCAAGCATGGTAGCCGTGGTAATGGCTAAAAAAAGAATGAAAAAGGTGATATGGCCAATATAGATTGCCCCAACCAGTACGATTACAAAAAGTAATCCGCTAATGGTACGTTTTAAAAACTCGCTCAACCCTGTATATCTTTTAAAAGTTCTTTAGCTTTTTCAGCGTTTTCAGTTTCTGTATATACTGCCACTTCACCAAAAAGATAGCTTGAATCTTTACGGTTAACTACTACAGCAGGAATCTCGTTTTCCTCGAGGATTTGTTTGGCCATTTCGGCTTGCCATGCATGTGAGGTGGAAAACACCTCTTGCCAGTTTTGATCCATGGTTTACTCTGTTTGTTTTTCTTTGCTTTCGGAATCGGACTTGTGAGCCTCCTCATCAAGCTCTTTTACCAATTCCTGCTCACGGCTAAGCGTTTTCCGGGGGCCAAATATCTTCTCCAAATCCTCGCTAAAGATTACTTCACGCTCAAGCAGTAGTTCGGCTAGCTTAACATGACCTTCGTGGTTCTCAGTAAGTATTTGCTTAGCTCTTTCGTATGCCTTATCGATAATTTCTTTAACCTCCTCGTCAATTTGCTCAGCGGTTTTCTCGCTGTAGGGTTTGGAAAATGTGAATTCAACCTGGCCGGTGGAATCGTAGTAGCTTATATTTCGGAGATTCTTGCCCATACCAAAGTAAGCAACCATAGCGTAGGCCTGCTTGGTTACCCTTTCCAGGTCGCTCAGAGCGCCGGTCGATATCTTATTGAAGTTAATCTCTTCGGCTGCCCTTCCTCCAAGGGTTGAGCACATCTCATCGAAAAGTTGTTCAGTTGTGGTAATCTGTCTTTCCTCGGGCAAATACCATGCTGCGCCTAACGACCTGCCACGGGGTATGATTGACACCTTGAGCAAAGGATTAGCATGCTCAAGCAGCCAGCTAACGGTGGCATGTCCAGCCTCATGGTAGGCAATGGTACGCCGCTCCTCCTTCGATATAATCTTGTTCTTCTTTTCAAGACCTCCAATGATGCGGTCGATGGCATCCAGAAAATCTTGTTTCTCAACATACTTTTTATTCTTACGGGCGGCAATAAGAGCAGCCTCGTTGCAAACATTGGCAATATCGGCACCCGAGAAGCCCGGGGTTTGCTTTGCCAGGAAGCTGATATCGAGGTTCTCCTCAAGTTTAAGTGGGCGAAGGTGAACCTTAAAGATATCGAGACGCTCCTTGAGGTCGGGTAGTTCTACATGAATTTGCCTGTCAAATCGGCCAGCACGTAAAAGAGCACGGTCTAGAATATCGGCACGGTTGGTTGCTGCCAGAATGATAACACCCTGGTTGGAGGCAAATCCATCCATTTCAGTCAGAAGTTGATTAAGGGTGTTCTCCCGCTCATCGTTACCGGAGAAGCTTGGGTTTTTACCGCGAGCTCGGCCAATGGCATCAATCTCATCGATAAACACAATGCATGGGGCCTTTTCCTTAGCCTGACGGAAAAGGTCACGTACGCGCGATGCTCCAACGCCCACGAACATCTCCACAAACTCTGAACCCGACATGCTGAAAAAGGGGACGTTAGCTTCGCCGGCTACAGCCTTGGCGAGCAGTGTTTTTCCAGTTCCTGGAGGGCCAACCAGTAATGCGCCCTTGGGAATTTTACCACCCAGTTCGGTATACTTCTTGGGGTTTTTGAGGAAATCAACAATTTCCATTACCTCAATCTTGGCTTCCTCAAGCCCTGCCACATCCTTAAAGTCAACCCTTGGGCGAGTTTCCTTATCAAACAGTTGTGCCTTTGACTTTCCTACCGAGAAAATGTTCCCACCGCCTGGCCCGCCGCCACCGCCTCTGGAAATTCTGCGGAAAATGTAAATCCAAATGGCTGCTAGTATAACAAATGGAAGAACCCATGAGAGTATATCGGCCCAGTAGTTTGGCCGGTCAACGTATTCAGGATAAATTTTTTGGCTTTCCTCAACATTGGCTTGCGCATCGGCAAGCTGGCGCTCAAAAGTTTCAATGGAACCAATGGTAAAGTAAAAGTGAGGCCCAGCTTTTGGAACTGCTCCAAAACCTTGTCCTAATCTATCCTTGTATTTCTCTAGCTTATCTTCCTTAAGGTAAACCTCTACCTTGCCAGCGTTGCGTACCACTAAAAGCTTGCTTACTTCCTGCTTTTCGAGCATTTGGTTTTTTACCTCCTGCCAGGTGGTTAGCTGAGCGGTTTTACCGGAGTAAAAATACTGGATCAGGAAAAATCCAAGAATTATAATGATATAAACCCAATAAACGTTGAATCGTGGCATTTTGGGCTTGCCGTTTTCTTCGTTCATCATAGGGTTGCTATTGTTGTTTTCGGCCATATAAGACTGTTTCTATTATATTAGTTGATACTGTTAAACTTCTTCGTACTGTATGGCTTTAGCATCGGCCCATAGGGCTTCAACGCGGTAGTAATCGCGCCATTCGGTTTGGAATACATGCACTACAATATCGATGTAGTCCAAAACAATCCATATTGCATTTTGGTAACCGTCGGAACGGTAAACCTTTTCGCCCAGCTTCTCTAACACTTTATCTTCAATATTGTTTGCAATGGCATCTACCTGTGTGGTGGAGTCGGCATTACAGAAAACAAAGTACTTGCAAACGGCATTTGGCAAAGCGCCAATTTCAAGCGATACTGTGTTTTTCCCTTTCTTTTCTTGAATTGCATCAACAATACACGCTAGCAAATCCTCAGTGTTCGATGTTTTTTTTACCCTTTTTACTCCCATTTAATCCGTTTTTACTAAACCGCAAAATTAAGCAAAAAAAATGAACATCAACCCGTTTAAGTGGTTTACTTAAACAGGTTTGAGCTCTTGGGTGTAGCTAAATAAAGCTATACAAAGATTAGGTAAAATAAAAACGTAAAGGGGTGCTAGCCCCTTTACGTTTGAGCGGGAAACGGGACTCGAACCCGCGACCCTCAGCTTGGGAAGCTGATGTTCTACCAGCTGAACTACTCCCGCCTGTTTGCCTTGCAAATTTATAACATATTTAAGCAAGTTGGTGAACAGTTACCCTAAAAAATATTTAAGGGATCAATAATTGACGATAGCAAATCCCTTGTAGTTTGGGTTGATGATGCATTGTTAAGGCTGATAACCGGGACATTGGCCTCATTGATTATGTGGTGAGCAAATGCACCCACGTAGTTATCAAAACCTACGTTTTCCTTATGGGTCATAATGATGATAGAGTCGCACTTAATTTCATCGGCGTATTCAAGGATTTCCTGATATGCAAGATCCTCATCCTTTCGTATTAACTTTTTAGTATGGGGGATATGATTTTCTGCGTAAATGGTTGCGTATTTTTCAATCTTTTCATTTATCCGGCTTTTTTCGGGGTCGATATCGCCAAAAATTACCGATACAATATTTAGCTTTGAGCCGTACTTTAGGGCAATGGCAACAGAGTTAAAAAGGTTAATACGGCAGTTCTTGGTAAGATCTAGCGGAACGAGTACATTTTTAAATATGGTTTTTGGAACGCTTTTAACGGTTATTACAGGCCTGGTAGCTTTCATAATCACGTTTTCCAGGGTTGACCCTATTCGTTTCCCTTCCTGTGCAAATGGATAATTATCGACCATAAGGATAAAGCGGACATTTTCCTGTTCGGCGTACTCTACAATTTTATGATGTCGTTTCCCGGTTAGCACCATCAGCTTCGAGTCTTCAGGTAGCCCAAACTGGCGCGATACGTTAAGCAGCTTGTTGAAGGCCTCATTGATAAGCCGTTCCTCTTTAACCTCATCGAGCCACCAATCCTTTAAATCAAGAATATGTAGCAAATGGATTTGTGACTTTGTGATTGGGGCTAACTTTTGAGCGAATTCAATGGCCTTTTCGTAGTAGTCCCCAAAATCAACCGGGACAAGCAGTATGTCGGGCGATTTATCTTTTTTGGTAGGCATTTTAGTCCTTAAGTTTAGCGGTGATATATTCGCGGTTTAGCTTTGCAATTGTGCTAATTGAAATACCCTTTGGGCATTCGGCCTCGCATGCACGTGTATTTGTGCAGCTGCCAAAACCCAGCTCATCCATTTTGGCTACCATGCGCTTAACCCGCTCGGGCGCTTCAACTCTTCCCTGAGGGAATTGTGCCAGGTGGGTGATTTTTGCGGCCACAAACAGCATGGCAGAGGCATTTTTACAAGCAGCCACGCAGGCCCCACAACCAATACACGATGCCGTATCAAAAGCTACATCGGCATTATGTTTGGGAACAGGAATAGCATTGGCATCTTGTGCAGCGCCTGCATTCACGCTAATGTAGCCTCCGGCTTGGATTATCTTGTCAAAGGCAGAACGGTCAACAACCAGGTCTTTTACTACCGGGAAAGCCGCTGCACGCCAGGGTTCAATGGTAATAGTTTCACCATCCTTAAAGCGGCGCATACGCAACTCGCAGGTGGTAGTTCGGTGATCGTTTCCATGGGGACGACCATTGATATAGATACCGCATGAACCGCAAATACCCTCACGGCAATCGTGGTCGAATGCCACAGGGCTTTTCCCTTCCTTTACCAGTTGCTGGTTCAGCGAGTCGAGCATTTCAAGGAACGACATATCGGGGGCAACATTATCGAGTTCGTAAACCTCGAATTTCCCTTTACTACGGGAATCTTTCTGTCGCCATATCTTGAGTTTCACCTTCATAGCCTTAAGTATTATATGGTTGATGAAATGCTATTTGTAGCTGCGCTCTTGAAGCTTTACGTATTCAAATTTCAGCTCTTCCTTATGGAGTATTGGCTCCTTACCATCGCCGGTAAATTCCCAGGCTGCAACATATGAGTAGTTCTCGTCGTCGCGTTTGGCCTCACCGGTTTCGGTTTGGCTCTCCTCCCGGAAATGCGCACCGCAACTTTCCTTGCGGTTGAGAGCATCGTAAACCATGAGCTTGCCGAGCTCAAGAAAGTCGGCAACACGGTTTGCCTTTTCCAGTTCCTGGTTAAGCTCGTTGACAGTATCGGGAACCTTAAGGTTTTTCCAGAACTCATCCTTTAGCTCATCGAGCAAAGTCAGGGCCTTTTTTAGACCTTCCTCGTTGCGAACCATTCCGCAGTAATCCCACATGATTTTTCCAAGCCGCTTGTGGAAGCTGGTTGCCGTTTCGGTTCCGTTTATCGACATCAATTTTTCAATTCTATCCTTAACCTCTTTTTCGGCTGCATCGAACTCGGGGGTACTGGTGGGGATTTTTGGTGTTTTGATCTCGTCGGCCAGGTAATCGGCTATGGTGTAGGGTAGGATAAAGTAGCCGTCGCCTGAGGTTTGCATGAGCGAACTGGCACCTAAGCGGTTTGCTCCATGATCGCTAAAGTTAGCTTCGCCAATGGCGTAAAGCCCAGGAATGGTAGTCATCAGGTTATAGTCAACCCAAAGTCCCCCCATGGTGTAGTGACCGGCAGGGTATATGCGCATTGGAACCTCGTATGGCGACTCGCCGGTAATTTTCTCGTACATCTCAAACAGGTTGCCGTAGTTTTCTTCGATATACTTGCGGCCTTTTTTCTGAATGGCATCGCGGAAGTCGAGGTAAACCGATAGGCCTGTTGGGCCAACTCCGTAACCTGCATCGCAGCGCTCTTTGGCAGCACGCGAGGCTACGTCGCGAGGAACAAGGTTCCCAAAAGCCGGGTAACGACGCTCCAGGTAGTAGTCCCGTTCGTCCTCTGGTATCTCGTTGGGCTTACGGGGGTCACCCTTAGTTTTAGGCACCCACACCCGGCCGTCGTTTCTTAGCGACTCCGACATGAGGGTTAGCTTGCACTGGTGGTCGTTTAGTACAGGAATGCTGGTTGGGTGAATTTGCACAAAGCTGGGATTGGCAAATAGCGCGCCACGTTTATGAGCGCGCCATGCGGCTGAGCCATTTGAGTTTAGTGCGAGTGTGGATAGGTAATAGATTGTACCATAGCCTCCAGTTGCCAAAACTACTGCATGAGCCGAGTGGCGCTCAATTTCACCAGTTATTAAGTTACGGGTAATAATACCACGTGCCTTTCCATCAATAACTACAAGATCCATCATTTCGCGGCGGGGGTATATGGTAACGGTACCCTTTTCGATTTGTCGCGATAGGGCAGAGTAAGCACCAATAAGGCATTGCTGGCCGGTTTGCCCCTTGGCGTAGAAGGTTCGTGAAACCTGAACACCCCCAAACGAACGGTTTTCAATTAATCCACCATAGTCACGGGCAAAGGGAACTCCTAGTGCTGTGTAGTGGTCAATTACAAGGTTACTTACCTCAGCCGCACGGTAAACATTAGCTTCACGGGCCCTGAAATCGCCACCCTTAATCATATCGTAGAATAGCCTGTAAATGCTATCATTGTCGTTCTTATAGTTTTTGGCAGCGTTTATTCCTCCTTGCGCTGCAACCGAGTGCGCCCTGCGCGGGCTGTCCTGGTAGCAAAATACTTTTACGTTATACCCTAACTCCCCCAGCGTAGAGGCAGCCGATGAACCTGCAAGCCCGGTTCCTACCACAATGATATCGAGCTTGCGCCTGTTGGCTGGGTTAACTAATCTTAACTTGGCTTTATGGTTTGTCCACTTGTCGGTCAGGGGGCCGTCGGGTATCTTGGCATTTAGCTTATTCATAGCTGTAGGATATTTATTATCGGTTTAATATCTACTTAAACAGTAAAAAATAGATTGGGATAAGGCTAAACCCTGTTCCTATGACAATGGCATAAACATAGGCCACCACCTCAAGGCGTTTTAACCATTTGGTTCCATTCCATCCAAGGGTTTGGAAAGCAGCCCAAAAACCATGGCTCAGGTGTAATCCAAGAAAAATTGCACCAATCACGTAAAGCAAATCGTACCACCAGTAGTTTATGAAAAGTCCTGCAACCAAAGCGTATGCGTTGGGCATAGTGTCGCTCCCGTAAGTAATGGTTTCAACGGTTCCAAACTTTAGCTTCCAAAAGAAATTTGCTAGGTGTATGATTAAGAAAATGAAAATGGTAGTACCCAGAATGAACATATTTTTCGACGACCAGGTTGAAAGACCATTAGAAGTAGTTCTTGAGTAACCTATAGGCCTTGTTCTTTGATTTTTGATGGTCAGGTAGGTTGCATAGATAATGTGAAACACAAAGCCTATTGCCAGCAAGGGCTCAATTACCTTAATGGCAGGGTTGCTGCCCATGAAATGAGCTGCTCGGTTAAAAACCTCACCATCGCCCACCAGTAGCAGCATGTTTACCGTTAAATGAACTAGCAGGAATACCATTAGGAATAATCCGGTTATGCTCATTACCAGCTTTTTCCCAATTGATGAGTTAAACATTTCAATCATAGCTTATCGGTTTAATTGGCAGTACAAGTTATTAAATTTTGCTTTTAATCTTATGCTTATGATTTAATTTAACATTCTAAATATTTAACCGGGAGATGACAATAGAAACGCAAAAAAACATATAAACACCTTGTCTCTATTGACTTTCCTGAGGTAACCCCGACTTATCAAAATTTTTCATTCCGAACTTACGGAATGAATTGATTTTGTTAGTCGATACGTCAATTGTTTTTTTAATTGACGCATTTGGGTTTAATACTTTTCCATAACGCTTTATTGCGAATGGGGTTAAGTGTAAGGTGTTGATAATAAATAAAATAAAGGGTTTCCCGAATCGAGAAACCCTGTAATATTCAATAATTCAAAGGATTAACAAATCCTTTGTGGGTAATTCAATATAAAATAGCCTAGTTGTTAACTACTGTACTACGGTAAATTTTACTGTAGGCTGGGCAAGTTTTTTTAGAGCAAGAACTTGCCAATACTGCTACAAATGCAAGTAGCAATATTCCAGTTACGATTCTTCTAATTTTCATAGGCCAAAATTTTATACAAATGTTACTTTACTTTACCACACTTGCGTAGGCTGGACATGGGATATTGTTATGGCATGAACTTAAACCTACGGATATAATAACACAAACAACTACTAGGACTAAAAGTTTACCTTTAAGTTTAAACATTTTACTCATCGCTTCTCAAAATTCAGTTAATCTACCCAGTTCATAAACTTCCGCAAGGAATAATTTTTTCGCAATTTAGTAAAATTATTTTGACAAAACGAAGATATTCGATGATTTGCATTACCATTTTGTTGATAAAAACACAAAATATTGAAAGAATGTTTTTTGCTTTTTCATTTCATAAAGATATTAACAGTAAGGTTTAAGTCTTAGCCTGAAAAACTATTTTGTATAACTTTCCGGAGTGAAAAGATTTTATGGATGGATAGCCAATTTTATGTCGATGTTATTCTGCCTTTAGCACTTCAGGCAACATACACATACTCAGTACCCCTAGAGATGGTAAAAATGATTCACCCTGGGGTGCGGGTTGTTGTATCGTTTGGCCAACGCAGGCTTTACTCAGCTCTGGTTTACAGGGTGCACTCAAATAGGCCACAGGTGAATCAGGTAAAGGATATTTTACAGGTAATTGACACTACACCAATTGTACTTTTCAACCAGTTTAGGCTGTGGGAATGGCTTGCTGAATACTACATGTGCTCCCTTGGCGAGGTAATGAAAGCTGCACTTCCATCGGGTTTAAAAATGGAGAGCGATACCTATATTGCATCGGCCGATGCTGATGAAATTGACCTTACCGATGAGGAGATGACTCTTATCCATTTGCTGGGGCAAAAACGTAAACTTACCATCCAGCAGCTTTCCCAAAAATCGGGTCTCAAACATCCAATGAGTGTAATAAAATCGATGCTGGAGCGCAAATTACTTTTTATAACAGAGGATATTGAGTCCGATTATCGCCCTAAAACCGAGAATTATATTGCATTGGCACCTGAATACTCCGATGAGAAAAAACTATGTGAGCTAATTGATACACTCAAACGTGCACCAGCACAGCAAAGGCTAATACTTGCCATTGCCTCGCAGGCAACAAACCCAAACGATTTGTCCACTGCCCGGATTCTTAGAAAAACCCTTTTGGAAAAGGTTGATGTGTCGGCATCCGTTTTAAAGTCGTTAATTGAAAAGGGCTATATTGTTCAGGAAGAGGTTACAACTTCAAGAATCGATGACCTAAATAACGAGAAGGTTATTCGTACACCCTTTACCCTGGAAGATTTTCAGATTAACGCACTCAATGAAATACAAAGCCAGTTTAACTCACACGATGTTGTGCTACTGCACGGTGTTACTTCAAGCGGTAAAACTGAACTTTACATAAACCTTATTAACCAAGCACTACAAAATGGGAAACAAGTGCTTTACCTGTTACCCGAAATTGCATTGACCACCCAAATTATTAATCGTCTGCGTAAAGTTTTTGGGAATAGGGTTGGTGTTTATCACTCTAAATTTTCCGATGCCCAACGCGTTGAGGTTTACCTGAAAATGCTAAGCGAGGAGCCCTTTGATATCATTCTTGGGGTTCGATCTTCAATTTTTTTGCCTTTTTCACGATTAGGGTTAGTAATTGTTGATGAGGAGCATGAAAATACATTCAAGCAGTACAACCCTGCACCCCGATACCACGCTCGCGATACTGCTATTGTCCTAGCCAAACAGGCTGGGGCAAAGGTTTTGCTTGGTACCGCAACACCGGCAGTAGAGACTTACTTTAACGCTAAATCCGGTAAGTTTGGATTAGTTAAGATGCTGGAGCGCTTTAGTGGTTTGGAATTGCCACGTACTATTGTGGTTGATACCCGCGATGCTCGTAAGCGTAAGCGAATGAAGTCGCACTTTTCCGATACGCTCCTGAGTGCCATCGAGAACGCTCTTTCCCAAAAGGAGCAGGTAATACTTTTCCAGAACAGGCGCGGGTATGCTCCATTTATTGAGTGTGCCGATTGCGGTTGGGTTCCACACTGCGAGCATTGCGATGTTACCTTAACTTACCATAAACATTCCAATCTGCTTACCTGCCACTACTGCGGTTTTGGTATGGAGCAACCTGGATCGTGTCTGGCTTGCGGGAGCACAAACCTGCAGCCTAAGGGCTTTGGAACCGAAAAGGTTGAGGATGAACTTACAGTTTTCTTCCCCAATGCCGTTATTGAGCGCATCGATTTGGACTCTACTCGTTCACGCTCATCGTATGAGCGAATTATTTCGGGCTTTGAGCAAGGTAAAATTGATATTCTGGTTGGCACCCAAATGGTTACCAAGGGGCTCGATTTCGACCGGGTTAGCCTTGTAGGCATTCTAAATGCCGACAACATGCTCAACTTTCCCGATTTCAGAGCGTTTGAGCGAAGTTTTCAGCTGATTACTCAGGTTAGCGGGAGAGCCGGACGAAAAGGGAAGCAGGGTTTAGTTATCATACAAACGGCGCAGCCCGATCATCCCGTTATTAAAAGCGTTACAGGTAACAACTTTTTTACTTTTTGGGAATGGCAGCTGGCTGAACGTAACCGGTTCCATTACCCCCCTTTTTACCGCCTTGTTCGGATTACCCTCAAACATAAGGATAAGCAGCACTTGGAAGATACCGCTGAGAATCTGGCAAAAACCCTAAGGCACTCGCTGGGTGAGAATGTATTGGGGCCTGAGCCTCCAATAATTTCGAGAGTACAAGGGCTATATATACTCGAGATTCTTGTAAAGATTAAGCGTGAGCAGCCCTTGCAGCGAATCAAGGAATTTATTGGGTATAGTATTACGATGTTAAAGCAAAAAAGGGAAACCAGCACGGTGGTTATCGCCATTGATGTTGACCCATACTAAACCCTAAAGGTAATCGGCTTTTGATTCCTTGCTTGCTGTAAAAGGCGCAATGGCACGATGGTAAATACCCTGAACATAGGCTATAGCCATACCGTAGTTGGTAACGGGTATACCCGCTTCAACAGCCGGACGCAAGCGGTTAATAAGCTGTTTGCGGGTAATCATACAGCCACCACACTGAATAACTAGTGAGTATTCCTTGATATCGCGGGGTAGCGCATCGAGGCCTGCAACTACATCGTACTCGAGCTGTTTCCCGGTAAAGTTCGATATCCACCTTGGAATCTTAACTCTACCAATATCGTCGCATGAAACATGGTGGTTGCAGCTCTCCAGCAGAAGCACCCTGTTGCCATCCTTTAGCTCCGAAATTTTTGGAGTACCCTTAAGGTAGTTGTCAAAATCGCCTTTCAGGCGGGCTAGGAGTATGCTAAAGCTGGTTAGCGGTATATCGCGGGGGATCGATGCATCGGCTTTCACAAAAATTTGGCTATCGGTGATTGCTAATGCAGGTTTAACCTCAGTTTTGCGCAGGAAGGCATCAACTTCGCGCTCCTTAAGAACAACTGCCACGGCATCGTTGTCCAGAACATCACGGATAGTCTGAACCTGCGGGAGTATTAACCTGCCTGCGGGAGCTTCAACATCAATAGGGGTGATAAGTAAAACGATATCTCCGTACGATATCAGATCGCCTAGTAGTGTTGGTGTCCTGTACGACGATTCGGGGATGGCTTTCTTGATAAGATTGATTAGCTCGTCGGGTTGCGCTTGTGATTTGCAGCTGATATCGATAAATCCCGAATGCCTTTTGCCACTTAGCATTTCCTTGAAATTGTTTGTGGCCGGCTCAATGTCACTTTTATTATGAACCACTAAGTATGGTGTATCGGTTTTGGTAAACTCGTTTACCAGCATTTCCTCGTAATCGCCCCAAGTATTTGAGGTAACAACCAAGAGGGCAAGGTCGATATGGTTTATGGATTGAAGGGTTTTTTCAACCCTTTTCTGCCCAAGTTCGCCAACATCGTCAATACCGGCAGTATCGACCAGTATTACAGGCCCAAAACCGGTTATCTCGAACGATTTTTTTACCGGGTCGGTAGTTGTACCTGCAAAGCCAGATACTATGGCAACATTTTGCCCGGCAAGCAGATTAATTAACGAGCTTTTGCCATTGTTTCTGCGGCCATAAATACCAATATGCGGCTTTGTTTCTTTCCCTTTCTGCATAAATCATGTTGTTACTTCGCAAAAGTATTGAAATATTTTCCAAAAAATAACCTGACAGTCAGCACAATGTTCAAATCATTTGGTTAACTTGCATTACTTTAAACACATAAACTTAAAAAAATGGTACGTAAAACATTTGCATTTTCCTTGATTATTGCCCTAATGGGCGTAACCATGGTAACCGAGGCTCAAGTAGGCGGTTTCCTAAAGGATAAAGCCCAAAAAGCCGTAGCTAAAAGTTTGAAACGTGGCGAGGATGAAAAAAAGGTTGAGGAGGAGCAGCAGGAAGAACAGTCCGAAAAACAGGTGAAGAAACAGCCTAGCGCTGCTGATAGGTATATGCAGCAAAAGATGATGGGACTTATGGGTTTTAAAAACGTTAAGTTTGACCCTGCATATAGTTTTACCTCGAGCATGAAAATGGATATTGAAACTGTCGATTCAGCCTCAACTGAGGTAAATAAGGGGGCCTACGCCTTTTACTTCGATAAGAACTCACAGAATTTTGCCATGGAGTTTGAAGCTTTGAATCGCGAAACGGGGAAAAAAGAAAAATCGCTGATGATTTTTGACTATAAGAACAAAGCGATGCTCATTTTAAGCGATAAAGATGGAGAGAAAAGCGGCATAGCCATGAACTTTGAACCCGACTCAATCCAACAGGAAAAGGGGAAAGATGAACTGGCTGAGCCTGTACCCCAGGAGGATTTATCGGCCTATAATATGTACTACAAGGCCACAGGACGTACCAAAAGTGTTTTGGGTTACAAGTGCAAGGAGTACGTTTATGAAAACCCTGAAGGCAAGGTAGAGCTTTGGGCCACAAACGATATAAAGTATAATTACTCCGAGGCTTTTGGCCATATGAATGGTTTCCAGTACCTGGCTACCGGTGGAACTGCATACCTTTTGGGGACTGTTCTTGAGATGCATTTTAAAGATGCAAATTCCAATGCCCGTGCCGATTTCTGGATTAAGGAATTTAACCCAAACTTATCCAAAACACTAAGCGTTGCCGATTACCAGATTGTTGGCTTAGGGGGTGATAAGAAGTAGGTATGCTTATAAACCGAAGTTCCATCAATTAACAAATTCAACAGGGCTAATTTTGGAGGAATGAATCGGAATGAATCGGAATATGATGAAGTTAGAGGAAGTTATAGTCCGTTAACCGTGAACCGTTAACCGTTAAAAGTTAATTGCGTGACTTTAGGTTGGAATGAATCGGAATGAATCGGAATATGATGGAGTTAGAGGAAAGTTAGTAAGAACTAAATAGTTAAGTATTTTGGTGTTTCCTATAGTTTGTTCACATTTTAATATAGTTCATTATTCTCAAGGGTTTTTATGAAAATCAAAGAGGCTGGTTTATTATAACCAGCCTCTTTCCCTTTTAAACAGAATAGATTTTAGTGGGTATATATATATTGGTTAGGTTTGGGTTACTGTGCAAAGAAGTATTCGTTAAGATCGTACAAATCCTGTAGGGTAAGGTTGTTTGTACCATCAAAAAACTCATTTACTGCCCTCATTAATTCTTGGAACGAGATGTATCCATCGGCATTGGAGTCAACAATCCTGAGTTTGTCAGGAATTTTACCCGGTGTATAGCTAAGGCTTCGCGACCAAACATGGGTTACCGGAATTAAACGAACCTGCTTACGCGAAACAGCCTCGCTCTTTCGGTTAAACATGGCAGCCAGCACATCGGCTGTTACCTGCGAGCCACTCTCGTCAACAATAGCGCCCTCCGGGGTATTAGGCTCCTTGTCCATGTAGTCGAATACACCATCAAAGTCCGTATCGGATGGGCATCCTACTGAATCGACAGCAACACCTGCCGGAGTATCTGGGCACTCGTCAAACCTATCGAAAACGCCATCTCCATCAGCATCGCTAAAGAAAATTTCGTAATCGTAATCCTCGCCCAGCATAGCAAAAACCCTCTCCACAAGAATTGTTTTTGGATCGGAGAAAAGGTCGAAATTCATGGTAAAGTAGGTAAAGCTAAATATATCCTTGATATTATTCTTAACAGGATATCCCTGAGCTTTGGCTATTTTACTGTCGTAGTTGTCAATTTTATCGCTAAAGCAGTAGTTAAAAGCGGCTCCCACCCTAAGGTTTACTCTATCGGAGAGGTAAAAGTCGAACCCAAGATCAAATGGAATTGAAAAGGTTTGTTGCGATATACTACCCTGCTTATAAAGATCTTTACCCGACAAGTCGGTTTCGTAATCGCTATCAAATCTAACTATTCTTGCACGGTAGGCATCCGGCCCATACTCAGGGAAATTTCGCATGGTTCCATCGGACCAGAAGTAGTAAAAGTTCCCCGAACCGTTGTTGAGGAAATTGCCCTTAGGGCTAAAGAAAATGGTCGAAAAACCTATTGACATGTAAGGCTTAAAGCGCTTTGCAGGACCAAAAACATGGCCAAAGTTGTACTCAAACGATAAACCTAGCTGGAAGATATTGGTTTTAAAGGCCGAGTTAACAAAAATGGGATTGTTCAAGTCATCGAGGGGCAATGGCTGCTGTTGCATAAGGTAGGAGAGTTTGGGGTCGTGGGCAAAAATATCGCCATATATGGCAAAGATGTTTCCCTTAAAGTAGTGCTTGCGGCCCACTAGGTTGGAAACGTTAAGTTTCCCTGCAACATTCCCGTAAAGAGGGGAACTGATTGGATTTCGTACATCACCCCAGAAACTTAGGTAACCAACTCCCAACGAAATTACTGGTTTGTAAACCGGATTTTGAACTTCGACTATAGTATCGAGTATTCCTTTGTAGTATTCTTCTTCATCAATTTGTGCCCGAAGCGCATTGGGTAGCACCACCAAAAGTGCCAAAACGGTTACTAATCTCCCTAAGTGTAATTTAAATGGTTTTTTCATAAAACTACCTGTACCACTTTTGACTAGTAATCATTAACGCTTCCTGCACAGTAATACGAGTCCCGTTGTTGTATGCAGTAACAAAGGCATCGTTAATTCTTGTGGAGTTCCAAATAAGTATTCTAAAATCGCGAGCCTCCTTGTATTCCTTGAAAGAACCGATGGAATACTTGTACCATCCCTCATGTTTTTCAGTTCTAACATCATGCTTGATGTTATAGCGGGTAAAGTATCGTTTAATATCAATGGGTTTATGTCCGGCTGCAATTTGAACCCTGTAGTAAACCCCTTTTTCAGGCATAAGCATAAAGGGTTCCATATCAAATTCAGGCTTGGCTTTGCGCTTTGGCTTGTCTTCAATTTTTTTATACTCTATTGGGATATCAATCCCTCCTTCGGAGTATGGGGTAAAGCCTGAAATAATGTTAGCCCCTTCGGTTGAAAAAGTTGAAGAAATTAGTCCGTCTAGCGCAGCAGGGTCAATGTTGGTTAGGTCGATATCTTTTTGGATAATTTCAATTATCCTGGTAGCCTCACCCACAAGGTACGAGAAGGTTCCCTTTAAGCTAACGGTAATATTTCCTTTCCCATCGGGGGCAATAAGTTTGTACGATACAACAAATCGGGGTTCGGCCGGGAGGTTCATCCAAAGGAATTTAACCTTTTGGTCCTTGAAGGAGAAAACAGCATCCTTGGTTTCAACAGCTTCGGCCGTAAACCCTTCCGGAACATCTTCTTCAATTTTGGCAAACTTTTGGGCATTACCCTTGTTTACTAGTAGTTTTACCAGATAGTCATTTTCAGTACCTGAAGGGATAGGGGTTTGCCTTATGCATCTAACATTGCTAGCTACAAATCCAACTGGAGCCTGAGGTGGAATAATGGTTTGAAACTCGTTTATGTCAACAATTAAATTGGGGTCAATCCTGGTCGATGGGTTTATACTAATGGTGGAGGTTTGGAATTCGGCTGTTTTTCGTTCATTATTGTCAACGTAGGCAAAGGTTCCTTTTAGTGTGAACGACCCTTTTAGCCTCTCGTCAACCTTTATCCGGTAAACCAAACGCATCTCCTTACCTTCAGGTAGACGAAGCCATACGAATCGGAGCTTTTGTTCGTCAAATGAAAAGTCACCAAGCGATGATTCCACTAGCTGGGCTGTTAAACCCATGGGTAAATCCTGTTGTAGGCGAGCAAAACCGCTAAGGTTTCCTTTTTTCAAAATAACTTCAACGTCAAACTCGCTTCCGGCGCTTACTGCCTTAGGAACATTTACATTTAATGCAACATCGTTTCCAATCAGGAAACTCAGTAGGGTAATGCCAACCAGGTTATATAACGCTGTAACGATACTAGGCATCGTTTATTGGGCTAAGGTTTAGGTTCACAATAGGGTTAATTAGTTACAATATTAAGAAATAATTGTTTAAAATGTAACAAAAAAGCCCAAAAATCTAATCCTTTGGGCTTTTAAATAGAGTAATTGTTACTAACAAATATTGTATAAGCAACAATAAATCAGTATGATAAATTGTTGAAAACTTTGCGTTATTTATAGGAAAAAGTGCTACCTCCCAGAAATTCACGTATGATTGAGGTGGGCGGCACTTCGCGTTCCGATACTGGAGTAAAGTAGCTTAAGAACTTAAGCAACCTTTGGGCCTCATCGTATTCCGGTCGGGTTGGTGGAACCTCCTGGATTATTGGCTCAGCAAAGCGTTTAAGAACGCTAAACTCGTAAAGCAGGGCTGAGTTAAACATAACGTTGGCTTCCTCCTGGAAAGGGAATATGTTTCTATCCTCACCACGACGAACGCTTTCCCACCTGCCAATGGTGTCCAGTGCGCTATACCCACGATACCGATAATCTCTTACTATTCTGCGTATTAAGCGGTTATCGGTTGTCGGTATCCGGTTTATGCCATCGATGGAAATTGAGGTTAGTGCCGAAACGTAAACCTTGAACTTTTGGTTGTTGGGGATTAGGTGGGTTAATGCCGGGTTTAAGGCATGAATGCCCTCAATTATTATTACGCCATTGGGTTCAATCTGAAGCTTGGTACCATCAAAAAAGCGCTTACCCTCCTCAAATGAGAATTTGGGAATTTCCACCTCTTCGCCCTTAAGTAGCCTGACCAGGTCATTGTTAAAATACTCCACATCAAGCGCGTCCAGTGCCTCAAAGTCGTAGTTTCCGAACTCATCCTTAGGGGTTTTCTCCCTGTCAACAAAATAGTTATCGAGCGAGATAGTATATGGTTTTAATCCATTTACTTTTAGCTGAATTGCTAAACGCTTGGCAAATGTTGTTTTGCCTGACGATGATGGCCCAGAGATAAGAACTAGCCTGACGGGTTCAGGTTGCTGGTGTATTCTATCGGCAATGTCGGCAACCTTTTTCTCGTGCAGAGCCTCCGAAATTTTAATTAGTTCGCTGGCGTTGCCATTGGCAACCTCCTGGTTAATAGCTCCTACATTCTCTACACCTAAAATCTCAAGCCAATCCTTATATTCCTGAAAGATTTCGAACATCTTATTCTGAATAACTACATCCTCCACTTCATCGGGTTGGAAGTGTTTAGGCACCCGCAGCAGCATTCCATCGTAATACTTAGTAAGGTCAAACACCTTTAGGTATCCCGTTGATGGGACAAGGCTTCCGAAGAAGTAATCGGCCATGTCGCCTAAGTAGTAAACGGAAGTGTATAGGGTAGGACGGGTCTCGAATAACCTAGCTTTATCTTCGTAACCCAATTCTCTAAAAAGTTTTATGGCATCGGATGTTAGCACCTTATCGCGTCTAAACGGTAAATCGGCAGCCACAATCTCACGCATTCTATCGCATATGTTGAAAATTAACGGTAATTCCAGGGGCAGATTACAGCCGTCAATCTCGCAGTAGAAGCCTTTGGATACGGAGTGCTCAATTCTTACCTTAGCACCGGGGATAATATCGCGTACAGCTTTTTGTAGCAGGAAAAACAGCGATCGTTGGTACATTCGCATTCCTGCAGGGTGAGTAATATCGATGTATCGTATTGTTTTTGGAGTAAAAACTTCATAGTCTAACTCCTTGAGCTGGTTGTTAACCATTGCCCCCAGGATCTGGTATTCGGATTTTATTTCGAATATTTTTGAGATTTCCAGAAGTGAGTGTCCGGGAGTTACACGAACCTTTTGCCCGGTATTCTCAATAACTATTTCTACTTCCTTGCGCATAAGTATCAAAATTTTTCAAAAGGTACAAAATTTACAGTTTGATGTTGGCAAAGTAAACGTCTTCAACTTTATATTTCTGCTTTAGGTTCGAATCAACAAGGTATTTTAGCGTATTGGTATTGCTGCTCGAGTAAAACTCTATATTGGTACTATGAAGGAGATTATCAATACATGGCAACCCATTATTTTCTAATACCCTTTTAGTTTGCAATGCAACTGCCGGAGCAGGATCCACAATTGCGACGTGTTCAGGCAGTATTCTTTCCAGCACAGGTTTTAGGAATGGGTAATGGGTACAGCCCAAAACCAGATGGTCAATATTGCAATCAACCATTGGGTCGATATATTTGTGAAGAAGCTGTTCTGCCTCAGGGGAATTTGCTTTTCCGGATTCAACTAGCTCTACTAGCCCTTCGCCCACCTGGAAGCATACATTAACATCGGTGGCATACTTTCGGCTGGTTTCAATATAAAGACGCCCCTTAAAAGTTCCTGCGGTAGCTAAGACCCCAATGCTTTTGGTTTTAGTGTTTTGCGAAGCTGGTTTTATTGCAGGTTCCATTCCTATGAAAGGGATGCTGTATGAACTTCGTAAATTGTCAATTGCAGCAGCTGTTGCGGTGTTGCAGGCTACTACTATTACCTTGCAGCCTTTTGCAATAAGGAATTGGGTTATTCTATCCGAAAGATTAAAAATTTCCTCGGCGGGCTTTGAACCGTAAGGGCAATTTGCTGAATCGGCAAAGTAGACATACTTTTCGTTGGGCATGATCCTAACCAGTTCTGAAAGAACTGTAAGCCCACCTGCACCCGAGTCGAAAATTCCTATAGGATTACAATTGCCGCTCATTTGCTTTCAAATAAAATAGGGGCTAAACGAACAAAGTTCAGTTTACCCCCTAAATATAGAGTTATTGTATGTTTACTTGGTGATGCCTAACTCTTTCTTAACCAACGGAGTAATATCTATACTCTGTTCCGAGAAGTAAAGGAGAACCCCAGAGCTGGTATCGAAAATGTAGGTAAATCCGTTTGCTTTGGCAACCTTTTTAATAGCCGCATCGGCTTTATCAATAACTGGCTTCATGGTTTCAGCTTGGTAGCGCTGATAATCCTGTTCTGCAACCTGCTGGTATTCCTGAGCCCTCTGCTGCATATCGGTGAGCTCTTTTTCTTTCATCTCGCGGATAGCATCGGTGAAGGTTGCACGTTTTTGTAGGTAATCCTGATATTTCTTATTGAACTCTACCTGGAGTTGCTCAATCTGATCCTGTAACGACTCAGCATACTTTTTGATTTTTGCCTCAGCGCTATCCCTGTCGGGCATAGCTTTAAGTAGTTCCTGGCTGTTAATATGACCAAATTTATAGTTTTGGGCGTTTACTCCTGAAAAATTAAATGTTAGTAGAGCAACTATTGCTAATCCAAGAATCTTTCTCATTGTTTATCGTTTTTAGTTTAAGCAAATATATAAAAATTATTTAAAACCTAAGCGCTGGAGAACTTCTTCGCTCTTGTCGAATCGTGGGTTAGTGTAAATCATGTTAGGTGAGGCGGCGGCGTCAAATATTACAGCATACCCCCCTTCAACTGCAATCTCTTTGATTGCATTAAAAACCTGATCCTGTATGGGTTTAACCAGTTCCTCGCGTTTCTTGAAAAGTAGCCCATCGCGGCCAAAATACTTCATCTGTAGCTCCTTAACCTGGCGTTCTCGGGCTATAATCTCATCCTCTCGTTTCTTTTTCATTTCCTCAGTCAGGAGTACCTTCTCGGTTTGGTAGTCCTTGTACATCTTGTCAACCTCGGCATACTTTCCCTCAATTTCTTTCTGGTATTGCTCGGAAAGTTTGTCGAGCTGTTCCTGGGCGGCTTTATACGATGGTATTTTTTTTAGAATGTACTCGGTATCGACGTAGGCAAATTTTTGAGCCCAAGCCCCAAGTCCAATTGTAAGTGCTACTATAATCAGAATGGCTCTCTTCATAACTATTTAATATTTGGTTCAGGTTTAAGCAATACAATTTATATGCCAAGTTTAACAATTTTAACCATAAGGGTTAAAAAGGCATTCCAATAATGAAGTGGAACTGACCCTTATGTGCATCGGGACGGCCTGGTACCTTATCGAAGCCATACCCCCAGTCAACACCTAACATTCCTAGCATGGGAAGGAAAAAGCGAGCCCCAACTCCAGCTGAGCGGTGAACATTAAAGGGATTAAAATCGCCTGCATTCTGCCAGGCATTACCAGCTTCAAGGAAAGTAAGCAGGTAGATTGCAGCCTGAGGTTTTAGTGAGATTGGGTAACGCAGTTCAACAGTGTACTTATCGTATAGGTGTGCATTGCCAACCAAACTTCCCCCAACCCTCACATAGGGTGTAAGTGAACCGTTCTGGTAGCCCCTTAAACCAATGGTCTCTTTTCCGTAAAGGTTGTACCCCGACATACCATCACCGCCAAGGTCAAATCCCTCGAATGGGGAGTGCCCTAGCTTACTGTTGAAGTATCCCATTACCCCCATCTGGAAGTTGGTGTAAAGAACCAAATTTTCAACCAGAGGGATATACCACTGTATTCTGCCTGTCCACTTGTGGTACTCAATCCATTTGTACTTTTCCGAGTCGGACATGGGGTTACTGTAATCCTTGCCATTGAAAAGGGAGTAGGGCGGGGTAATTTGAAGCGAGAGCGAAAAGTTTGAGCCTGTTCGGGGGTATATCATCTGGTCGGTGGAGTTACGGCTCAAGGTAACCTTGTAACTTAAATTGTTCGACTGCCCATCGGTAAAGATAAAGTACCCTGACCAGTTGCTCAGCTTATAGTTTTGAATTCCCACCTCATTGTAAATGGTAAAGTAATCGTCGGGCCATTTTAACCGGGTGCCAATTCCTACTGAAGCTCCGCTTACCCTGAAGTATTTATCGCTAGACTGATAGAAGTAGCTAACTCCACCCGACTGGATTGTTCTATAGAGCGAGAAAGAGAAGTTAGTAGGTTTACGTCCACCTAGCCACGGCTCAGTAAATGAAAGGCTAAACGCCTTATAGTATGTTCCGTTGGTCGAAGCTCTGATTGCTAACGACTGGCTATCGCCCGATGGAACTGGACGCCAGGCGTCCTTATCGAAAATTCTGCGAACCGAAAAGTTAGAGAAACGGATACCAATGGTTCCCACAAACATCTTGTTACCCCAACCCCCTGATACCTCAAGTTGGTCGTTGGCCTTTTCCTCAACCGAGTATTTAAGGTCAACGGTTCCATCGGCCTGGTTGGGCAGGGGGTCAATTCCTAGCTTTTCAGGGTCAAAGTGACCCATTTGGCCCAGCTCCCTGAGGGTTCGGGTTATTTCGGACTTACTGAAAAGGTATCCGGGTTTTGACCATATCTCACGTCGGATAACATGCTCATTGGTCTTTGTATTTCCGGCAATAATTACCCTGTTTACGGTAGCCTGGTCACCTTCGTAAATTCTCATCTCAAGGTCAACCGAGTCGTTTTGAATCTGAACCTCTACCGGCTCAAGGTGGAAAAACAGGTACCCATCGTCCATGTATAGGGTAGAGATGGAGTTCTCTTCGGTAAACAACCTTTTCTCAAGTAAACTCCTGTCGTACACATCGCCTTTTTTCATCCCTAGAACGGCAGTAAGTGCCTCGGCAGGTAATTTGGTATTACCAATCCATTCAATGTTGCGGATGTGGTACTGTGGCCCTTCATATATTTTAAAGTGAATACCGATTCTTTTGGGGTTGATGGTATAAATGGAATCGCCTAGCATTTTGAAATCGCGGTAACCATGCTCATTGTAAAAGGCAATAAGGTTATCAATACTCTCGTCGTAATCGGCTTCAATGAACTTAGCCGATTTGAAGATATTCAGGTCGCGGCGATGTATCTTTTTTAGTGCCCGGCGTAGGCGAGCTTGACTATAGGCTTTGTTGCCCTCAAAGGTAATTTCACCAATTTTAACCCTATCGTTCTTTTGGATATTAAAGGTTAGCTTTGTTCCATTGCTTATTATGGTGTCATTTTCCATAACGGGGTTTACTTCAACGTTCAGGAACCCTTTGGCTCTGTAGTGTTTCTTTATAATGATAATGCTATTTTCAAGGGTGGCTTGGGTTAATTGGGAGCCGCTTCGGAGTTTAAGCTTGTCTTTCAGGTCGTCGGCCTCACCTTTACGAATTCCTGTAAAATTCACCGTGGTTAGGCGGGGTTGCTCGGTAAGGCTGATCTCCAAGTAAATATCATCGCCATCTATACGGTTGGCTTTAATATCAACATTTGAAAAAAGTCCCTGGCCCCATAACTTTTTAACGGCTTTGGTAATGGCCTCACCCGGAACCTGAATGGTGTCGCCAACGCTAATAGCGGTCATGGAGATTAATACATCAGGATTTAGAAACTTTACACCCGATACAGTTATCCCCTTAACGCAATATCTTTTTGGAAGCTCGTAGCTAAACGGTTTTTCCTGGGCTAAAGCTGAAACCCCTATAAAGAACATGGCAAGTGCCAAAAGCCTAAATCTCATCATATAAAATCAGTTACTCTTAAATTTTGACGCGTAAAATTAGTATAATTTCCTATGTTACAAAGCAAAATGCCGAAAGTATTATAGCCTTCGGCATCAAAAATATGATTTTATATAGCCAATCTCCAATAACTTCTGTTAAAAATTACGAACGTTAAAGTTGTTCACTGGTTTTACCAAACCTACGTTCACGTTTCTGGAAGTCAATTATTGCTTCAAAGAAATCCTCTTTTGTAAAATCGGGCCAAAGAACAGGGGTAAAGTAAAGCTCAGTGTAGGCCAATTGCCATAGAAGGAAATTGCTGAGCCTCAGCTCACCGCTAGTTCGGATAAGCAAGGCTGGATCGGGAATGTTTGCGGTATATAGGTATTTGGAAATGATTTCGGGGGTTATTTGGTCGGGCGATATTGTTTCATCCTTGGTTTGAGCTGCAATTTTTTTTATGGCTTCAGTAATCTCGTGGCGCGAGCCATAGTTAAGTGCGAGTATGGTTGTTATAGTTTTGCAGTCGGCCGTGCGTGCAATAACATCGTTGAGTTTACGCTGAACATCTTTGGGTAACATGGACTGATCGCCAATGGTCAAGACACGAATCCCATTTTTTAGGAGTGTATCCGTCTCAGAGTTAATGGTTTCAACCAGTAAGCTCATCAGGGCATCTACTTCTGACTTGGGGCGGTTCCAGTTTTCGGTTGAGAAGGCGTAAAGTGTTAAGTACTTAACTCCTATTTCGCCTGCGGCCTCGGTGGCAGCCTTAACCGCTTTCACACCGTTCTTATGACCAAAAATTCGCTGGTTGCCCCGTTGCTTAGCCCATCGACCATTCCCGTCCATAATAATGGCAACGTGCTCAGGGACTCTGTTCCTGTCAATTTTATCAATTAGCGACATGATTCTATCTATATGCGGGGCAAATATAGCTGTTATTTGGTATACGATAGGTATAAATCAATCCAATAAATGAGTACCAATCGTTATTGTGTAATAAAGGCTTTCGTCCATCGTCGGGATTGCTGTAATCGTCTATTTTATCGGTAAAGGTTTTATGGAACCTCCATTCCAGGGCAAATGTGTGCCTTTGGCCAGGTGTAAACTTTAAACCTACGCCAAAAGGGATGTGAAAAATTAATGAGGTGCCCATCTGTGCAATGCCAAAGCCTGCATTTACATACGGCGAGAGGTTTACTTTGCGGGTGCTGATTGGGTTAATGGAGTAAAAATTAAACTCGCCCATTGCTTCCGCTCCAATTATATTTTTAGAAAAGTTAATACTGGGATCAGGAATTATGTTTGCCGATGAGGACGAGCCACTTACATTGGCATATATTGCCGAGGCCCTTATGGAGTAGTTGTGATTTATGTTATACCGGAAAATTACTCCCATTGCAAATGAAGGGCTATAGAGTGGCATTACCTCGTTAAACTCACCGTAGTAGTAGGTAGTTCCCACCTGAATACCAAAATCGCGACTATCCTGTGCTTTGCCAGCTAGCATGGCTAAGGAGCAAAGGGTTAAGGAAAGTAAAAGAATATTTGTTTTATTCATTAAAACTGCCAAAATGAGCGTTTAAGTAATTTTTGGTAGGGAATTTTGTAGTAAACGTTAAAGTTAATGGTATAGTACATGTCGTTGTGGCTTGAGTAAACCGAAGAGAACGCATCGAGGTAATCGGTGGTTACATACCGGGCCCCAAGCTCTACCCCAAGCTGGAAACGGGGATAAAACTCATACTTTGCCCCAATACCCGCGGGTATTACCAGCGTAAAATACTTTGAATCGTCAACCTCGGGTTTAGTAAATCCTGGTGGTGGCGTTCGGGACAGCAACTTATCATTGGGTGTTGCACTGAAAAACAATCCACCAACACCTGCAAAAACGTAAACGCTAAATGGCTTATTGATATGGCGCAAACCGCCCCTAAAGTCCATAATGCGGTAGTAGTAATTCTGATGGCTCTCGGGAATAATGAAGTAAATACCTTTTACGGTTAACTCGGAATAAAAAGTAGAAAACCTGTAATCCCTGGAGCTGTAATATGAACCATTGTCGGTATTTCCAAGAAAACCCGTATTCAGGCTTGCTTGTGCCAATATAAATGGATTAACCTTAAACCCAATCCCCCCGCCAAAACCCCCGCGTAAGGCTCTAATTCTAACATCCTTAATACTGGTAATAATATTGGTGTTTGCAGAGTTGCCAATATCACCAAAATAGTGGTTAACTGGTAAACCAATATAAACCTCCACGCGGTTTTGCTTCCAGGTTTGGGCATGCAAAACCAAACCTGACAATAACCCCAATAGCAAACATGTTACCCTACGCATGGCAAATATTTATCAGCAGTCAAATATAGCAAATGTTTAGTTATTATTCATTTAAAACGAATTAAATACAATTTTGTTTCAACCACTAGTCAGTTTCTTTTGTCCATACCCCAAAGCAGTTTGCTCCGAATGGTTCTGTAAAAGGTTGTCCCTTTTAAGCAGATGACATTGGCATTGAAGTGTGCTTTTTTAAGCATTAGCTTAACCGGTTGTGGTACCCTAATGTTTCTTGAATCAAGTGAAACTATCAACTCTTCATCTCTCCCTGATACTTCAAGTTCTATAATACTATCATCGGGGATTACAAGGGGACGTACGGTTAAATGGTGAGGGGCAATTGCCGAAAGCACAAACGCCGAAAGATTTGGAGTTAGTATGGGGCCTCCAACACTGAGCGAGTATGCTGTTGAACCAGTTGGAGTAGCAATTATCAATCCGTCGGCCCAATATGTGCTCAGGTAGTCGCCGTTGATGTATGTATTAACATGGAGTAGTCCGGAAACGGAGTTACGGATAACCATATCGTTAAGAGCATATGGGAATGGGTCGAAAAGTTTACTATCGCTAACAAGCTGGAGCATACTTCGTTTCTCAATGGAGTACTTTGAGGCCATCAGCAGATCAATGGAATTATCTATTTCAGGGATTGATGTTGTTGCCAGAAAGCCCAGTCTCCCTAAGTTTATCCCCATTATGGGAATTTCCAAATCCTGTACTATGGCTACAGAATCAAGAAAGGTACCGTCGCCTCCAAGGCTAATCATTACATCGGTGTCCTTTAGGTCCTGAGTAGTAATAAACGTGCCGCCGATATGTGGAGTGTACGACAGGTTTGATTTTATGTAATCGAGCAGGGGAAGGTAAATCAAAACATTGACTCGATATTTTTCGAGCGCTGTAAAAAGATTTCGGGTTGCCTCGGCAAATTCCGCATCTATTCTTTTCCCGTATACTGCTATGGTCATTTGCTTATATGTCCAAAAACTTGAAAAGGTAATTAAGCCTATCGTTTAGTAAGTCACTTTCGTCGTCCTGCTTCATGTATGCGCCCAGAACGTTATAGTTGTAACGCAGAAAGGTTTGCTTTATTGAGGTAACATCGGTAACGTTGAGTTTGAGTGTTAATTCCATTTGGGTTGAGTTAGGGTGGGAGGTTACATAGGCAGCAAGTATCTTGGCATCGTTCCCCTCCACTATTTGACAGATTTGCGATAAGCTAAAATCGTTAACGTTCATTTCAATAATCAGTACACTTCCTTTATGTCTTAACGCTGATAGTTCAGTAAAGTAGTGCAGAAGTTCCATTAGGGTAATTACACCCAAGTAGTTTTTTGAGCTATCGAGTACTGGTACTAACGATAGTTTTAGGCGCGATAGCACCTCCATTACCTCAAAAACGTGCTGGTCCTCAATTACATATGGTCGCAAAAGTGAAAGTTGGTGGTTACCAAGGGGTTCTTCGGGCATGTTGAGGTCATAGATGTCGCTTTCCGATATTAAACCAAGGAACTCTTTATCGTTTACAATGGGTAGATGCGACACCTTAAAAATATCCATCCAATTCAAGGCCGTTATCCCCGTGTCGGAAGTTCGGAGCGGAGGAATAACATCCGAAATCATGTCCTTGGCTACCATATTTCTTGTAAAAAACGATTACTTTTGTACAAAGTTAAACTTATTTGATTGCAATGACACGTTTAAGTGTAAATATAAACAAAATTGCCACCTTACGCAATGCCCGTGGTGGAAATATTCCAAATGTGCTGAAAGCTGCCATTGATTGCGAACGTTTTGGTGCCGAAGGGATTACTGTTCACCCTCGCCCCGATGAGCGCCATATCCGCTACCAGGATGTTCGCGATATTCGCCCTATAATTACCACAGAGTTTAACATTGAGGGGTATCCCTCGGAATCATTCTTAGAACTGGTTCTTAGCGTTACTCCACACCAGGTTACCCTGGTGCCCGACCCTCCCGATGCGCTTACCTCCAATACCGGATGGGATACTATTGCTAACAAGGACTTCCTTAAAAAAGTTATTGCTCGCTTTCAGGAACATGGTATCAGAACGTCAATATTTGTTAATGCAGATCCCTTGATGGTTAAGCATGCTGCCGATACCGGAACCAATAGGATTGAGCTATATACTGAGCCATATGCTTCGCATTTCCCGGGAAACGCTGCACAGGCTATTGAGCCATTTGTAAAGGCTGCCGAGGCAGCCAGGGAAGTTGGCCTTGGATTGAACGCAGGTCACGACCTTAACCTTGACAACTTGAATTACTTTGCCCGAAATATCCCTAATCTGCTCGAGGTGTCCATTGGGCATGCACTTATTTGTGATGCTCTTTACTACGGGCTGGAAAATACTATTCAGATGTACCTCCGTCAGCTTCGCTTTTGAATGGAACTCTTTTACCGACATTTTGGCCAAGGGAAACCTTTGGTTATACTCCACGGCCTTTACGGATCCTCGGATAACTGGGTTACCATCGCTAAGCAACTCGAAAACGATTATTCGGTATTAATCCCCGATCAGCGAAATCATGGGCAAAGCCCCCATTCAGCAGAGCATTCCTATCAGCTTTTAGTGTCCGATTTACTTGAGTTAACCCAAAAGTTAAAACTTGATAGTTTTTACCTGATGGGGCACTCAATGGGTGGTCGTGTGGCAATGCTTTTTCAATCGCAGTTCCCAATGAAAGTGGAAAAACTGGTTGTGGTTGATGTTGCCCCGTGGAGCTACAGCCCCGAGGATGAGTGGTTCCGTTCAGCGTATGCAGAGCACATGCGAATTATTGAAGCCCTAAAGGCTTTGAGGCCTGAAGAAACTGCTTCGCGTATTGATGCCGATAGGGTATTGCAGCAAAACAATCTCGACGAGAGGTTGCGAAACTTTCTTCTAAAAAACCTTAAAAGAAAGTCCGTTGGGTTTGAGTGGCTAATAAACCTCAATGCTCTGGAAAATAACCTGGAACACCTTTTGCTTGGTGTTGAGGTCGACAAATCGTCGGCATCGAGGGCCGATGTGCTGTTTATACGAGGCGAAAATTCAAACTATATTCCTGCCTATCAGGCAGGTAGGCTAAAGGAGATTTATCCTAATTGCCAGGTTGTTAGTATTCCCGAAGCTGGTCACTGGGTGCATGCCGAAAAACCACAAATATTTACCTCGGCTGTAAAGAATTTTCTGGGTTAAACCTCGGAGCGGCTTACGTTTTCGGGAGGAATAGTAGGGAACCCGTTATACCTAAGGAATAGCTGTGCTACCGTTAGGACGTCCTTTTCGCAGTAAATTACAATCCGGTTCAAATCGTTCAGCTCATAGTAACACTTTGCCACTTCGCTCCCATCTATATCGTCCTTAGGTGAGGGAATACCAAATATATACGATAGCAGGTTCAACGAAGTGTAATGCTTAAAATCGCCAAACTTCCATAGCTCCATGGTATCGAGGAATTTTACCTCCCATGGCTTTTTGCCTGCTACGTTTAGTATATCGGGTATTTTAATTCCATTAACCAGCATTCGGCGGGCAATGTATGGGAAGTCGAATTCCTTGCCGTTATGGGCGCAAAGGTTTAGGTTAGGTTTTTTGGCACTAAACCCGTTTACCATTTCGGCAAAGCCCTTGAGTAAATCAACCTCACTGTCACCATAATATGATTTTACCCTGAATGAGTAAGAGCCATTGGATGTCACAATAATGCCCGCGGAAATACAAATAATCTTTCCAAACTCGGCATAAATTCCGGCACGTTCATAAATTGCTTCGGGCGTTTCATCGGGCTTTGCTAACGTTTTTGCCTTTCTATCCCAAAGTTTTTTGAACTCCTCAGGCATTTGGTTATACTCAGGGTACTGAGGAACCGTTTCAATGTCCAGGAAAAGAATTTCATCGAGTTTAACATCGGTGAGCATGGCTACAACAAATTATGTGAACGGAGTGTCTTTTCGATTATTGATGTTAGAATATTTATGGCTACCGAGTTATTTCCACCCTGAGGTACAATAATATCGGCATACCTTTTAGTAGGCTCAATGAACTGAAGGTGCATGGGCTTAACGGTTTTTTCGTAACGCTCCAGAACCTTGTTAACTGAACGGCCACGCTCCACAATATCGCGGGCTATAACACGCGATAGCCTATCGTCGGCATCGGCATCAACAAAAACCTTTATATCCATTAACTTCCTGAGTTCCTCGCAGGTAAAAATCAGGATACCTTCAATAATTACCACGTGGCGGGGCTCAATCTTAATGGTTTCAGGTGCTCTGGCGCATGTTAGGTATGAGTAAATGGGTTGTTCAATGGGTTTCCCTGCTTTCAGGTCCTTAACGTGTTGAACCAGCAGCTCAAACTCAATGGAATCGGGATGGTCAAAGTTCATTTCCTGACGTTGCTCTAAGGGTAAGTGTGAGTTGTCGCGGTAGTAGGAATCCTGAGGGATAACAACCACCTCACCCTTGGGAAGCAAATCAATGATCTTGTTTACAACTGTAGTTTTACCTGAGCCGGTACCCCCAGCTATACCAATTATTAGCATCCTATCAACTTTTAGTGTTACCTTTGCAAAAGTAGTTATGCAAGTTAATTAATTCAAGTTGCTAGTATTCAATTTTAGTAAACATGTATGCTAATATGAACGTAATTATCTTCAATACAAAGCCATCTGCTGTTACTGCGTGTATCCTTCTAGGGAACAATTTGTTTAC
>Ga0101944_10000602_pt1 | contig 100568 bp, 74 predicted proteins | sample DewCreD2012metaG_FD_75245 | JGI IMG/M metagenome (GOLD analysis project Ga0101944, IMG submission 75245) | Hot spring sediment bacterial and archeal communities from British Columbia, Canada, to study Microbial Dark Matter (Phase II) - Dewar... ... | reverse complement strand
ATAGATGCCGCCGCGCCCATCGTTATACATGCCCGTAAAGTCATTAGCGCGATTGCCCTTCAACAAGCAGTGGCGCAGGGTGAAAGTCGTCTGCCACATGTACACACCTGCGCAGGGCGTTAGCCCGGCGTCGTTGTTCAAAAATTGGCAGCTGTCCACCAAGACGTTGAGGGAATTGATGGCATACAGCACACCTCGGATGGTCTTGTTGTCTCGAAAGATACAACGGCGCACCGTTGCGCCATTTGTCAGGTCGCGGAAGTAGATGCCAGAGGAAAGCAGGGAGGTGTTGTTTTTTTCAAACACACAATTCTCTACGATGATATCGCTGGCGAAGGCCTCTACAGCGGCAAGGGCGCCGCCTGTGTCGGCGTTATTGTCTATAAATAAGCACTGGCGTACCGTCACTTTTGCCCGCGCTAACAAGCCGCCTCCTCGCCGCGCCAGGTCAGGCGCATTGCTCCCCGTCTGCGTTTGACCGCCGGAAATCGTGAATCCGTCTACAATAGCGCGCGCATTGGGGTCTGAAACTGCCGTCACCTCCACCACGTGCAAGGCATTGTCGGCGCGGTTTTGAGAAAATACCCCCGGAATGTCGTCGCCGTTTAAGTCGCCGGATAACACAGTCGTGTTAGCTCCTGGGTTGCGGGCACTGAGCGTGGTCTCCGTACCTGCAAACCCACCGTACAACGCTACTCCGGCTTTTACCAATAGTGATTGAGCGGCTGCCAGAGGTTTGTATGTGCCGGCAGCTACCCAGACCTGGTCGCCGGGTTGGGCGGCGTCAAGAGCCGTTGCTAAGCTCGTGTATGCGTTTTGCCATGACGAGCCGTCGTTAGCACCAGTGGCATCGGCCCGTACATGGATAGTTTTTTGGCCGATTGCGGCGGAAATCCACCCTAAAAGAAACAGGATAAGTAGCCGTTGCTTCATAACAGGAGAGCGTTTAGTAAAAAAATAAAAATCTACCGAATTCCTCGGACTACATGCAAAGTTAGGATAGGGTTATCCATCAAAAGTGTAAAATACACGTACTTGTCGGCGAGTGAAAAAGTTTTTGTAGCCTACAGGCTTGCTTTTCAGGCAATATGAAGCAGTATATTATTAAACCGAAATCGGCTATGTTGTCGTGCCTGTTTTTTGAGGGAAACCTTTTTCTTTGTGCCCTGCTAAGAACACGGTACAAGTAAACCCAGGCGGCTATGGCTAAAATTTTAATCGTGGATGATGAGGCACCCATTCGACGCACGTTGCGCGAAATTTTAGAATTTGAGGACTATGAGGTAGAAGAAGCTGCTGATGGGCAAGAAGGGGTGTCCAAAGTGCAGCATACGAAGTACGATGTCGTTATCATGGATATTAAGATGCCCAAAATGGACGGCATCGAAGCGCTGGAACGCATCCAGCTCATTTCTCCTGAAACGCCTGTCATTATGGTTAGCGGTCATGGCACCATTGATACCGCTGTAGAAGCTGTGAAGAAAGGAGCCTTCGATTTTATCTCCAAGCCGCCTGACCTCAACCGCATGCTCATTACCGTGCGCAACGCCATGGAGAAGGCTGATTTGGTGGTTACCAAGCAAAAACTAGAGCGTCAGGTGAAGAGCGGCCCAAAAGGGGTGACCATGATTGGCGAGAGCGCTCCCATCATAAAAGTTAAGCGTATGCTCGAGCGCGTAGCACCTACCGATAGCCGCGTACTCATTACTGGCCCTAATGGCACTGGGAAAGAGCTGGTAGCTCGTTGGATACATGAAAAAAGCCAGCGCAGCGGCGGGCCCATGGTCGAGGTCAACTGTGCGGCTATTCCATCTGAACTTATTGAAAGCGAGCTATTTGGTCACAAAAAAGGCTCTTTTACGGGCGCTATTGCCGACCGCCCCGGCAAGTTCGAACTTGCTCACGGCGGCACGCTTTTCTTAGACGAAATCGGCGACATGAGCCTGGATGCTCAGGCCAAAGTCTTGCGCGCTTTGCAAGAGAGCAAAATCACTCGAGTGGGCGATAGCAAGGAAATTAAGGTGGATGTCCGCGTCATTGCCGCCACGAACAAAGACCTCCGCAAGGAAATAGCGGCAGGTCGTTTCCGCGAAGACCTCTACCACCGCTTAGCGGTGATCGTCGTCGAGGTGCCCTCGCTGAACGAGCGCCGGGATGATATCCCGCTGTTAATTGAGCATTTCAACCGCCGTATCAGCGACGACTACGGGCATCCGCCTAAGCAGTTTGCTCCGGAAGCCGTGCGCGCGCTGCAAGAGTACAACTGGACGGGCAACATTCGTGAATTAGCCAACGTCGTGGAGCGCTTGCTTATCTTGTGCGACAACGTTGTGCGCGAAGAAGACGTCAGGCAGTACGTTTTCCCGAAGTAAAAATCCTTTCCGAAAGCCGCGTTTACTCGAAAAGCTTTTGCAGTAAAGGGCGAATGAGCGACAGCCGCTCCGGGTCTAATTCGGCAGCTGGTGACATTTCTGCCGTGGCTCCTTGCCGGGCCAGTAGGAACAGCTTTTGCCTTTCACTCTCTGAAAATTGGCTGAAAGTGCGCCGGAGTAAGGGAAGCACCTGTTCGAAGGCTTCCCCTTCGAGCGCGCATACCCATTGGTCGAGCATGTGCCATAGCGGAGCGCGATAGAGCAACAGCAAGCCGCCGCCGTGCAGAAAACCCTCCAACCACTGAGCTACTTCCAGAGGCGGCTGGGTCAACGAAAGGCGGAGTTGTACCATAGTAGTGACTTGTTCCTTCGTAGAGACGCCCTGGTCAAACAACAGCCGCGTGCTCAGACCTGCCAGCAGGGAGGCCCCCTGGATGCTGATGTGCTGCAGTGCCTCGTGCCACACAGGCCGATAGTCCGCAGGGCGCCATAGTTCTACAGCACGCTGCACCGACAGGAGCCGCCGGACGACATCCGTAGCCACGTCGTGCTGAATGCCCACACAGGCGCCTGGCAATTGGACACATACCCGCGGCACCAGCCGCTCCAGCAGACGCTCCACGGCTTCGGTGTCCAGCCGTCGGGCGTGACCATAGCGCAACACCTCCACTAAGGGCAACACAGCATCGGCCAAGACTAGCACGTCCCGATGGTGAGCGCTGGACTCCTCTATCCGCTCCAACAGGGGGTTAACCAACGCAGGCAGGTCGGCACGCAAAGCGGCATCCAACAGGGCAACCAGCTCAGGTAGGTTGTTGACAGACAACAGCTGCCATTGTAAGCGGTGGGCAGTGGCTTCCTCGATAGTGCCACCCCACTGGCCAGCCTCGATGATTTGCACGGCATAATCGGGTGACCAACACAGGCGCCACTGCTCGTGAAAACGCCCTTCTTTTCGCCCTTGCACGGCTTCTTCGCGCCCCCAAGGAATGCCCAGCAAGCGCAGCCGGTGCAACAAGCGGCTTTTGCGCAGATGCGACTCCTCGCGTAAGTCTAAGGCTAACCGCTGCTCTTCACTGCTCAGCTTCAGGCGCGCGTTTCGCACTTGTGCTTCGAAATCGGCCATGAGCGGCACGCTGGGCACATCCACTGGTACCTGCCCCAATACATCGCCGATGACCAAGTGGCGCTCTACCAACTCGTACGCCGCCTCGGCTCCGTGGCACAACACCGACACAGCCACTTCGCGCAGTTCCTCAATGCCTGGTAAAGGCATGCCTCGCAGCGCCGCTAACGCGTGGGCTAGCCTTGCGGATTCAATAACTTCCGATGGAGAAGCCTCCAACCCCTCTTGACGCAGCCGCTGCGCAGCGCTAGCAAACCACCGCTCGAGCGTTGCATTGCCTAACCACAACTCGCGGTACCACGCCGGAGCCAGAACACCGGCCGCATAGCCGCTTTGCAAAGCTAGCCGGTCAAACGACCAGGGTATCCAGGTTGCCCTTGTTTTTTGGCGCTTCAGAGGCTTGATCTGCTGCTGGTCAGCCGCTGCCGGGAAGCGCTCCACGTCCGCCAGCGCAGGGGCGTGCCAGGCTCCGCACACCACAGCTATGCGGGCAAAGCCCTCGCGACGGGCGCGGCGGATTTCTTGCCGCATAAAAGCCTCTCTAAGCTGATTTTCAGTGCTCTCTGTTGTCTGTTGGGCATCGCGCAAGGCGCGCATGAGCTCTGTTATGGCAGCAAAAGTTTCGGTAGCGTTGGTCTGTGGAGAAATCTCGAAGTATCGCTCCCACCAACGCTCAGGGTCGGTATAGCCGCCCAACCGGGCTATGTCGCTGAAAGGGTCATAACGCTGCGAGGATGTGTGCACAGAAGCGGTTTCCTTGGCCTCATTTAGGCTAAAGGCTAGCGACATGGGCAGGTCTATCCACCGCACAGGGATGCCGCGTTGCAGACCAAACAGCGTGGCTTGCCACTCAGGCGAAAACTCTGCCATAGGGAAAAAAACGGTCTGCTCCAGTTGCTTAGGGTTGTATAGCAGGATGGCTACCGGTGGCTTTAGGTCGGGGTGGCCTACCCAAGGCAGTATCTCTTGGGCATCCGCAGGCCCTTCGATGAGCAACACATCGGGCGGGTTGGCTTTCAGCGCGCTCAACAAGCTACGCGCCGAACCCGGCCCGTGGTGGCGGATGCCGTAAATGCGAAGGTCGGCCATAGTAAGCGGAGCCGTTTCTTTTCTTAGAAACCGACAAAAAAGCGTTGTTGGGCGCGCAGAGCGTTAGCGGATAGGTCGCAGGCGGAAGTCCAGCGTACTGAACCCGGTTGCCTCGAAATGTTCGATGCGTAGCTGATGGGTGCCGCCCAATTCGACCTCTACCTCGTCGGTCGCCGGTTCGTGTACATCCCAGTGGTCTATGAGGCAGCGCCCATCTACGAAGAGGCGGGCGCCGTCGTCGGAGGTCAGTTCAATGCGATAGCGGCCGGCCGGCACCGTTAATGTCGCAGTAGAGGAGGTGGCAAATCGGTCGGCTGACACGCCCTCTGCGGGGCTACCCCACCAAGCAAAATACAGGTCGTTCACCGTCTTTTCAGCGGCGACCTTTAGGCCGGGCACCTCTGCCAGCGGAGGAGCACTGGGTGTGCGTCGTTGCAGCGTGTCCCACTGTTCGCTTGTAAGGTTGAAAAACTGCACGCGCCAATCTATTTTTTTGAAATATCGCTGAAAAACAAAGCGATAGGGTTGTCCTGCGGCCACCGTCCGCCCAAAGGCATCGGTGAATGGCTGCTGGCCCTTGTACTCCAGCTCCACCCAGCAGTCCTCTTCGGAACTGGACGAGGTGGATAAGTTGAGATACCCCGGCACCGTGCCCGAAGCGTTGTTCACTGATACGTCGCCGCGCTGTTGCACAACTCGCCATTCGCCGGGCGGGCCCCAAAGGCGCAAGGTATAAACCCGCCCTCCTCGAGGTATGTCAAGGCTGCTGTTGATGGCTGCAAAAGGGCGCTGGAAATCATAAGGGCCCCATTCGTCAATCAGGATATGGTGCCGACCAAAAGGCTGGTTGGGTGGTAGCGCCGTATTAATGCCGCCGGGTAGGCTATCGGGTTCGTCCACTTCCCACTCTTGAAGTTCTAAAGGCTTGTAGGGGTTGATAGGTTGCTCTTCGGGGTGGCTGAAGTTTAGTTTGCGCGAGCCGCTTAGTTCTGGATGTTGCCAGGTGCGCTCTATGTGGTCGCGCGAGCCATAGAGGTCGTTGCGAAGGAACTTGAGGCCCTCGTTGGGTTTTGGCGTTTCCAATAGGGTTTGGAAGCCACTGAAGAGGTTTTCGCCATTAATGGCGACATTTTGGGAGGCAGCAATTTTTAGCGGAATGGCGCAGCGAAGGAAAGCGTTGCGGTCAATGACGGCGTCGCGGCTGCGCACGTCCCGCTTTTGGGCATAAGCCCAGTCAGCGGGTTGCTGGTCGCGCGCCCATAGATGCACGCCGATGCTATCGCTTTCGAAGAGGTTAAGTTTTACCGTGTTTTGCTGTCCGTGCTCGATGGCTACAGCTGTTTGACAGTTGGTGATGAGGTTGCCGAAGATGGTCGTCTCGTAGCTGTAGCCGCCCCAAATGCCATAGGTGCATTCTCGGATAAGGTTGCCTTGCACGCGGTTGCGGCTGAAGGTAACCTCGACGCCGTTGGTGGCAGCATAGCTGAAGTTATTCCCAAAGATGAGGTTGTCGTTGCAGCCGCCTTCGCCAGTGTCCATAGTCGTTTGGCCAGCCCATAAAAAGAAGCCGTCGCCAGAGTGTGTCGCGGAGTTGAAGGCAAAGGTGTTGTTGCTGCTCTGCTCGTAGCAAAGGATGGCCGCCGAGTCTTGTCCGCGCTGATAGAAGCCGTGCGAATAGCCGCGTACGTTCCAGTCCAGGCGATTGTGCATGACGCGGTTACGGCTACTGCGGTATAGTCCTATGCCGACCCCTGAATTGAAGGAGAAGTTATTGTTGTAAAAAAGGCCGTCGTTGCAACGCGTCATCAACAAAGCGTTTTGGTTGCCTGTAATGCGGCACTCGCGTACGGTGGCGTTGGGGCAGCTGTCCAAATAAATGCCAGCGCCATAGCGCAACCACTCATTGCGCTCGTTTTCGTGGTAAGAAAGCCAATCGGAAAAGTTCTCACGCTCGCGGGAGGAACGCAAACGGGGGCGGTAGTTGAAAGAAAAGTCGCTATTTTCTACCCTCAAACCTGGCGAGTGGTGCGCTAACAAGGCCACCTTGTAGCCGCGGACACGGGCGTTTTTAATGACTACGTTCTTGCCTTTGACTTCGATGGCCAGCCCGATGAAGCGGTCGGGTCGCGTTGGGTCGGCCGGGCTGCGCAGTTCGGCTTCTTGGAAGTCTACTTCGATGTCGTCGCCTATGATGGCAATGACTGGCTGGTAGGGCTCGCCTGGCTTTACGTCGGCGCTGGCGGCGAGCGAGTACGTTTTTGGCTTGATACGACACGATTGGGAAACCACCATGCCAGTGCGTAATTCTACCTCTGGTAGTTGCGCCGCTGTTTGGAGCGCTGCCCACAGGCACAGGGCAAAAACAATTCCTTTCTTCATATTTCGGCGACCTAAGAATATCCGGCGAGCTGGGCCGGTTTTTTTCATGAAAAATGGAGGAGTGAGAGGCAGTGTTTTTCGCAGAGTGTTTCGGCGCCTTACGCCCTATTTTTTCCTAAAAAACAACTCTGAGCAAAGGTGCGCGTCGTTGGCATAAGGTTTTTGGTACTGAGCAAGTTGCCCGAGAGGTGAGGACGCGTTTATGCTTGCTCAAGAGAGGTAGGTCTTAACGGCCTCCACAGCCTCTGCCAGGCGCGAAGCATCGGTGCCGCCTGCTGTAGCAAAGGACGGCTGCCCACCACCGCCACCGCGCAGGTATTTTTGAGCCAGCTCGCGAGCTATATTGCCCGCGTGCAGGCCTTTTTCGCTAACCAAAGCCTCGCTGACGCGCACCGTGAGGAGCGGCTTCTCATTGCTAACCGAACCCAAGGCCACTACGGCTTTTCCCAGCTCGCGTTCTAACTCGTGCGCCAGCGTCTTGATGACGTTAGCGTCGCTCAACGGCACGATAGCCGTAACTATCGAAAAGTCACTATGACGCTCGGCGCGGTGGCGGAGGTCTTCGCGTACGCGCGCGGCCTGTTGCAGCAGTAGGCGCTCGATTTCTTTCTGCAGGCGCTTGTTTTCTTCCTGCAAATCGGCTACCGCCCGCGCTGGTTCTTGCGCCCGTAAGAGAGCGCGAATGGCTGCTATCTCGCGCTCCAGTGCGGCCACGTGGCGCTCTGCGGCATCCGCCGTGAGCGCTTCTATCCGCCGGACCCCAGCAGCAATAGCGCTTTCAGCCACAATCTTGAAAAACCCAATGCGCCCCGTTTGCTTCACGTGGCAGCCGCCGCACAGCTCGCGCGAGTAAGTGGGGTCAAAGGTGATCATCCGCACGCGCTCACCGTACTTCTCGCCAAAGAGCATCACGGCGCCCGCATTTTGGGCTTCTTCTATCGGAATGTTGCGCGCTTCTTCGAGGGCAATGTTCTCCCGAATTTTTTCATTGACCAGATGCTCAATTTGTGCCAGCTCGTCGTCCGAGACTTTTTGAAAATGTGAAAAGTCGAAGCGCAGCATCTGATCGTCCAGGTAAGAGCCTTTTTGCTGCACGTGATGCCCCAGCACCCGTCGCAAGGCCGCATGCAAGAGGTGGGTGGCCGAGTGGTTGTTCTCGACAAGTCGCCGGCGCGCAGCGTCTACCCGAGCGCGGACGCTGGGTGTTTCCAAATGCTGTGGCAGATGCTCGACGTAGTGGATGATCAGGTCGTTTTCCTTTTTAGTGTCGAGTACCTGGATTTTTTCACCATCGAAGTCCAACCAGCCGGTGTCGCCTACCTGGCCGCCGCCTTCTGGGTAGAAGGGCGTCCGATTCAGGACGATGTGGTACTGCGGCTTGCCTTTCACCATTACCGTGCGATGCTTCATCACTTGGGCGTCGGGCACTTCCAACTGGTCGTAGCCCACAAAAGCCACATCGCTGCCTTCGCGCAAGACAACCCAGTCGCCCACTTCCTTGGCTGCGTCTTTGCGCGAGCGCTCCTTTTGCTCTTGCAGCGCTTTGTCGAAGCCAGCTTCATCCACCGTCCAGCCTTTTTCGTGCGCAATAAGGCGCGTTAGGTCGATGGGGAAACCGTAGGTGTCGTAGAGTTCGAAAGCCTGTCTGCCATCGAGGATGCTGGCGCGCACTTCGAGTGCTTCGATACGCTTGAGACCGCTTTCCAGCGTACGCAGGAAAGCCTTTTCCTCTTCCAGCACCACGCGTACGACAAAGTCAATTTGGGCTTTTAACTCTGGAAAGACGTCGGCGAATTCCTCGGCCAAAATGGGAGCCATGCGGTAGAGCACTGGTTCTTTTTGCCCTAAGAAAGAGTAGTAGTAGCGCACGGCACGGCGCAAGATGCGACGAATCACATACCCTGCGCCCGTGTTGGAGGGCAGTTCGCCATCAGCAATTGTGAAGCATACAGCGCGCAAGTGATCGGCCACGACGCGCATGGCTACGTCCGACTTTTTCCAGTCGGTGTGTAGCCCGGGATAGGTGCCTGTGTAGCGGATACCTGTGTATTTCTCCAGAAAATCGAATAAGGGGCGCCAAAGATCGGTGTCGTAGTTGGAGGCGGCGCCTTGAACGGCACGGCACAGGCGTTCGAAGCCCATGCCTGTGTCCACGCTTTTAGCTGGCAGTTCTTCGAGAGAGCCATCGGCGCGGCGGTTGAACTGCATGAACACGTTGTTCCAGATTTCTATTACGTTAGGGTCATCGGCGTTGACCAGCTCCCGCCCGTCGCGGCGGGCGCGCTCCTCATCGGAGCGCAGGTCAATATGGATTTCAGAGCAAGGGCCGCAGGGTCCTTGGTCGCCCATTTCCCAAAAGTTTTCCTTTTTGCCGAAAGGAAGGACGCGGTCTGCAGGCACGTATTTGAGCCATTCGGTGCGCGCTTCTTCGTCGAAGGGCAGATTTTCGGCGGTGTCACCTTTGAACACTGTCACGTAGAGGCGGTCTTTGGGCAAGCGATACACTTGGGTGAGCAGTTCCCACGACCAGGCAATGGCTTCTTTTTTGAAATAGTCGCCAAACGACCAGTTGCCCAGCATTTCGAACATGGTGTGATGGTAGCCGTCGCGGCCTACGTCTTCCAAGTCGTTGTGCTTACCAGTAACACGCAGGCATTTTTGGGTGTCGGCTACGCGCGGTGCTGGCGGCGTCTGGTTGCCCAAAAAGTAATCCTTTAGCGGTGCCATGCCAGAATTGACGAACATCAGCGTTGGGTCGTTCTTGGCGACAATAGGCGCGGAGGGTATAATTTTATGCCCTTTAGAGGCGAAGAAGTCGAGGAATTTCTTGCGGATTTCGCGCGAAGTCATGGGTTGTTTTCTTTTTCGGCGCAAAGGTAGCGGCTTTTCAAGAGGGTAATGCACTCTGCCTTGCCATAGCGCGGCAGCTTGTGCTATCTTTGAGCGTGCCCTCTTCCTTCTACACTACTGCTATGCGTTATGTTCAAACGGTTAAAAGACAAATTGAAGAGCCAGCTCGAAGAGCAAGCCACTCACCTCAAGGAGCAGGCTGAAAAAACCCAGGCTGACCTGAAAAACGCCGCCCACCAGATGTTAGCTGAGTCTGGCGCCCTGAAAGCTTACTTGCCCGAAGTGCGGCAGATCGTTCGGCAGAAAGTGTTGCCCTTACTCAACCTGCGTACCCTCACTCAGGCGATGGGTGAAAGCCGATTGGAGGCTACATTCCGAATGACTTATGAGTTTCTGCCGGCGCCCGTGCGGCTGATGGTAAGCCAGGAAGCCTTTGTGCGCTTTTGCATGCGCCATCGCTCTCAGCTCATAGACCCTGCGACGGAAAAGCAGATTGCCCAACCACCCGCACTGGCCCAACAGCGCCAGTCGCCTGCTGACGAGCTCCTCAAACTCAAGCAGCTGCTCGATGCTGGCCTACTAACAGAGGCCGAGTTTGAGATCTTTAAGCGCCAGCTACTTTCTGCTTGACCCCCTTGACCCTCCAGCCAAGGGAGGCCCGAGCGGGCATGGCGCAACCCCGAAAAGGTCAGTAGGGCGTTTCAACTTTGATGAGGCTACTTCAAAAACAATTTTGCTTAGCCCTCATCCAGCAGATACATTTACGTCGTATTTATCGGCCTAAAACATCCTAACTATGCCCGTGCGAATTGCTCTACTGAACCTTACCCAGCAAATAGACCAGGTGTTAGCGCAACTGTCGGAGGAGGAGTATTGTCGTCCGATTCCAGAATTTGATTACCACAGCTTAGGCCAGCACTTCCGGCACATATTGGAGTTTTTTCAATGCTTGCAGCAAGGCGCCGCTGCGGGTGTAGTAGATTACTCCGCGCGCCCGCGCAATGCGCTGTACGAGAGCCAACCTTTCCTGACGCGTCAGGCCTTCGAAGAGGCAGTCCGCAGCTTGGCCTTGCTCGATCCGGAGCAGCCCGTTGCCGTACGCGCCGAATTGGGCACAGAGGAACAGCCTCATTACGACAGCACACTGGGCCGCGAGTTGGTGTACGCCTTTGAACATGCTATACATCACCTGGCCATTATCCGCATTGGCCTGAACTGTCGGTTTCCGCATGTGTACACGGAGCATACCTTGGGCGTAGCGCCAGCCACGCTGAAGGCGCGCCAACAGCCGGCTAACGTGTCGTAGTCTGGCCTTTTTTGCCTTTGGGTTTCGCTTTGTTAAGCGAGTTTGTAGAACTTTGCCCCGCCGCTTATTCATCTGCCATGGCAGAGGGTTTGCCCGCCGCTCATGCTCGCTCTTTTTCGCAACAACGAGTCTTTCACCCTATTCTTGCTGGCTGTTTACATCGCTGTGCTGCGCTTGCCGGCTATGATGGGTTGGGTGGCGCCTCCTGCTGGAGAGGACGCAGCGGGTGGGTGGCTTTACCGAGTGCTTCTCTCGCCAGTTAGCCTTGCTCCTACGGTATCGGCCATAGCAGCGGCTGGCTTGGTCCTTGTTCAGGCTTTTGCCGTTTATCGCTTGTCCGACAAATACCGTTTGATGGAAGAGCGCTCCTGGCTACCCGGTGCGCTGTATGGGCTGGCTGCGTCGTGCGTTCCTGATTTTTTGTTCTTATCGCCGGCATTGCTGGCCGTTACGATTGTTCCCCTCGGTCTGTGGCGCCTTTTTTCGGTATATCGTCGTCCGTTGGCGTTTTCGATAGTTTTTGATATAGCGTTTGGGTTCGTTGTAGCCACATTTGTTTATCCTCCGTCCTTTTGGTTTGTGGTCATCGGCTTTCTCGGTCTTTTTTCTCTGCGGTCGTTTTCGAGGCGGGAGCAAATAGTTTACTTGGTAGGTCTCATAGCTCCTCTGGTCATTTTGCAAGCCGTCTTGCTCTGGTTTGAGCAATCGGGTGTTTTCTGGCAGACCCAGTGGGCTAACATCTTTGCCTGGCCTCGGCCGAAGTGGCCAGAAACCACTTCGATGCGCCTGGCTATTGGAGTGCTTGCAGTGGTGTTACTCGTCGTTGCCCTGGGTTTCAACCTTTACTACTACAAGCGTTCCATCCAAGTGAAAAAATACATCGATATTCTTTATTGGTTCCTATTGGGCGGTACTCTTTCTGCCTTCTTCCGACCAGGCAGCACGTTGGATGGTTTTCTGTTGTGCATGCCTATGGCAGGTATTTTCTTAAGCTATCTTTTCCAGACCAGTCGCAACAACCCGCTTATGGAGTTACTTCACCTCGCTTTGTTTGCGGCGGCTTTACTTACCTCTTCTTACAGTCGGCTTTTCTAAACAGCTACGACAAACTTTTCTCTCCCTATGACCTTTGGTGTTATCGTTTTTCCCGGTTCTAATTGCGACGATGACATGGTGCACGTGCTGGGCGATGTGCTGCGGCAGCCCGTTACTAAACTGTGGCACAAAGACACGCATTTACCAGGCAACATAGACTGCGTGGTGCTACCTGGCGGCTTTTCCTATGGGGATTATGTGCGCGCTGGTGCGATTGCTCAGTTTTCACCCATCATGCAGGCCGTTAAGGCTTTTGCTCAAGAGGGTGGTTTGGTGGTGGGTATTTGCAACGGCTTTCAGATTTTGTGCGAGGCGCGTCTGTTGCCTGGTGTTTTGTTGCGCAATGCCAACCAGCAGTTCATTTGCGAAAACATCTGGATAAAACCCGCTACTACACGCTCGCCTCTGACTGCTCAGTTGGACCCAGATCGCCCGCTCCAGATACCCATCGCCCATGCGGAGGGACGCTACTATGCCGACGAACCGACGCTGAACCGGCTGGAGGCCAACGAGCAAGTCCTCTTCCGCTATTGTACACCTTTAGGAGCCATAACGCCGGAGGCCAATCCCAACGGTTCGGCGCGCAACATCGCAGGCATTTGCAACGAGCGCCGCAATGTGATGGGCATGATGCCACATCCCGAGCGCGCCGCTGAAGAGGTTTTGGGCAATACCGATGGACGCGGCCTTTTCGAGTCGCTCCTGGCTACCGCAAGGGTACTGGTATAGTCGGCGCCTCAGCAAGGCCACTAAGCCTTGTGCTGTCCTTGTTGCGGTTCAAAGAGGGAGAGGATGATGTTGCCCATGTAGACGCCTAAACCTGACTCGACGAGCGTCAGGAAAATAACCATATCCTGAAAGCTCAGTACGTTGGGCGCCAGGGCCTTAAGGGAAATTAACAGCATCACTGTGACAAAGTGGCCGTGTACCAACCACCGCACCAAAGCGTTGAAAGGGGCTTTGGCTCCGTTGCCATTGGTGGTAGGCTCTGTGATGCTTCGGCCCAAATAGCGAAAGACTGCTCCGCCATACATAGCTGTGATGGGGCCTAATATACCCATGAGGGTGGTGAACTCTTCAAAGTCGAAGCCCCTCAGCACGTAATAAACAGCGGAGGCGATAATTAGGAGGAAGTGGTAAATAAGAATCTGCCGGGCGATGCGGATTCGCGGATTTAATGCACTGGTTTTTGTCACAGGTGCAGTGGCCTCGGCAGAGGTGCTGGTTGTCGCCGGTGTTGCAGTGGCCGATGATGCTGCCATAACTGTATTTCGCTAGACTATTACGGAATGATAAGGTGGTGTATCATGCGTTTGAACAAACGCCGCTGGTAGTCCTCTAAATTGTCCTTATATTGAAGTGATAGGTCTTTGTAGTCATTTTTTCTTGGTGGAAAGATAATGCCACTACCGTATTTACCCTGAAATTCCCACGTTAACTCCACATCTGGACCAATCTGAACCGCTATTACGGCGATCCGGTGGTACTCAAAGTAGCCGTCTGGGCAAATTTCGTAACTTAGATGAGTTACTTCAATGACAAATTCATCAAATGTCGTGAAGGAAGTATCGATTCGCGCGCGCCACAGGATGGGAGTACCTTTGTTTTTGTAATGGTTGATCAAAAAGCGGCGCGCCTTGGCGCAGACGGTTTTGGCTTGCTGGTCTTGGAGGATGGCTTTGCCACCGCCTGCGTTGAGGCTTTGAAGCGCTCTAGGGATAGGTACACTTGAAACACCACTGCGCACGGAGCGTCCGTCTCTCAAGACGTTACCTCGCTCGCTTCGGATGCGCACTATAAAATGCGCGGGCTCGTGACAACGGATGATGACTTCCGCCTGCTCCTCGTGAATTTCAGCCAAAAATGCCCATTTGCGTAATAGGCGCTCGCGGAAATAACGCCCGTGCTGTCGGAAGTTCTCCCGTTCCAGCTGCTCCCAAGCGCACTGTAGCGAATCGCACACCCGCTGCCCCTGATAGGCTGCCCGCAAGAAAAGGGTTACTTTTTGCGGGCTTACAGCCACGTCTTCTGCCAGGAAAATGTGGTCTAATTGCATTTCCCTTAGCCATTCCTGGTAGTCTGTGAGTTTTTTGCGGAAGAAGTCCTCGTGCGTTCGTAGGTCTTCGTTAAAGGGCGACTGAGCGTGTGTGGTAGAGGGAGCGAAGATCACCAGTCCTGAAAGCAACACCAGGCCGGTGAGAGAAGTCGGTTGCATGGCAGGGTTATTTTGCACATTAAAGAGCAACGCTTCCAATGACGGAGATAGCAAGGGGGCTATTTTAAAAAACAGTCATTTTAACGTTTAAACAAGCGTCAAAGTGGGGCGGCACAAAACCAATAATTTTTGGCCGTCGGGTGTAGTAGTTCCAAATAGGTATTTGTTGCCACCTTCAGATAGGCCCAATCGCTGGCGCACCTTTTCGGCTGTATCGGGAAAATGGCGCACAACTACGTTCGCCTTCAGCTCGGCCAGGTGCTGGTGTACCGTTTTGCGGTCGTATTTTAGGACGGCCTCTACAGCAAAGCAACGCCCAGGAACGTCAGGGAGGTGCTGTTCTGACGTGTACAAGTGGGCGTGAGGATGTAGTTTGGCTAACTCAAAACGCATCGCAAAAGTTTTGAAGGCGCCCGCTTTAAGTAAGGCGGCGTCAGGCTCATAGAGATAGCCCTTGGGGGCGGCGTAAATAGGTGTGCTGTTTCGCTCCTCGGCTTGGGTGAATAGGAACGTCTGGGTCCCACACGACGAGAGCAGTACGGCCTCTATAGGTACTTCTTCGGCGGGTTTGGCCGTGCGACCCAACTGCAGGAGCACTTCTTTTACTTCACCAACGACAGAAACGACAAGAACGCGCTCGACACTTTGCAACTGCTCTAAGGCCAGTGAGATATCGAGCAGAGGCGCCGCTTTTATCCATACTCTCGGTGCCTTTTCCAGCAGCAAATCGCGTAATGCCAACACATTAGGTGAACAATCCTCCAGCCGAAACACCCGCCGCTGATGCTCGTCGCGCCGCGCCGGGTCCACATAGATAAGGTCGAAGGTTTCGGCGCACTCGCACAAAAAGCGCTCGGCTTCGGCTTTTTCTACGCGGATGTTGTTCGCTCCCAATAGGGCAAAGTTATGTCGAGCCGTTTTAGCCAGATCAGGGTCGCGCTCCACATAGACTACCTCGTCGAAGGACTTAGCCCAGAAGAAAGCATCCACTCCCAAGCCGCCGGTCAGATCGAGCATGCGGTGCCCTGTGCAACGCGAAGCCTTAAAGTGCGCGGTTTGCTCCGAGGAGGCTTGTTCAACACTTACGACGGGCGGGACGGCCAAATCGAACCGAAACCAAGAGGGCACTTTAGCCCGGAGTTTCCGCAAGGCAGCGATGCGCGGCAGCAGTGCCTGCACGGAGACGTCAGGGTAACGGTGTGCTATGAGAGCCAATTTGGCCAGATCGTCGTCTATATGTTGGCGCGCAAAGTCTTGTTCTTGGGCGGTCAATGTCATGCAGGTGGATATTAGTGCATTTGGGCACTAGTTATGGCAAGAGTAGCCATACTCAGGCGAACGCTGGGCGTCTTCAGCAAGGCTTTGGCGCAGGCCTCTAAAGTAGCGCCAGTGGTTAGCACGTCATCTACCAACAGCACATGTTTACCCTCAATTTGCTCGGGCTGCGTCAACGTGAAAACTTCTTCCACATTGTCGAAGCGCTCCATACGGCGCTTGCGTGTTTGCGATTCAGAAAACACCTGGCGCATCAAGACACCATCCAGTATGGGGATGCTCATCGCCTCCGCAAGTCCTCGGGCAATCAACGCGCTTTGGTTGTAGCCCCGCAGCTGTTGTTTTTTAGGGTGCAGCGGTACTGGTATGGCAGCAGCTACGGAAAGAAAAAGAGGAGACAGCTTTAGATGTCCGCCCAACATGCGCCCCAGCTGCAGACCTATGTCGCCCTGGCGGTGGTATTTAAGTCGGTGCAAGGCGCGTTGCAGAGGACTTCGGCGCTGAAAAAAGTACAGGGCGGCGCCGCTCTCTATGGGTACCCTCCCCCAGAAGCGGTCGGTGAATTCGTTTTCACGCGAGAAAGCCATATTCGCTGGTATCAGCTGGTTTTGACACTGCACACAAAAACAGCTGATGCCTTTGAGAGAAGGCTTGCCACACCCCGCACACAGCTTTGGGAAGAGAACTCTAAATACGCTGCTTGCCCAGCCTTCTGTTTTATTTGCCGTCCTCATGCTTAGGGGGATTTTGTACAAACAAAAGTACAGGTGGGCAGGCGAAAAACCTAAGGCTTCACCGACAAAAAGACCGCCAGTGTCGGTACTATTTGCGGTTGCGGTCTTGACGGGCAAAGACCTTCTGCAGCAGGGCCGTAGTGCGCGCTACGGGGTTCCGGCGAATGTTTCTCTCCTCTTCTTCAATTTTAGCAAACAGCCCTTTGAGCGCCTCGTTAGTGACGTAGTCATCCAAATCAGTGTTTACCTTATTTACCAGCGGTATTTGGTTGTAAGCCGTTGTGGCATCGCGCCAGAGCTTGTTGGCTCCGATGTTGTCCAGTGCTCGCACTATGACGGGGTTAAATTTGTCGTAGAGTTGCTGGTAGGTGGTGCGGTGCAGGTAACTCGTGGCGGCATCATCGGGGCCCATCAGGATGTTCAACGCGTCCTGAAATGTCATGTTTCGGATGGCAGAGAGGAAAATAGGAGCAGCCTCCTTGGCAGCCTCTTCTGCGCCGCGGTTGATGCGTTCGAGCAGCTCATTTTCGAGGTTGCTGAAACCTGGCACATTTCTAAGGCGGTCGGTCACGGTGCGCACCTCTGGGGGCAGCAGGATTTTGTAAGGGCTTTTGAAATAACCATCGCGAGCCGAGAGGGCATTGACGCCGTTGGACACGCCGCGGTTGAGGGCTTCCTTAAGTCCCTGGCTAACTTCGGCAGAAGTGGGTTCGCGCATGGCTTCGTTGGCAACGCTCTGAAGCGTGTCGCAGCCGCTCCACAGCAAGGATAGGGCGGCGAGAGTTGAGATAAGAACAAACTTAGACATAGAGGTTGTGGAGAAATTAAATGTTTCAAAGCTTTTGGAAGGACTACTCTGTTGAGTAGAAATCCAGCACCTGGAGCAACGACAAGTGTAAAACATGATGGACAATGTCGGTGTTTCCGGGCGGATTGAGGTACTGGTTCATATAACCCACTTCGAGGCGAGTGTGCTGATGGTTGAGTACACCAATGGCGATGAGCAAGCGATTTTGGTCGAAAAGGTTAGGGTTAATCTCGCGGGCCGCGCTGTTTAAGAAAAGCTCGTTCTGGAGGGCTAGGTAAGGGCGTACAGAAGCAGATGTGTTGGACGAAAAATGGATGATAGTCCGATTGAAATAACGAAGGCGAAAACCGCAGCGCCATCCATCGCGCCCTCCAGCATAGCCGGCCCAGCGCTCCTCCAACCGGAGGCGATGGGTCATGGAGGTGTTTTGGCTCAAATGTGCTGTGTGCAGATATTGCTGCCATAGGCGATGCTCGGTGAAGTAGTCATAGGCAGCGCTGCTGTAGTTTCCAATGAGCGCGTAGCCCAGGGTGAGGTTAGTTGTTGGCGAGAGCAGGTATTGCCCCCCTATGCGTAGCAAGGACTGATTGGTGCGATGTACGCGACCATCGGTCCGAAATTGCAGATCGGTATGGATGCCCCAGTGTTTATTGAGGCGGTAATGGCCAAAGTAGGTGAACCAGTTAGAGAAGCGGTGCTCTGTGGTTTGACATAGCACATTGGTGGCTATCGTTAAGAAAATCAGGAAGATAACAGGGCGAAAAAGCATAAGCATACTACGCGAGCTATTCGTGGGCCCAAAGGTAGAGCCGCGCATTACCCTCGCTGCAAGACATCTGTCACGCTAACCTTGTCTTAACATGGCCGATAGTCTCGGAGAAGAGAAGGCCCGCCCTATAAAAGGCAGGCCTCCATTGAAAAAATTCCCGTATGTCGTCGAGAACGTCTTTTGTCGCTTTTTACACGGGCTTGGCATTAGGCCAAGGTTTTAATCTAAAAGATCAAAGCGGTCGAGGTTCATCACCTTTACCCAGGCAGCGACGAAGTCGCGTACAAACTTCTCTTCATTGCCCGCGCTGGCATACACCTCTGCTACAGCGCGCAGTTCAGAGTTGGAGCCGAAGATCAGGTCTGTTCGCGTAGCGCGCCATTTCGGGCTGCCCGTTTTGCGGTCGCGGCCTTCGAACTTTTCCTTGTTCTGATCGGTCGGGCTCCAGACCGTACCCATATCCAAAAGATTGACGAAGAAATCGTTCGTCAACGTTTCAGGTCGATGGGTAAGCACGCCATAGTCCGAACCATCGTAGGTCGCTCTCAAGGCGCGCATGCCTCCAACCAGCACCGTCATTTCGGGCACGGTTAAGGTGAGCAGCTGAGCCTTGTCGACAAGGAAGTGCTCTGAGGGCACGTCCGTGGGTTCCTTCAGGTAATTGCGGAAGCCATCGGCAAAGGGTTCCAGGTAAGAGAACGAGTGTACGTCGGTTTGCTCCTGCGAAGCATCGGTGCGGCCCGGCGTAAAGGGCACTTCTATGTTAAAACCAGCATGGCGTGCGGCTTGCTCTACAGCAGCGCCGCCGGCGAGCACGATGAGGTCAGCTAGCGAAATACGTTTGCCGTCTTTCTGTTCGGCGTTGAACGTCTGCTGGATTTGTTCCAACACTTGCAGGACTTTGGCCAGCTGCTTAGGATTATTCACTTCCCAGTTGCGCTGGGGCTCCAGCCGGATGCGCGCGCCATTGGCTCCGCCGCGCTTATCGGAGTCGCGGTATGTGGAAGCGGAAGCCCAGGCTGTGGTTACTAGTTCTGAAATAGAAAGGCCGGAGCTTAATACACGTCTTTTCAATTCGGCCACGTCGCGATCGTCCACCAGGGGGTGATCTACCTTAGGCAGAGGGTCTTGCCAGATGAGGTCTTCTGCAGGCACTTCTGGGCCGAGGTAGCGGGACTTAGGACCCATGTCTCGGTGTGTCAGCTTGAACCAGGCACGCGCGAAGGCATCGGCAAATGCATCAGGGTTTTCGTAGAAACGACGCGAGATTTTCTCATAGATGGGGTCGAAGCGCAGGGAAAGGTCAGTGGTCAGCATAGTGGGGAGATGCTTCTTATTCGGGTCAAAAGCATCTGGAATGATGGGTTCGGCATTTTTGGCTACCCACTGGTAGGCTCCTGCGGGGCTTTTCGTCAGCTCCCACTCGTATTCGAACAGGTGTTTGAAGAAGTCGTGGCCCCACTTTGTAGGTGTGCGCGTCCACGTTACTTCTGGTCCGCCAGTGAGGGTGTCTGGGCCTTTACCCGATTTGTAACGGCTCTTCCACCCCAAGCCCATCTCCTCTATTTCAGCGCCTTCAGGTTCTGGACCCAACAGGGTTGGGTCGCCGGCGCCGTGCGCTTTGCCAAAGGTGTGACCGCCAGCAATGAGTGCCACCGTCTCTTCGTCGTTCATACCCATGCGCGAGAATGTTTCCCGGATGTCCTTTGCTGCGGCGACGGGGTCGGGATGGCCTCCAGGACCTTCTGGGTTCACGTAGATAAGGCCCATTTGCACAGCCGCCAGGGGATTCTGTAGTTGGCGTTCGCCCGAGTAGCGGCGATCATCAGCTAACCACTTTGTCTCAGCACCCCAGTAAATGCTCTCGTCTGGCTCCCAGGCATCTTCGCGGCCGCCACCAAAGCCAAACGTCTTGAAGCCCATGGACTCCAAGGCCACGTTGCCGGCGATGATCATCAGGTCGGCCCACGAGATTTTATCGCCGTATTTCTGTTTAACAGGCCATAACAGGCGGCGCGCTTTATCTAGGTTCGCATTGTCAGGCCAGCTGTTCAGCGGTGCAAAGCGCTGATAGCCTCCGGCTGCGCCACCGCGACCGTCGCCCATGCGATACGTTCCTGCGCTATGCCAAGCCATGCGGATAAAGAAAGGGCCGTAATGCCCAAAGTCTGCCGGCCACCACTCTTGCGAGTCGGTCATCAGAGCGTGGAGGTCTCGCTTAAGGGCTTCATAATCCAGGCTTTTGAAGGCTTTGCGATAATTGAAACTCGGACTTAATGGGTTAGATCGGGATGAATTTTGCCGTAGAATATTCAACTTCAGTCGGTTAGGCCACCAATCCTGATTGTGGGTTCCTACGGCAGCGGTGGGATGTGCAAAAGGGCACTTGCCATTTTTGCTCGAATTTCCTTGCATATTTATGTGGTTAAGGAGGTGAAGGATTTCAACGAAGCTTTTCTTGATAAGCAACGAAGCGGCACAAAGCTACGTCCGCCCTTTTCATAAAAAAAACCGATATTTTTTATGAGGCAATAGATGGCATAAATAACTTCGCGTGTGAAGAAGAGGACTCACCTTATCCTGACTCCCGCTATGAATCTGCAGCAATTGGAGTACTTAGCAGCCCTGGACGCGCATCGGCATTTTGGCAAGGCCGCTGCCGCGTGCTATGTCACGCAACCCACCCTGAGCATGATGGTGCACAAAATTGAAGAGGAGTTAGGCGTGAAATTCTTCGACCGCAGCCGTCAGCCCATTGTGCCTACAGAAGCAGGAGGGCGACTGTTAGAGCAGGTACGCGTCATTTTGCGCGAGGTAGACCGCTTGCGCGAGATGGCACACATGGAGGAGCAAACTCTAACGGGTGAGTTGCGCCTTGGGGTTATTCCCACTCTATCGCCCTACTTGCTACCACTCTTTTTACCCGCCTTTGTGGAGAAGTATCCATCCGTCCATCTAAAAATTACGGAGCGAATAACGGAGACACTGATAGACAGCCTCCACAAAGGCTTTTTGGATGCCGCTATTCTGGCCACACCGCTCCATGATCCACTATTAAAAGAAGAGGTGCTTTTCTACGAAGCCTTCGTGGTGTATTCCAGCCATAGCTATCCTAAAGAGTACCTGTTGCCGGAGGACATTGACGTGGGCGAGTTGTGGCTTTTAGAAGAAGGCCATTGTTTTCGCACACAAATTTTACATCTGTGTGAGTTGCGCGAGAAGCAGCATCCAGTTGTAGAGTATCAGTCGGGCAGCCTGGAGACGCTGAAGCAGCTCGTAGATGCTCAACACGGCGTGACCATTCTACCTGAGTTGGCTTTGCGTACGCTGACACCGGAACAGTTGGCCAAAGTGAAGCGGTTTGCTGCCCCGGAGCCGATGCGGGAAGTTAGTCTGGTTACCCATCGGCAGGCAGTGAAAGAACGCCTCTTGGAAGCGCTCCGCCAGGAAATTCTGGCGCATCTGCCGGAAGTATGTCGCAACCGAGATTCGGTACAAAGGCCTGTAGAATGGCGCTATCCAGTTCATTAACGCCGAGAGTAGTTGGGCGACTCTTTGGTGATGGTTACATTATGGGGGTGGCTTTCTGCCACGCCAGCGGCAGTTATCTGTACGAATTGTGCCTTTTCCTGAAGTTCTCTGACGGTGCGCGCGCCGCAGTAGCCCATGCCTGCCCGCAAGCCGCCGATGTATTGGGTCATCACTTCCGCCGTGGTGCCTTTAAATGGCACGCGGCCTTCGATGCCCTCAGGCACCAATTTTTTGATATCGTCTTCTACATCCTGGAAATAGCGGTCTTTGGAGCCTTCTTGCATAGCGCCCAAGCTGCCCATGCCCCGATAGGTTTTAAATTTTCGACCGTCGTAGATGATGGTTTCGCCCGGCGCTTCTTCTACGCCGGCGAACAAGGAGCCTGCCATGACAGCATCAGCTCCGGCGGCGAGTGCTTTCACGATGTCCCCCGTGTAGCGGATACCACCGTCGCCGATGACGGGAATGCCGGAGCCTTTGAGGGCCACAGCCGCTTCGTAAATGGCAGAAAGTTGTGGCACGCCCACGCCGGCGATGATGCGCGTAGTGCAGATACTGCCCGGCCCCACGCCTACTTTTACCGCGTCGGCGCCGGCCTCGGCCAAGGCCTGGGCGCCTTCACCTGTGGCTACGTTACCAGCAATTACTTGTAAGTCGGGGAAAGCATCTTTCAAACGCTTTACGGCTTCAATGACTCCACGCGAATGCCCGTGAGCGGTATCTACCGTGATTACATCCACGCCAGCTCGCACCAAGGCCTCTACCCGCTTCAGCATGTCGGACGTAACCCCTACAGCGGCGCCTACTGCCAATCGGCCGAGGGCGTCTTTGCAAGCATTAGGGAAGTGTTCGCCCTTCATGATGTCCTTGTAAGTAATGAGACCTACCAAACGGAAGTTCTCATCTACGACGGGGAGCTTTTCTATTTTGTGCTGTTGCAGGATGTCGCGTGCCTGTGCCAGCGTAGTGCCTTTGGGCGCAGTTACCAGGTTGCTGCGTGTCATTAGCTCGTGCACAGGCTTCGAGGTGTCTTTTTCGAAGCGTAGGTCTCGGTTGGTGAGGATGCCGACTAGCTTCCCCGCTTCGTCAACGATGGGAATACCGCCGATGCTAAAGCGGCGCATCAGTTGCAGGGCTTCCGACACAGACGCATTGGGGGGCAGGGTTACAGGGTCCAGGATCATGCCGGCTTCGGAGCGCTTGACAGCGCGCACTTGCTCGGCCTGGTCGGCAATGCTCATGTTTTTGTGGATGATACCAATGCCGCCTTGGCGCGCCATGGCGATGGCCATTTGTTTTTCTGTTACCGTGTCCATGGCTGCCGACACAATAGGGACATGGAGCCGGAGAGTGCGTGTTAGCTGAGAAGAAATGTCGACTTCGCGAGGCAATACTTCGCTGTAGGCAGGGACGAGGAGGACGTCGTCGAAAGTGAGCGAAAGGCCTAAAAACTTGGGAGGAGCAATCTTTGATACCATACGCAAAGGTCGCTCTTTCCGCTCGAATGCTGCGCTACTTGACGCTCAGGTTTTTTATCGGCGCCGAAGCCTTGCCTGCCAGTACTTTTGCCGGCGTTATTTGATAGGCGCCGGTGGTGCCGTTTCGATTCCTATGCTTTCCGTTCAGTCTGATCGGTACTTCATGCAACAAGCGCTGACAGAGGCTCAGCTCGCCTACGACAGCGGGGAAGTACCGGTAGGTGCTGTTATTGTCAGCGAGGGGCGCATCATTGCCCGCGCTCACAACCAAACGGAGCAACTGACCGACGTCACAGCCCATGCTGAGATATTAGCTGTTACGGCAGCCTCTCACTATTTGGGCAGCAAATACTTACCCACCTGCACCCTTTACGTTACCCTGGAGCCGTGTGTCATGTGCGCTGGAGCTTTGGCTTGGGCGCAGCTAGGCCGCCTGGTTTATGGCGCTTCCGACGAAAAACGCGGTTTCATGCTCTTCGGCGGCAAACGGCTGCTGCATCCCAAGACTAAAGTGGAGTTGGGTGTCCTCGAGGAAGAGTGCACGCGCCTACTCAAAGCCTTCTTTCGGAGCAAGCGCCTGTAGCCTTGGCCGGCAATTACCGACCTGGTCGATAAAAATGCCCGGTAATGTCTTCACATTTGCTCGGTTTAACTTAGTAAAAGCCTGGCACCCCCGCGGTGCTTTACAGCCAAAAATGACTTCTATTTGCGAATGCGTACCTCAGCAAAAAAGCGATTCTTAGTCACGGCAGCCCTTCCCTATGCTAACGGGCCTTTGCACATCGGACACCTGGCTGGCGCCTACTTGCCCGCCGACGTTTACGCGCGCTATCAACGCCTTATGGGGCGCGAAATCCTCTTCGTGTGCGGCTCTGACGAGCACGGCGCTGCCATCACCATGCGCGCGCGCAAAGAAGGCGTTACTCCGCGCGAAATCGTGGACAAATACCACGTCCTCATCCGCGACACCTTTCAGCAACTGGGCATTGCTTTCGATATTTATCACCGCACCAGCGACCCATTACATCACCAGACCTCGCAAGACATTTTCCGACAATTGTTGGAAAAAGGGCACTTCGATGCTCGTGAAAGTGAGCAGTATTACGATGAAGTCGCCGGGCAATTCTTGGCCGATCGCTACATTTTAGGCACTTGCCCTGTGTGCCACAACCCCGACGCTTACGGCGACCAATGCGAAAAATGCGGCACCTCGCTCAGCCCCGACCAGCTACTGCAGCCCCGCTCGGCTCTAAGCGGCGCCACTCCTGTCAAGCGCCCAACTACGCATTGGTATTTTAAACTCAACGAGCACGAGGGCTGGCTACGAGAGTGGATCAACACCGGCTATCTGGACGGCAAGCAGCAACACGACCCTACTACTTGGAAAGCGCATGTAGTGGGCCAGTGCAACTCTTGGCTTGACCAAGGGCTGCAGCCTCGCGCCATGACGCGCGACCTGGATTGGGGGGTAGATGTGCCACCAGAAATTCCCTTTTCTCAAGGCAAAAAACTCTATGTGTGGCTAGATGCTCCTATCGGCTACATTTCGGCAACCAAACAGTGGGCTGCTGACCACGCGGATAATTGGGAGCGCTTTTGGAAGGACGAGGAGACAGCCCTTATTCATTTCATCGGCAAAGACAACATCGTCTTTCATTGCCTCATCTTCCCGGCCATCTTGCGGGCGCACGGGGAGTTTATCCTGCCGGTCAATGTGCCTGCCAATCAGTTTCTCAATCTGGAAGGAAACAAGCTGTCCACTTCACGCAACTGGGCGGTGTGGGCTCACGAATTCATCGAAGAGCTGCCCGGGCGCGAAGATGACCTGCGTTACAACCTCATTAAGAATATGCCAGAGCAGCGCGATAGCGAGTTTACCTGGAAGGGGCTGCAGGAAACTACCAACACTGAATTAGTGGGGAACCTGGGCGGCTTTATCCAGCGCGTCTTGGTGCTCTTGCATAAGAATTATGGTGGCTACGTGCCATTGGCCAACTTCGGGCAGTCGTTTAAGAGCGGCTGGAATGCCGAGCAGCTGACTACGGCAGATCAGGAACTGCGCCTACTCGCCCAGCAATTGGAGAAGATGGGCCAAGAGATCGAGCACTTCCAATTTCGCGAAGCGCTTCGCCTGCTGATGGAAATCTCCAGCGCCGGTAATGCTTTGCTCCAGTTCAACGAGCCCTGGAAGGCTGCCAAGGATAACCCTGAGCAGGTCAAAGCCGTACTGTTCACCGCGCTCCAGTACGCCGCTGCGCTCTCGGTCGCTATGCGCCCTTTTATGCCTTTTGCTGCGGAGCGGCTAAGCGCCCTGCTCAACCTCCCCCCTTTCCAGGACAACGGCGAGTGGATTTCCTTCCTCAACGAATTGCTTGAGGGCAACGCCGTCGTCCACCCGGGGCATCAGGTTGGCGCTCCGGGCCACCTATTTAGTCGGCTGCCCGATGAGGTCATTGAGGGGCAAATTCAAAAGCTGCACCAAATGACACCAGCGGTCGCCGCTGCAAAAGAGGCAGATGGGCCGACATATCCACCGTTGAAAGAGATTATCCCTTACGATGTCTTCGCCCAACTCGACCTGCGCACAGGCACTATCGTCCGGGCAGAAAAAGTAGCAAAAACGGATAAGTTACTACGCTTGACCGTTGACCTGGGTTTTGAGATGCGCACCATTGTGGCCGGCATTGCCCAACACTATGCGCCCGAAGAGGTAGTTGGGCGTCAGGTCCTGGTAGTGGCCAACCTTGCTCCGCGCAATATGCGCGGCATCGAGTCGCAGGGCATGGTGCTGATGGCCGAGGATGCGCAGGGTCGCCTGTGTTTCGTGCGCCCTGACGAAGGTTGGCCCAGCGGCTTCTCTGTGCGCTGATGACACCTTAAATTTATTATTATAGTATATGTTTCACGCGCGGGCGGTGCGGGGTGATGTCACCGAGGCGAGCCTTCTTAGCCTCTTCGTAAGCGGAGAAGTTTCCTTCAAAAAAGACAACCTGGGCGTCGTCTTCAAAAGCCAGGATGTGTGTGGCCAGCCGATCAATAAACCAGCGATCGTGGCTGATAACGAGTACGCAGCCGGCAAAGTCTTCCAGCGCTTCCTCCAGAGCACGTAGTGTGTTGACGTCAATGTCGTTGGTTGGCTCGTCGAGCAACAGCACATTGCCACCGTCCTTGAGCGTCATGGCCAAGTGGACGCGGTTGCGCTCACCGCCCGAGCAGACGCCCAGTTTTTTTTGCTGGTCGGGGCCGGAGAAGTTGAAGCGCGACAGATAGGCGCGCGCGTTGACGGAGGTGTTGCCCACCTGTAAGATGTCATTGCCACCTGACACAATCTCATAGATGGTTTTTTCTGGCAGGAGCGCCTCGTGGCTCTGGTCCACATAGCTGATCTTGACCGTGTCGCCAATAATGATTTCTCCTGCATCGGGTTGCTCTTTGCCGACGATGATTTTAAAAAGGGTGGATTTGCCTACGCCGTTAGGTCCGATGATGCCGACAATGGCATTTTTAGGAATGTCGAAATGGAGATTTTCAAACAATAGGCGGTCGCCATAGGCTTTGGTGAGGTTGCGGGCTTCGATGACCTTATCGCCTAAGCGCGGACCATTGGGTACCCAGAGCTCAAGTTTTTGCTCTTTTTCGCGCACCTCTTCGCTGGCCATTTTCTCATATGCATTTAGGCGGGCTTTACCTTTGGCTTGACGCCCTTTGGTGCCCATACGCACCCACTCAAGCTCGCGTTCCAATTGTTTGCGGCGTTTGTCTTCCTGCTTTTCCTCTTGTGCCAGTCGGCGGGCTTTTTGCTCCAGCCAGGAGGAGTAGTTACCCTGCCATGGAATGCCCTCGCCGCGGTCCAGCTCGAGAATCCAGCCTGCCACGTTATCTAAAAAGTAACGGTCGTGCGTCACGGCAATGACGGTGCCTGGAAAATTTTGCAAGTACTGCTCCAACCACAGCACGGATTCAGCATCCAGATGGTTTGTTGGTTCGTCGAGTAGGAGGATGTCGGGTTGGCTAAGCAGCAGGCGGGCGATAGCTACGCGGCGACGTTCCCCGCCAGAGCATACGCGGATGGGGGTATCGTCGGGTGGGCAACGCAACGCATCGGTGAAGAGGTGAATGCGGTGGTCAATCTCCCATCCGCCCAGATGTTCGATTTGCTCTAGTACCTCACCCTGGCGCTCAAGAAGGCGCATCATTTCATCGTCATCTACTACTTCGGCCAAGCGTGCTCCGATTTCCTCGTTTTCGCGCAGCAGGTTTACAACATCTTGTACGCCTTCTTCCACAATTTGGCGCACGGTTTTGCTTTCGTCTAATTCGGGCTCCTGGGCTAAGTAGCCGATCTTGTAATTCTTCTCAAATTCAATTTTGCCCTCGTAATTCTGGTCTAAGCCAGCGATGATTTTGAGCAGAGTGGATTTGCCAGAGCCATTCAAGCCCAGGACTCCAATCTTGGCTCCATAAAAAAAGGAGAGCCATATGTTTTTGAGCACCTGTTTTTGAGGAGGGAAAGTCTTGCTAACCCCCGACATAGAGAAAATGATCTTTTCTGACACGGCTGAGTTTCTTTTTACAATGATGCTTACCACTTGGAAAAGCGCCGCAAAGGTAGGACGGCAAGAAGGGTTTGAGAAATCAAAGGATGAATTAGGGCGAACACTTCGGTGGCAATACTTGACTACCTCTGGGAAACTCATAGATCGAGGGTACGGGCATGGAGATAGAATAGCGTTTCGTTACCGAACGTGGCACGTCGCTGTTTTAAGGATGATCTATCCATAGATCATGCATTCTCTTGAAATAAGGGGGATGTTTCTATGCCCCCTACTTTTTTATTGCTTAAAAATAAACTTAAATTGAATTTAGTGTGAATTAAATATATTTTGAATCGATATAAATAATTATAGTATGCTGTTAAGGTTCGCGACATCTATAGACAAAAGAATAGCTGTAGTGTAAAGTTTTTTGCAACCTGTTTTAATTGTTATTTAAATAATAACCGTAATGGAATAATAGGTTAAGCATTGTGTTATGGCTTAGCTTCTGGATAATATGACGCCGATAGTTTCGCCAAAAAATCACTAACTAAACAATGCTTTCTATTATGAAAAAGGTTATTTCAACTCTGACCTTGGGATTGGTTTTCTGTGCTGTAGCCGTGGCGCAGTTTGCCTTTGATCCCTCTGTGCCGGCGAACTATGACGCTACCACCGTCGTATTGCCGCCTTCCCCACTGAAGTATCAGGTGCTCTTTGTGGGCCAGTTGGACTCGGTGCAGACCACAGCTACTTATGGCAACCCTGCAGGCAAGCATCCAGCTAAGCAGTGGCACGATTTCATCGGAGTAACTCCTGATCCGAGCAAGCCCGGCGAATTTTGGATTACGGTCAACCACGAGATGCAGCAGCGCAACAGCTTCATCGGCGATGGTGGTGGCATGACTTCGTTCAAAGTCCGTCGAGACCCCGTTACTGATACCTTAATCGTCATCGAGCAGACCCTCAATGATGGCCGCAAGGGTAAATTCTTCAACATTGACTTTGTAAACACGGTAGGCGAGACGGGCATGAACTGTGCCGGTATCATCGGCGTCGACGGCCGCATTTGGACGGCAGAGGAATGGCAAGTGAGCAGCAATGCCTCTGCTTCGGCCTTTTTGCGGGACACTGCAGACTTCACTATCAATGCGCCAGAGTTTCCGACGTTCCACGGCAAGACCATCAAGAAGTTTCAGAACTTAAACTGGATGGTAGAAGTGGACCCTAAACAGGCGAAGGCTATCCGCAAGCAGTATAACTGGGGGCGCTTATTCTTCGAGGGAGGCGCTGCTGCCAGTGACAACCGCACTATCTACTTGGGCGAAGATGCCACTCCGGGTCTTTTCACAAAATTTGTCGCTGACGTTCCGGGCGATTTTACGAAAGGCAAACTGTACTACTACGCACACACCAAGACGCCGAAATGGCAACCCTTGGACAATACCGATTTGAACGTAATGCTCAACCCGCGCACCCCGGCTATTGCGGGAGGGGCTACAGTGTTCAACCGTTTAGAGTGGATAACTATCAATGAGAAGACAGGCCGTGTATATATCGCTGAGACGGGCCGTGACGACTTAGGCAAAGTATCTGGTTGGCGCAACGCTATCAACGCAGGCGCAGTTCCCGCTCAGCATCACGTACAGCGCGCCGCTTCTAAAGGGTTGACTCCTGTATCCGACGACTATGTGGACTATTATGGCCGTGTTCTTTGCTACGACCCCGTTACGGAGGAAATTACCGTATTGCTGGAAGGCGGTCCTGACTTTACACAGGCTAATGTACCGAGTGCCTCCTACCCGAGCAAGCATCTGTCCAATCCAGACGGCCTCAACATGTTGTATGTAGGCAACAAAGCCTTTTTGATTATTTCCGAGGACCTCAATGGCAGCACGTATGGCCGGATGCCGGATAGCAAACCGGTCGTGTGTGAGCTGTTTCTGCTCGATTTGTCCATACCCAACCCTACTATCAATGACTTGATCCGTATTAGTGCTACGCCCATAGGTGCTGAAGTTACCGGGGCCGTCATGACACCTGATGGTAAGACGATGCTTATCAATTCCCAGCACCCGGCAACAACGAACCCTGGTGTGTATGCCAACTCGCTAACCTACGCAATTACGGGTTGGAATAATTTAGTTGTATCTATCAGCGAGCCCAAGTTCTCGAACGAAGATAGGTTTCAGGTATGGCCTAATCCCGTCGCCCGAGAGCTCAACTTCAACACGGTAACGGATGCGGCTATTTTCAACATGAATGGTCAACTCATGCGTGTATTCCGCAACACGCAAGTAGCAGATGTCTCTGACTTAGAGCCTGGCATTTATTTCGTAAAGAATGCCAAGGGTGAGACAGTTAAATTAATCGTGCAGTAATCTCTTTGTTGCCTCTCTGCGCAGCTCGTGCTTTTTTCTTTTGATTTGTAAGTCGGCATGGTCTTTATGTTGGCCATGCCGACTTTTTAACAACTAATCTAGCTGTTTCTGACTATGCAAAAGTTTATCATAGCCTGCTGCTTTTTAGTAGCAGCAATAGGCCTCTCTGCTTTATATCAACCATTTTCTACCATACAATCGCCTACTATCGAGCGCGTGCGTACTTTATACATAGAGGGTCTTCACCACTATCAGCAGGCGCTTTTAAGCTTTGAGCAGGCATTGCACAATACAGAGAGCACTCCGGCATCTTGGCAGAAGGCTTTCCGGCAAGTGCGCACGACGTATAAGCACATCGAATTCTTGCTTGCTTATCTGGATGAAGAAAACACTCGCGATTTCCTTAACGGACCACCTCTTCCTTCTGTTAATCGGGTAGTAGCAGGAGTGGAGGTGATAGAGCCGAGTGGTATGCAGGTTATTGAGGAAATACTGTATGCCGAAGATGCTGCTGAGCAACAGTCGGAGCTGTTGCGGCTCGCCCAGGATCTTATAATGGCCTACAGACCTATAATGAACACCCAAATCCAGCTGCCACTGACCGATAGGCAGGTGATGGAGGCCGTCCGGGCAGGTATCTTTCGCATTACGGCATTAGGATTGACCGGCTTCGACACACCGGCATCTGGTATGGCCATAGAGGAGTCGGCTGCCAGCTTACAAGCTATGCAGCAGATCGTGGCTTTATATCTACCTTATTGTCCGCAAAAACCTTTGGCTGATAGTATTGCAGCCAACTTTGTCAATTGTATAGATATGATGCGTCAGCATCCGGACTTTGACTCTTTCGACCGAATAAACTGTATCCGCAATTTCCTAGAGCCACTGTATGGCCAGATACTTAGACTACACACAGCGCTGGGTATTGAGTACGTCTTTCATGTGACAAAACTATCCCAGCCATTGGAGTATCTATCGCCAAGCATGTTTTCGGAGAAGACCTTTAATGATCATTACTATGCTGGCATAGGCGCTCGCGAGGAAAAACCGGTTGCAGTTGAATTAGGGCGATTGCTCTTCTTTGATCCCATTCTCTCAGCGAATAATCAGCGTGCTTGTGCCTCTTGCCATCAGCCAGAAAAGGGGTTTACTGATGGTTTGCCTAAAAGTCTCGCCATAGATTTCACAGGCACAGTTGGCCGAAATGCACCTACTGTTATTAATAGCATCATTGCAGATAAGTTTTTCTACGATCTGCGGGCTGATCGCATAGAAAGCCAAGCCGAACACGTTATTCTCAATCCACAAGAATTCAATACAGATTATTTTGAAATCCTTGATAAAATAAATCAAAGCGCGACGTATCGAGCGCTTTTTTGGGAAGCGTTTGGCCATGCCCCCAATGTGCCCGGTCTAATACGCGCGCTGGCGGCCTACATCCGCTCGCTTAAGAGTTTTAACAGTCCGGTGGATCGCTACCTACGCGGTGAGGATGTCTCCCTGGACCCCAAGGTGATGTTGGGTTTCAATCTGTTCATGGGCAAAGCTTTGTGTGGCACCTGCCACTTTGCGCCGACATTTTCTGGATTGGTACCGCCTCAATTCAAGGAGAACGAGTCAGAAGTTATTGGCGTGCCAGTTTCTCCTTTTGCGATCCCATTGCAGCTTGACCCTGACTTAGGTCGATATGCCAATGGCCGTCCACGCGACCGGGCTGAGCATTTTCGCCACAGTTTTAAGACGCCGACTGTCCGAAACGTAGCCCTCACAGCTCCCTACATGCATAACGGTGCCTATCCCACGCTGGAGAGTGTTGTGGATTTCTACAATCGCGGCGGTGGAGCGGGCTTAGGTTTGCAAGTGCCTCACCAGACATTGCCATTTGACCACTTGAACCTCACAGAAGGTGAACAAGAAGCATTAGTGCGCTTTATGGAAGCGCTCACAGATACAGCAGGTATGACAGCACGCCCGGCTCGTTTACCCGCCTTTGACCACCCCAGCGACTGGAATCGCCGCGCTATCGGCGGCTCGTATTGACAACTATGCACAAAAAAGAGGCTATTGTTTGGATATTTGGCCTGTTAGCCATCAGCGCAAGTTTATCGGCCTGCCTAAAAGAGGTGCAATTGCCTCTTTTTCGCCTTACGGTGGAAAAGGGAAGCGGCTCGGGAAACTATCCCGCGGGCGCATCAGTTCGAGTGGTTGCCGATCCACCAGGAAGCCAGCGCTTCTTAGGCTGGGAGGGCGACACAGTACACTTAGATAGAACAGACAACCCTGAGGCACACTGCACTATGCCGGATAGTAACATAGTTCTCATGGCTTATTGTTTGCCTAAAGACGAACCCAGCTTCCGCTACGAGGTGTTCCCTATTATTCAGCAATATTGTGCCATAGACCAGTGTCATAAAAATTCTATCAAACAACCCGATTTTGATAGTTACGAGGCCGTTGTGGCTTCTGCGACCAAAATGGAGCTGTATTTGGAGATAGGGTTCATGCCCTTAGGGAGCTCCTTGCCGCCAAATAAAAAGCAGTTATTGCTGAATTGGCTGCGTCAGGGTCATAAGAACAATTGACGGGGCATATGAATGCTTGTGCTGAAACTATGAAAAATAGTTTATTTTATCCTATCGCGGTAGTTTTAGGAATAACCATGGCAGGCATTCAGCTTACTCCTTCTCCACCAGAGGGAGAGCGTTTGGCAAAAATGTACTGCGGGACATGCCATGTGTATCCGGAGCCTGCATTGCTGCCTAAAGCCCTGTGGCAAAAAGTAGTATTGCCGCAAATGGGATATCAATTAGGCATCTATCATAGCGACTCTGTACGGGCGACCTTATTCGAGCAAGGGCTAGGAGGAAAGTATGTGCGTGAACGCGGCGTCTTTCCAGAACACCCTATGCTCGACCTCAAAGCTTGGCGAAAAATCACCGATTTCTATTTGAGCAACGCCCCCGACGCCTTAACGCTGCCCTCGCCTGAGCCTATTACTGTTGGTCTTCGGCGTTTTCGAACACGCTTGCCTGCCTTGCGATTGTCTCCACCCAGCACGACTCTGGTGCGCTTTCGACCGGACGGAGGGCTCTGGCTCGGTGACGCCAATACCAAGCGACTGTACTGGATAGATGAAAAATTAAACGTAGAAAAAGCGGCCAACTTGGCAGAGGGTATCGTAGGGATACAGCGGGACTCAGGCGGCTTATTCCTCACTATCATGGGCTCTTTTTCGCCGACCGATGCCCCTGTAGGCACTGTCGTGTATTTACCCAATGGCAGCCCACGCGCTCAATGGCTGCTCGAAGATCTCCAGAGGCCTGTACACAGCGTATGGGCGGACCTCAACAACGATGGTCTAACTGACGGCGTAGTATGCGAGTATGCCAAGTGGACAGGTGGCCTTACTTACTGGCAACAACGTTCCGACGGCTCATTTGCTAAGACTGTGCTGCGCTATCGCCCGGGAGCTATTCGTTCCTATCTGCGCGACCTGAATGGCGATGGGCATCTAGACATTTTGGCCTTGTTCGGTCAAGGTGACGAAGGTATTTTCCGATACCTCAACGATGGGAAAGGAAACTTTCGCGAAGAACCTGTACTGCGTTTTCCCCCCTCTTGGGGCTCTAGCTCCTTCCGCCTGGTGGACGTGAATGGTGATGGTTTGGAGGACATCGTGTACACCTGCGGCGACAATGCCGACTATAAGCCCATTTTGAAGCCATATCATGGCATCCGCATTTACACTAACAATGGAGAGGGGAGCTATACAGAAACGCTCTTCCACCCTCTTCATGGAGCTTACGACGCCGCTGTGGTTGACTTCGATAACGACGGCGATATGGACATAGCCGCTGTGGCTTTTTTCCCAGATTTTCAGCGCACACCGCAGGCGGGCTTTGTACTACTGGAAAACCAAGGTAATTTCCAATTCGACGCGAGTACTTTTCCTGAGGTTGACCAAGGGCGTTGGATGGTGCTTGATGTCGCCGATTGGGATGGCGACGGCGATGTGGACATTGCTTTAGGAGCGCTCACTTTTGAGGTTGTGCCCGACAATGGCGAAGTGCAGCGCTGGGTACGAGCGGGGGTGCCCTTTGTGGTCTTAGAAAATACGCTGTATTGAGGCGGGTTAGAGGAACAAGTGCGGTCGGTTACTCCTGGTGCGCTATGGGATAAGGCACGCGCAGCGAGCGTAGCCGCTATTTTTTAACCATCCGAAGCCTCGCATTTCTTTTCAAGAAAACAAACACCATCGCTCCTATGCCCAACAGACCTAAGCCCGGCAGGGCCTGATCAGGACGCTGTAGCAGCGTATTGATGCCAAAAGCAAGGGAGATAAGGACGAAAATGGCTGGCACGACAGGGTAGCCCCATACGCGAATAGGGCGCTCCGCTTGCGGACGTGTACGGCGAAAGACAAAGACAGCGGCACCGGCCAACCCCATGAAAAAGGTGTCCATAAACGTAACGAAGGTAATAATTCGGTCAAACAGCCCTTGAAAGAACACCAACACGCCTACCGCCCAAACCGCTTGCACTAACATAGCCAATACCGGTGTTCGCCAATGCCGATGTACGTTAGCTAAACGCCCAAAAAAGATGCCATCGGCAGCCATGGCAAAGTAAATCCGCGGCGCCGACATAGTGTAGATACTCACCGTCCCGAAAATGGATAGAGCAATGGCCACGGCCACTGCCCGACCTCCCCAGGGCACGACTCGCTCCAACGCCTCACTAGCCACGCGTGGCGTGCGCGCGATGTCGGCCACCGGTAGCAGCAGCATATAGGCGACGTTGACCAGTAGGTACGTTGCCAGCACGATGAAAACCCCTAACAGCATAGCGCGGGGCACCGTGCGCGGAGCATCTATGGCTTCACCTGCCACGTAAGAGGCGTGATGCCAGCCACCAATAGAAAACACAACCCCAATAAGTGCCGTAAGCATGGCCGTTGGCCAAGCGTCGGGCACCCCTTCGCCCAAAGAAAAATGAAGGCCTGTCTGTGTGGTGCTGCCAAAAAGAAAGCCCACGGCTATAATACCTCCAATCGCCAGAAGTTTTAACCCTGTCAGCAGGTTGGCTATCGCTTGACTCACGTGCACCCCTAGCAAGTTAAAAGCCGTCAGGCCAAGCACTGTCGCAGCAGCTATGCCCATTTTAGCCTGCTCGCTCATGTGAGGAAAAAACGTTTTCAGATATTCGGCAAAAGCCGAACACAGCCCTGCCAGAGCGCCGCTGTTGACGACTAACAGGATGATCCAGCCGTATAGGAATGCAGCAAAGTCGCCATAAGCTTCGCGCAAATAGGCATACACACCACCTGAGCGTGGAAACATGCCGCCCAACTCACTGAAGGTAAGGGCGCCCGTGAGAGCCAGAATGCCGCCCAGCGCCCATACCAAGAGCACTAACCCGGCATTCGGCACGGCCTGTGCAATCTGCCCGGGTGTCACGAAAATACCAGAGCCGATGCAGGAGCCTACAGCAATCATTGTTAGGCCATACAGCGTCAGGGCTTTGCGCAGCATGACGCAAAGAAAAGGCCCTTGTGCAGCTTGTCGTGTGCTCACAAGGGCCTTTTATATGTCGGCCTACCTCGTTGCAGTGGCTTTACATAAAGAAACGCGGGTTCGACATGCCTTTTTTGCGCTTCACCAAGTCGGCATACATCATAAGTTCGAAAGAACCGCCAACAAACGAGCGCAAATTGGTTATGGTCAAATCGTAGGCTGCCCCTACGCCAAAGCGCGGATCTACTTGCCAGTAGGCCAGCACATTAAGCGACTCCCCTATGCCATCGCCGCCCGCCCGATAGGCCATACCTAGCGATACTGCTCGCCGAAACTCCAAACTCAGTGAGAGGTCTACGTCGATGGGAGCGTTGTGCACGTAGCGCACCAAGGCAGCAGGCATAAGGTTGAACTCATCCCCTAAGGGAATGATGCCGCCCGTGGTGCCGTAAAAGTGCGGCTCTTCGCGCGCCGTTCGCATGCCGGGTTCAGTATTCAGGCCAATGTTGTTGCGTATAATACGCGGCACCGAAAACCCAAAATACAGGCGCTCCTGAAAAGTGCCGTAAATGCCGGTGCCAAAGTTGGCCACCGTCTCGTTGATACGCTTATCGTCAAGCGAGGGGTCATACTGGCTGAGTGGAGTGGCTTTAGAAAAGTCAATGCTCAGCACGCGGAGATTGCCCGACACGCCCACGCGCAAGGAGAACTCGTCGCCATTGATGACATTGTACGCATAAGCAGCTGTTAACTGAACATCGCGGTGCAGGCCAATTTGGTGGTGCGAGAGCACCGCGCCCACGCCTACGCGTTGGGAGAAAACCGGCGCATGCACACTTACTTGTGCAGAGCGCGGAGCGCCTTCCATTTTGAACCATTGGTTGCGGTAGATAGCTGTGCCCGTGAGCAATCCGCGAGTGCCGGCATAGGCTGGGTTATAAGCCATCTTGTTGTACATGAACTGGGTATAGCGGTGCTCTTGTTGGCTAAATGTGGTTTGCCAAAAACACACCAAAAGAGCGGAGAGGAGGAGATATGCGCGCATGGCCAAGAGGTGTCGGTAAGAAAGTGGTGGAAAGAATGGGTTTAGGAAAGGGAAGGGTGGAGCGCAGCACCTCGAGGTGCTGCGCTCCGCAGCGGTTTTTCGCTCAACGGAAAATTTCAATGTATCCAGAGAGAGGCTTGCGGTCGGGTGCCGGTTGGAAGTAATAGAAATAGGTCCCATCGGGCAGGTTCTGGCCTTGGCGACCCTTCCACGTTCCGCGCCATGCCTTGGAGGGGTCGTTGTCGTATGGCGCCGCCTCATAGACCTTGTCGCCCCACTGGTTGTAAATAATGAGGCGGTTATTCGGATAAAGGTCAGAGTTCAAGCAAGGTATTTCCAGATAATCGTTGATACCGTCATCGTTGGGCGTGATGACATTGGGTATGTAGGTGCAGAAGCTTTCGCGCACTGTAATAGTGACTACAGCATTGCTACACAAGTCAGGACAAGCTGCCGAGCAAAGGCGATAGACGAAGCTGACCTTCCCATTGTTTGGCCCGGCTTGATAGGTAAATAGTCCGTTGCCCAACTCGGTTAAACCGGCCAGGGGACTTAGCACCGTCACCACGAAGTCATCATTTTCATAAGTGTCGTTGGTCAGGACGCTAAATCCCTCCAAGAGGCCGCCTATTTCCGCCTCAAAGTCCAGGTCGTCCACCGCTTTGGGCTGTTTACCGATGCGCACCAGGGCAGTGTCCACCGGTGTGTAGCAACCGTTGACCAGTGCCTGCACGGTATAGAAACCAGTAAGGGCAGGGCTGAGGTTTTCGATGAGCAGGTTGTTCGAATTTGGGTAAGGCGGCTTTGGCCCCGTCCAAATGTACGTAGCGCCCGGAATGACTGGAGTGCTTAGCACAATGTCGTCTCCAGCGCAGCCAATCTTGTCGCTAACCTGGGGCGCTAAGGGCTTCAGCGGTTCAACCATAACAGTTACAGAGCAAACAGCAGTATTACCCGCTGCGTCCACAGCGCGGAACAATAGAGCATGGGTGCCTATAGGGAGGAAATCGCCACTCTTGAACCCAGCCGTTTGGGTCACTGCCGGCGGTCCACAGTTGTCGGAGGCAGAAGGCAGGTTGAAATGTACCACAGCACCGTCACAGGTAGCCGTTGCTTGTGCAGAAGTGAGAAACTTGGAGGGGTCTTTTTTAATGCTGCCGCTAATGTCGGCCACAACGGGTGAAATCGGGCAGCTGAACACAGGCGCCACGCTTTCCGTCACGGTAATGGTAAAGCTGACCGAAGCCGAGAACCCTAACGTATCGCTAACAGTATAAACTACTACGGTGGTGCCGACGGGGAAGGTGTCACCGGGTTGGTGCGTAGAAGTAACCTTAGCGGGTGCGCATACGCCTGTGGGTATCGGAGGCGTCCAAGTGGCCACAGCCGAGCAGCCGATGAAAGACTGGTCACTGGGTGCATCCACAAAGCCCAGAGGCGGACCGACGACGGTAATTTTGAACGTGCAAAAGTCTTGATTGCCACTCGGGTCTTCTACTTTGATCTTGACAATGGTGTGCCCTACGGGGTACACATCGCCTGGCATAGAGGAGGCCGTTATGGTTGGTGCAGGAGCGCAGTTGTCGGTGGCCACCGGCATTTTCCAAGTGACAGGGATCGAACATACACCATTGGAACTGAGCACCGTGTCCTTGGGGCAGCCGCTAAACGAGGGCGGCACCGTGTCAATGACGGTCACCGCGAAGCTGCAAGTGGCAGCATTCCCCCAAACATCGGCAGCGGTATAGGTCACGGTAGTGGTCGTTTCGGGGAACGCCGCACCAGGGGTGTAGTTGGACGTCAGCGTTACTGGGCTGCAGTTGTCCGAAACCTGCGGAACGGCCCAAGTGGCAACGGCCGAGCAGTTGTTGGTGTACAGCACAATGTTCGACGGGCAATTAACCAGCACTGGAGGAATGGTTTCCTTGACCGTAACGACGAAACTACATGACATGACGTTGCCCGTACTGTCCTGCGCTGTGTATGCCACCGTGGTATGACCCGTGGGCAGGAGGCTACCCGAGGCAACGCTGGCTTTGGGTAGAATGGGGTATGGGTCGCAAGCATCCACGACGTTGGGGTCGTCCCAGAAGACCTTCATTTCGCATGCGCCCGTTGGAGTGGTCACAGTAAAATCCTTTGGACAGTTAATGAGTTTAGGAGCCGTGGTATCAGCCACCGTGATACGGAAACTGCAAGTGGCGCTGTTGCCGCTATCGTCCAGCGCCTGGAAAATAGCCACCACCGAGCCAATGGGAAAGACCATCCCACTGCTAATCGCGCTCGTTACCGTGGGTTTGCTGTCACAGTTATCCGACACCACTGGCGGGTTGAAAGTAACCACCTGTGAGCACGTACTGCCGTTGGCAGGCACCTGCACATCGGGCGGGCAGGTGATGCTAGGTGGTGTAGAGTCATTTACCGAAATATCCTGGGTGATGGTAGTCGTGTTGCTGCAATTGTCTGCCGCTGTCCACTGGCGTCGCAAGAGATAGGTTCCAGTACCGGTCTGGCTAATGACCGTTTGGCCATCATAGGTAATTTGCACATTAGCGTCGCAGTTATCTGTCGCCGTTGGCTGAGCCGGGACAGGCACAGCATCGCAGCTCACCGTGGCATTACTCGGCTTGGTGGTGAATACTGGAGCGATAATGTCGCGGACAAAAATCATCTGCTGGGCAGTCTCGCTATTGCCGCATTCGTCGGTAGCCTGCCAGCGGCGGATAAGGGTGTAAGTGTCTGGGCAGTTGCCGTTTATGCGCGTCTCGCCAAGGTAATTTATCGTAGGAGCAAACGTGCAATTGTCTGTCGCAATGGGTATAACTACAGAGGGTACAGCATGGCACTCCACCGTGGCACTGGCCGGCACCGAGGTGAATATGGGCGGCTTGAGGTCTTCTACAAAGACAATCTGCTGAGCCGTGGCCGTATTTCCGCAGTTATCGGTGGCCAACCAGCGGCGCGTCAGCGTATAGGTGTTAGGGCAAGGTCCGCTACCGCGATCTTCACCGATGAGCGCTATGCTCACGGCAGCATCGCAATTATCCGTTGCCGTTGGGTCAACTACTGGAGGCACGTTTTCACAGCTCACTGTAACCTGCGCTGGCACAAAAGTGAAAACGGGTGGAATGAGGTCGCGCACAACGATTTTCTGAGAAGTCTCTACGCTGTTCCCACAGTTGTCAGTAGCCGACCAGCGGCGCGTTAGCGTGTAGGTATCTGGGCAGGCGCCCTCGGTGCGCGTTTCGCCCAGATAGGCGATGGTTACATCAGAGTCGCAGTTGTCTGTGGCCGTCGGGGCAACTACCGGTGGAACTACCTCGCAGGAAACTGTCATGTCAGCCGGCACAGACGTGAAAACAGGCGGCTCAGTATCGCGGATGGTGATAATCTGGTGAGCCGTCTGCACATTTCCGCAAACATCGGTAGCCGACCAGCGGCGCGTCAGCGTGTAGGTGTCTGGACAAGGTCCGTCGGCCCGTGTCTCACCCTCATAGCCAATAGCCACGTTGGCCGCACAGTTATCCGTAGCCGTAGGCGCACCCACAGGGGGCACTGCAGTACAGCTGACCGTCACATGGACGGGAATAAAAGTGAAAACGGGCTTTGTCGTGTCCTGTACGGTCAAGCGCTGCTCTGCGACAGCGCTATTGTTGCAGTTGTCTACGGCGGTCCAACGGCGAATAATCACGCCGCCACTGGCGCAGTTCGTGCCCAGCTGCAGGTCCGTGGTCAGGCTGATGCTGACGCTGGCATCGCAGTTGTCCAAAGCGATAGGGTTGCTAATGCCTGGAATGTCGTCGCAGTTGACAGTGGCGTCGGGTGGCACGAAGGAGAATACCGGCGGCGTAATGTCGCGCACGGCAATAGTCTGCAGGGTCGTAGTCGTATTGCCGCAAGCATCGGTAGCGGTCCAGCGACGCGTCAGGGTATAGGTGTCTGGGCAGGAGCTGTTCTGTCGTGTTTCACCCTCAAAAGCGATGGTTACTGCTGTGGTGCAATTGTCTGTAGCAGTTGGCGTTCCGACGGCTGGGACTGCGTCGCAGCTGACGGTCAAATCGGCCGGCACAAAGGTGAACGACGGAGCCGTCAGGTCTTGCACCGTAATAACTTGCTGCGTAGCAGTGACATTTCCGCAATTATCAGTAGCTGACCAGCGGCGCGTCAGGGTGTAGGTATTCGGGCACGGGCCGTCAACACGTGTCTGGCCGTCGTAGGTGATGATTACGTTAGCGTCGCAGTTGTCGGCGGCTGTGGGAGTTCCGACGGCCGGCACATTTTCGCACGATACGGTGATGTTGGCTGGTGAAGTAGTAAAAGTCGGCGGTGTCAAGTCGCGCACGACAATTACTTGCTGAGTAGCAACAGCATTTCCACAGTTGTCGGTAGCGGTCCAGCGGCGCGTCAGGGTGTAGGTATCCGGGCATGGCCCGTCGGCGCGGGTTTCGCCCAAATAGGCAATAGTTACATCGGCATCGCAGTTATCGGTGGCTGTTGGTGTGCTCAAAGCGGGAACGTCTTCACAGGCAACTGTTGCGTTAGCGGGCACAGCAGTAAAGGCGGGTGGCGCTACATCCCGCACCGTGATCATTTGCTGTGTGGCTGTAGTATTTCCGCAGTTGTCGGTAGCGGTCCAGCGGCGCGTCAGGGTGTAGGTATCTGGGCATGGCCCATCGGTGCGGGTTTCACCCAAATAGGCAATGATTGCGTCGGTATCGCAGTTGTCGGTGGCCATGGGCGCACCAACTGCGGGCACGTTCTCGCAGCTGACGGTGAGGTGAGCTGGAACAGCCGTGAATGTCGGCGGTGTGAGGTCGCGCACAGTAATGATCTGCTCAGTGGTGCGCGTATTGCCACACTGGTCAGCAGCCGTCCAGCGACGCGTCAGAGTGTAGGTATCTGGGCATGGGCCGTCAGTGCGGGTTTCGCCTTCGTAAAAAATATTCACACTAGCGTCACAGTTGTCGATGGCTATAGGCTGGGCTACTGTCGGCACATTTTCACAACTTACCGTTACGTTAGGCGGTGAAAATGAAAATACTGGACGCTTCACATCCTGCACCGTCAGGCGTTGCTCAGCCGTCTGCGTGTTGCCACAAGCATCGACGGCTTGCCAACGTCGCACCAATACGTAGGTACTAGTGCACGGTCCGTTCACGCGCGTCTCACCGCTGAAGGTAATGGTTACTGCGCTGGAGCAATTGTCCGAAGCGGTTGGAACACCAACGGCCGGCACGCTATCGCAGTGCACAGTGGCGTCTGCCGGCACGAAGGTGAACGTTGGTGGCGTCAGGTCCTGTACCGTGATTGTTTGCACAGCGGCGGCGGTGTTCGTGCATTTGTCCACCGCCGTCCACTGGCGTTTGAGTGTGTAAGTATGCGAACAGGGCCCATTCAGGCGCGTCTCGCCGTTGTAAGAGACCAATACATCCGCGGCGCAGTTATCGGTGGCCGACGGATGGGCTGGCGCAGGTATGTTTTCGCAGCTGACAGTAAGGTCTGCCGGGAAGTTGGTAAAAGCAGGTTTCGTCTGGTCGCGCACCACGATACGCTGCAAAGCCGTGGTAGCGTTTCCGCAGTTATCGGTAGCCGTCCAGCGGCGAGTGAGTACGTATTCGTCCGGACAGGCCCCGTTCTGTCGCGTTTCGCCTTGGTAGGCAATGTTCACACTGGCGTCACAGTTGTCCGAAGCGCTGGGCTGCCCGACAGGGGGTACAGCGTCGCAGGATACCGTAGCGTCTGCCGGGGCGAAGGTGAACGTTGGCGGCGCCAAATCGCGCACCGTGAGCAATTGCTCTGCTACAGCGGTATTGCCGCATAGGTCGGTAGCGGTCCAGCGGCGGCGTAAGAGGTACGTATCGTCGCAAGGGCCGTTTGTGCGCGTTTCGCCGTTGTAATTTATCTCGACGTCATTGGCGCAGTTGTCTGTGGCTTGGGGTAGACCTGGCACCGGGACGTTGTCGCAACTGACGGTAGCGTTGGGTGGTACGAACACGAACAGCGGTCGCGTGGTGTCTTGCACTGTGAGCATTTGCTCTGCCACGGCAGTGTTGCCGCAGTTATCGGCCGCTATCCAGCGGCGCGTAACCGTGCCGCCACTAGCACAGCTGCCGCTTGTTTGGCTAACACCGGCAAAGGTGATGGTTACACTATTGTCGCAGTTGTCCGTGGCTGCCGGGGAGCCTAAGCTTGGGATGGCCTCGCAGTTTACAGTGGTATTGGGCGGCACGAAAGTGAACACCGGCGGTGTCAAATCGCGCACAGTAATTCGCTGCTGGGCGCTGGTGGTGTTGCCGCAATTGTCCGCGGCAACCCAGCGACGCACGAGCGTGTAGTTATCCGGGCATGCCCCGTCCAGGCGTGTCTGCCCGTCGTAGCTAATAGCTACATTGGGAGTGCAGTTATCCGTGGCTGCAGCATTGCCTACGGGAGGAATGGCGTCGCAGCTAACCGTGACGTCTGCGGGTACCTGAGTGAATACCGGCGAGGCCACGTCCTGAACGGCAATGGTTTGTTGTGCCGTTCGGGTGTTGCCACATTGGTCAGCGGCCGTCCAGCGGCGCGTCAGCGTGTAAAAGCTGGGACAAGCCCCATCGGTACGCGTCTGTCCGTCGTAATTAATGGTTGCTGTACTGGCGCAGTTGTCTATCGCCACAGGGTTTCCTACGGGAGGAATGGCGTCGCAGGCCGCCGTCGTGTTGGATGGCACGAAAGTGAACGTCGGCGCCTCCGTATCGCGTACCGTCAAGGTTTGCGTAGCTACTGTCGTATTGCCACAGGCATCTGAGGCTTGCCAACGGCGCAGCAAGACATAGTTGCTCGGGCATATGCCATTGTTGCGCGTCTCTCCTAAATAGCTTACCGTTGCTGAGGGCGAGCAGTTGTCTGAGGCGGACGGAGTAGCTGCGGGCGGTACGGCATCGCAGCTCACTGTAGCATCGGCAGGAAAGCTGGTAAATGCAGGTGGTGTTTGGTCGCGCACGGTAAGCACCTGAATGGCGCTACTGGTGTTGCCGCAGTTATCGGTAGCCGTCCAGCGGCGAGTTAGGGTGTAAAAACTGGGGCAGGCGCCATCGGTTCGTGTCTCGCCATCATAAACAATGCTAACTACTGCGTCGCAGTTATCCGTCGCGGTAGGGTTACCCACGAAAGGAATAGCGTCGCAGCTTACCGTAGTGTTGGCCGGTACGAACGTAAATGTGGGTGATGTAAAGTCTTGCACTACAATTACTTGCTCTGCTGTGGTGCTATTCCCGCAGTTATCGGTGGCGGTCCAGCGGCGGCGCAAGGTGTAGCTGTCCGGGCAGGGGCCATTGGTACGAGTTTCACCGTTATATCCAATGCTTACGCTGAGGTCACAGTTGTCTGAAGCGGTCGGAGACCCGACGGGCGGGATGGCACTGCAGCTGACGGTTACCGGTGCGGGTACCGATGTGAACACGGGCGCCGTGTTGTCTTGGACGGTAATTATTTGTTCGGCAGTAGTGCTGTTTCCGCAGCCGTCGGTGGCTCTCCACCGGCGCCGCAGAGTGTAGCTGTCTGGGCACGAGCCGTCGGTGCGCGTTTCGCCGAGGTAAGCGATGGTTACACTACCGCCGCAATTATCTGTAGCCGTAGGAGCGCCTACGGAGGGGATGCTTTGACAGCTAACTGCCACGTTGGTCGGTACGAAAGTAAAGGTAGGGGGTAGATTATCTACGATCCGTATATGTTGCGTTGCCGTGGCACTGTTACCTGCGGCGTCAAAGGCTCGATACGTGCGCAGCATGCGCAGCGTGTCGCCCGGGCAGCCGCTACCCGCTACGGCGATGTCGCTGATGTGGACGATGGAGGTTACCCCGCAGTTGTCGGCAGCTGTGACAGCGCTCGGGTTGGGCGCTGGTACAGCCGCCGGGCAGGTGATACCCGTCAGCGGAGGAAGGTTGTTTGCCGTAGGAGGCTGCGTGTCGTTCACTTGTACCGTGAACGTACACGTTACTGCATTTGCGCCGTCGTCCACCCGATAAGTTACCGTAGTAATGCCGCTATAAAAAGGTACGCGGTTCGACAGCTGACCATCGCCATTGCCCGTAGTAGCACCAGCCAGCGAGTAAGTAACGCCCACGGTGGGGCAGTTGTCGCTAAATGTAGCGTCAATGTTGGGTATAAGCGTGGTGCATTCACCCGGGTCAGCCACGCCCATAGCATTGGAGGGGCAACTCAAAGTGGGGGGGATGTTGTCTTGTACCGGTACAGCAAAACTAAATACCCCGCTGCAGCCTTTGTTGTCGTTGATAGTTACTGTATAGGTGCCGCCAGGTACGTTGGTGAGGTTCTTGGTCGTAGCGCCATTCGACCAGAGGTAGGTGTAGGGTGCCGATCCCCCAGAGGCCTCAAGATTTAAAGCGCCAGTAGGTACATCCAGACAGGGCACTGGCGTTGCTGTGGCGGTGGCATGGATAGAGGGGTTAAGGGTTATCGTGCTTATTCCGTCGCAACGGAGCAAATACGCATCTGTGCCGTCGTAGGGTTGGAAAATAGCCGACATCTCAACGCGGTAACTACTGGTTTGCTGCGGAGTTACCGCGTGTGGTCCTTTGCCAACGCCTATATTGGGCGACCATAAAATGCTGTAACCGAGTTCGCCGCTGGTAATTACACTCAAACGCACCGTGTCGCCTGGCTGGCAGATGGTGCGGTCGTCAGGGATACCAGAGTTTTCTTTAGCAACGATGTAAGCGTTGCAGCATATGCCCCCGATGGTAACACAGCCTGCATTGTTCACGTCCGAAAAGGCATGCGGGGCACCTATACCATTGCAATTCACTACTCTGTGAGTATCGAAATAGAGCGCGCGCAAAGAGTTGCAATCTGGAGCGTTACTGGAAAGGGGACGAAACTTGCCCCCATTGATGAGTACCACCTTGGCGTTGGCCCCTAGCTTCAGATAGGCATTGGCTGTCCATTGAATGGTGCCACCGTCTACTAAAAGCAATCCTTGGAAAGGAATGAAACCGATCACTGGCTCGTAGTTCACATTTACGAGAAAAGAGTCTCGGATGACGATGGTATCTGTGCCTACCGGGCAACTCCCAAACGGATTGTCTGATGCGCGAATAAAGTGGTTAAACACGCACGTCAGCGCTTGAGAAGACGTAGCCGAGAAAAAGAACACCAACCCCAGGATAACGGTGGTGAGCGATGGAAATCCTTTTTGGGATTTGGTGGGGAGAGCCCAAAAGGCCCCAATGCGCAAGCTGTGTGAGTGCCACATAAGAAACGGACGGAGTGCGAGTTGCGATTGTTCTGTGTTTTGTGGTTGTTTGGTGCGATAGGTGAAGATCTACTCACCGCATCCATTCGGAGTTGAGGTGAAAAAGATACCTTCGCATGAGACCGTCGGTCAGCCTGGGCAGGAGGATACGGATTGGAGAAGATTGCTTTTGCCTGTTATCAAAGGCGTGTACCCGGAGAGGGCTTGTCAGATTACGCCACGCTTTGTGGCGCCAATGGGCGGGGAACGGCAATATTAAAGAGGAAGCGGCAGCAAAAGTATAACTTTCGGATTTCTGAAGAGTGGCTAATAGCATGCCAAAACCCAACGTTAACGCTACTTTTAAAAGTTGTTTGCAAAAAACATGCTACCAAAAGGTCAGATGTATACCAAGAAAAGGTAAGGGCTACCTTTGCCTTTAACTTTGCTACACACTTTATGTCTCGATTACCTCTCTCTCTCCTTCTCCTCTGTTGGTGCTTGCTGTGGGGTAGCTTAGGTGCCCATGCGCAGCCTGTGGCCGATATTCGGCCGTTACTGAAGGCCCTTACCAAAGAGCAAAAGCAGGAGTTAATCCGTTTTCTTCATCATCTGGGCGCCCAGCCGGACGATGAGATTCAGAGCGCTTACCGACAGCTGCCTGAAAAGCACCAAAAGCAAGTGCTTCAATTGCTGGACTTCTACCGCCAATCGGCCCAGCGAGAGCTGCTGACCGCGGTGGTCTGGAACCCAGACACTCTTTGGCTGGGGAATGCTAACGAAGGGCAACCACTCGTAGGCGCCTTTCGAGTGACTAATACCGGCCAGTATCCCTACTGGATATACGACGCAAAGGGGACATGCGACTGCGTCGTTGCCTCCGTCCCCGACCACCCTATCCTGCCCGGCGAGTCGGCCCTTCTGCGCGTGAGCTTCAATAGCAACGGGAAGCTGGGCGAAAGCCGACCGGTTATTATTGTTTACGACAACTCTGCACCGAACAAACGCTCTGTTCTTCACGTAAAAGCCCACGTGCAGACCCGCCGAAGAATCGTACAGTATCCCTGGGAGAAATGACCTAACTGAGCGCATCGCCTGAACTATTTGAAAAAGACGCCGTTCAGACGACCAGCAAACCATAGCGTCATGGGTTTTCAAGGAAAAAATATGGTCATCGTAGGCGCCTCCTCCGGTATTGGTGCCGAAATGGCCCGTAAGTTAGGCGAAGAGGGCGCCCAACTCTTTACATACAGCCGGCATCCTGCGAATGGTCTTCCGGCAACAGCCCGATGGGCCGCCGTAGATGTCATGGCCGAAAACTTCCAGCTGACCGACCTCCCAGAGTTGGTGCATGGCGTGGTGTACTGCCCAGGCAGCATCCAGCTGAGGCCCTTTGCCCGAATTAGCGCTGAAGACTTCCGCCGAGAACTGGAAATCAATGTTGTCGGCGCCTTTCGAGTACTCCAGCAAGTGTTTTCTCGCCTCAAAGCTGCCGGCCCAGGAAGCAGTGCCCTTCTGTTCAGTACGGTAGCGGTGCATACTGGCATGCCGTTTCACAGCAGCATTGCTGCGGCTAAAGGCGCTGTGGAAGGGTTAGTGCGCGCTTTGGCCGCTGAGTGGGCACCCACGGTGCGCATCAACGCGATAGCTCCTACATTGACCGATACACCCCTAGCTGCGCCCCTGCTGAACACAGAGGAAAAACGCCAGAGCGCCGCCCAGCGCCACCCCTTGCGCCGCGTAGCCACCCCTGCAGATGTTGCGCATACGGCCTGTTTTCTTCTTTCTGACCAAGCTAGCTTCATCACTGGCCAGGTCTGGCTAATAGATGGCGGCTTCGGTTACTTGAGAACGTGAGAAAGACAACTCGCTCTTGGAATATAGTTCGGTTGGCGCCACCCAGTCTTCCTTTTTTTAATTTTTCTTTAAGAAATGACGCGAGCATGCAGATTTAAATTTTAAAAAACCTCGCGAAGCTGGCTCGATCGTTGTACCTTTGCCCCTCATTTTAAGGGTATGAAAAACATTCGAAACGTCGCTATTATCGCCCACGTCGATCACGGGAAGACCACGCTGGTGGACAAGATGATCCATGCCGCCCAAGTGTTCAAGGCCCATGAGGTTACGGGGGAACTCATTCTGGACAACAACGACTTGGAGCGTGAGCGCGGCATCACCATCCTGGCTAAAAACATTGCTATACAGTACAAAGGCTATAAAATCAATGTGATTGACACGCCGGGCCACGCCGACTTTGGCGGCGAGGTGGAGCGCGTGCTCAATATGGCCGACGGCGTTTTACTATTGGTAGATGCCTTTGAAGGCCCGATGCCTCAGACACGCTTCGTGTTGCAAAAGGCCCTGCAAATGGGCAAAAAAGTGGTTGTGGTCATCAACAAAGTGGACAAACCCAACTGTAATCCCGACTGGGCACACGAGCAGGTGTTCGACCTGATGTTCTCCTTAGGCGCCAACGACGAGCAGCTCGACTTCCCCGTGGTTTTTGGTTCTGCTAAGCAAGGCTGGATGGGGCACGATTGGAAGAAGCCAACCAGCGACATCACGCCGCTGCTCGATGACATTGTGCGCTGCATCCCGGAGCCGCAGACGGAAGAAGGGACTACCCAACTTCTCATCACCTCGCTGGACTACTCCAGCTACGTCGGGCGCATTGCCATCGGACGCCTGCGCCGTGGGCAATTAGTGGCTAATCAACCCATCTCGCTGGTGAAAAAAGATGGCACGGTCCAGAAACATCGCATCAAGCAGCTGTTCACTTTTGACGGACTGGCGCGCAAGGAAGCTGCCCTTGTCGAAGCGGGCGACATTTGTGCGGTGGTAGGGCTGGAAGGCTTTGAAATCGGCGACACCATCGCCGACGCCGAAAACCCAGAGGCTCTCGATCCCATCGCGGTGGATGAGCCAACGATGAGCATGCTGTTCACCATCAACGACTCGCCGTTTTTTGGGCGCGAAGGCAAATACGTAACCAGCCGCCACCTCCGCGAGCGTCTGCTGCGCGAATTGGAGAAAAACCTCGCCATGCGTATGGAGGAAACCCAAAGCGCCGACTCCTTTATCGTGTACGGGCGCGGTGTGCTCCACCTGAGCATCCTCATTGAAACCATGCGCCGCGAAGGCTATGAGCTGCAAATCGGCCAGCCCACTGTCATTGTTCGGGAAATAGACGGCGTTAAGCACGAACCCATCGAAGAGATGACTATAGATGTCCCGGAGCCTTCGAGCGGAAAGTGCATCGAGCTGGTTACCCGCCGCAAAGGCATACTCAAGAGTATGGAGCCGCGCAACGATCGCTTTCTGTTGCGCTTTGAGATACCCTCGCGCGGCATTATTGGTCTGCGCTCCCAGCTGCTTACCGCCACCCAAGGCGAAGCCATTGTCACTCACCGTTTCCTGACGTACGAACCTTGGAAGGGGGATATCCCCGGTCGCCAGAGCGGCTCACTGATTGCCATGGAAACCGGCACGGCCATTGCTTACTCGTTAGACAACCTACAAGACCGCGGCGTGTTCTTTATCGAACCCGGCGAAGAGGTATACGAAGGGCAAGTTATTGGAGAGCACAACCGCTCGAACGACCTGGTAGTCAACGTAACTAAGACGAAGAAACTGACCAATATGCGTGCTTCCGGGTCTGATGACAAAGTGTCGTTGCCGCCTGCTCGGCAGTTTACACTGGAGGAAGCATTAGAGTATATCCAGGAGGACGAATACGTGGAAGTAACGCCCAAGAGCATACGCCTGCGCAAAATCTTCCTCAAGGAGCACGACCGCAAAAAAGCTCCGCGCGGTGCTGTAGCTATTTAAAGATGCCCGTCGTCTTTTTCCTACTCGCCTGTCTTGCATCCTGTGGTGTGAGGCGAGAACTATTTTTTGCTCCCAATCGTTTGCGTACAAAACCTATTTTTGCGGCCATTTTGGAGCACTTTTACCCCTTTACCTGTTCACCTATGCGTACAAAACTGAGCAGTTTCAACTACGAATTACCGCCCGAACTCATCGCCAAATATCCAGCCGAAGAGCGCGACAAAAGCCGCCTGATGGTTGTCCACCGAAAGACGGGGAAGATTGAGCACAAAATGTTTCGTGACGTTCTCGATTATTTTAGCGAGGGCGATGCCATGATCTTCAACAATACCAAAGTATTCCCAGCCCGCATGTATGGCAAAAAAGAGCGAACAGGTTCGACTATCGAGGTTTTTCTACTTCGAGAGCTCAACGCTAAGGCTCGTCTTTGGGATGTATTGGTGGACCCAGCCCGCAAAATCCGAGTAGGCAACAAACTCTACTTCGAGGACGAGCATGGCAACGATATCCTCTCAGCGGAGGTAGTGGACAACACCACCTCCAGAGGGCGTACCATCCGCTTCCTTTTCGACGGGTCGGACGAGGAGTTTCGCGCCACGCTCGCGCGCCTGGGTCATACGCCCCTGCCCACATACATCAATCGCGACCCAGAGGAAATAGATCGAGAGCGCTACCAAACGGTGTACGCCAAAGAGGAGGGAGCCGTAGCGGCACCTACAGCTGGGCTTCACTTCACCCGCGAATTGCTAAAACGCCTGGAGCTAAAAGGCGTACTGGTTGCTGAACTTACGCTGCATATCGGCTTGGGCACCTTCCGCACCATCGAGGTAGAAGACCTCTCCAAACACAAAATGGAGGCAGAGTACTTTCGGGTTTCAGAGGATGCTGCGAGCAAGGTGAACATGGCTAAGAAGTCCGGCAAAAAAGTATGCGCTGTAGGCACCACTGTCATGCGCGCCATCGAAACAGCCGTATCAGCAGAAGAGCTGCTCAAGCCTGTGGAGGGATGGACCAACAAGTTCATTTACCCGCCTTACGAGTTCCATATTGCTAATAGCATGATTACTAACTTCCACCTGCCCAAGTCTAGCGTACTAATTATGGTGTGCGCCTTTGGAGGCACGGAACTCATTATGGATGCTTACCAGGAGGCTGTCAAGGAAAAGTATCGTTTCTATAGCTACGGCGACGCCATGCTTATCCTGTAGCCATCGAATGTTCAGCCTCTAACAACCGGCTCAAAATTCAACCGAAATCAACTATGTACTGGACGCTTGAATTGGCTTCTCACCTCGAAGAAGCACCCTGGCCCGCCACGAAAGAAGAGCTTATAGACTACGCCATCCGCTCTGGTGCCCCGCCAGAGGTTATTGAAAACCTCAACGAGCTGGAAGACGATGGCGAGCTATACGAAAGCATCGAAGACATCTGGCCAGATTACATGCGCCACGATGATTTTTTCTTCAACGAGGACGAATACTAACCAGACCTCCATACTTCGGACTGGTGTCGGCGCTTCCGAAGGAAGAGGCTTAGCTTGCGTACTTAATTGTTGAGGCGCGCCTCAACGCCTTTTAGGGCCAGGATGCCAATTTTAGAGCCGGCGATGCAAAGGCGCATCGCCGGCTTTTATGTTATTGAACTCAAATCTTATCTTTTTGATTTTCAGATGTTTTAAAGAGTTTTTACTTTTTAAAAACGGCCGACAAATTTCCTACTTTGTGTTTGATGAGAGCTACCAGGCGCCCCTACTTTTGTTTTTATAAAACACCTGCTCTTATTTCAATCCAAGAAATGTGTCGCCATGGATAACGCCGCAAAAACTGCCTTCCTTTGTCAGATACCTCTTCTTCAGCCGCTATCCACTCTGCAAATAGCGCAATTGGCTGCTTCGGCAGAGTACCGCCGGGCTTCGAGATGGGAGTTTGTTTATCGGCCGGGTGACGACGCGGATAAAATCTACTTTCTCTACTCTGGTCGGATCAAAATTGGTTCCTACGCATCTGATGAAGAGCAGCGGGAGGTCATCAAAGATCTACTCCGGACGGAGGCCGTGTTTGGCGAGTCCATTCTTATCGGGGAGCGAACCCGTACCGAGTTTGCGCAGGTGCTTAGCAAGACGGCTGAATACCTCGCTGTCCCTAACAGCAACTTCATGGCCATGCTCGCCGGCAGCCAACGCATGATGCAATGCTGTCTTCTGCACATGAGCCGCCGCTTGCAACGCATCGAGGACCGCCTGGCGCAAGTGCTCGTCAAAGACGCCCGAAAGCGCATTATCGAGTTTCTCCTTGATGTAGCGAGAAAAGAAGGTCTACCTATAGGCTATGAGACTGTCGTACGCGATTTTCTGCCCCATCACGAAATTGCCAACCTCACTGGAACCTGCCGCCAGACGGTTACCGCGGTAATGAGTGAACTGAAAAAGTCGAATCTCATCCATTTTGATCGTCGGAGCATCCTTTTTCGCGACGTAAGCAAGCTGGCCTGACCGTCAGGGATGTAACCCAAACAAATAAGTCTTTGTAAGTCTGATGTAAAGGCTTCCCAAGCGAGGGAGGCCTTTTTGGTTTTGTTGTAAGAAGCTTTCTCAGGGGTAACAAGCAGCGTACTGCTCGCGATCTCTAAAAGCCTTTTCGGCGTATTTTTTGCCGTTTTTTGTCCCTGAAATTGCCTCTTCAACTCACCTTATTAGCACCCATGACAAAAGACAAGCTGTTCGCTGTACTTTTTTGTTGGGCCGTAGCCAGTCCGCTATTAGCACAGGACACGCTACCAGCACCTGTGGCTCAGTTCACCACTACTGTAGAAAGAGGTGGCCTCCGCTTCCAACCGCAGTATCCGCCGCTGGTACAAGTGGCAGGAGCTCCCCAGGCTTTCTACACCAGCTACTGGGAGTTTGGTGATGGTCACTACAGCTTCGAAGAGTCGCCGTGGCATGCTTACGCTCAAAGTGGAGAATATGAGGTTATCTTGTGCGGCACGGCACATTACGACGACAATAAGAAGCCCCCTAAACCACCCAAGAAGAAGGTGACTGCCACAGCTTACACCAGCGCCCCACCGACAGGCCCAATGGGCGTGTTCACTGCCGCAGAGCAGAGCATCGCCTTGCGCACCAATCGCCAACCCGTAGCCGGCCAGGAGCTGTTTTGCATCATCAGCTATCGCAATCGCAGCACCTACACCACTGGCGGGCGGTTGCATCTATTCTTTAACGAGCGCAAGTTCCCTACTTCTCACTTTCAGTTCCTGGAGGCGCGCACGCATTACGGCGAGGTATCGGAGGCGGCCTACTCTGCTGCCGACGCACCAGCGGAATTCACCTGGGAAGCCTGGGCCGCTGCGCCAAACAGCAGTGGCGGCAATGCTGCTGCGGTGGTTAGTGTATCGCCCCCACCCCAAGTGGACGAGCTGTTGCAAAAAGCGCGCAAGGATTACCGCAGCGAGCAGATCTGGCGTTTTGCCGAGTTGCGTCCAGGCGAAACGCGTAACCTTTTTATAACCCTCCAGGGTACACCTACCATGCTGCGCGACACTAACGCCCTCATCCACCTGCTCGGCGTGTTCGCTCCTTTCGATCCGGCCGTACCAGCTGACTCCTTCCTGTTAGAGATTGAGATAGTCAATTCCCATGATCCGAATTCCATTGCTGTATCGAATAACCGGCTGAATTTCCGAAGAGCGCGCAACCGCGATTTGGAGTATCGCGTGCGGTTTCAAAATACAGGTGAAGGGCCGGCCAAACGTATAGAAATCACCGTTAGCTCGCCTAAAAGCCTCAACCTTCGCCGATTGGAGCCACTCGACTGGTATCCGCGCTGCCCTATCTGCACGGAGCCACCGCAGCCCGGCGGGTGTCTGGACACCACAGTAACAGATGCCGGGTTGGTGTTTACTTTTCAAAACATTTACCTGCCCGGTACGCGCCAAAAGGACTGCTCGGATAAGGACTCCACCAAGGGTTTTATCCGCTATCGTATCCATACCGAGCGCCGCTTGGCCAAATTACCCTTCTCTAGCCAGGCCTCTATTGTCTTCGATAAAAATGAGCCTGTGGTTACCAACTTCGCAACCACCCGTTTCAAACCCGGTATTTCGCCCGGCGTAAAGGTGGGATATGGTTTCCATCCAGATAGCATTAGCCAAACAGGCTACTATTTTGCTGGCCTAAGCTTGTCGCCGTATCGCTCTTGGCGCACCTATCCGCAGGTGGAACTGCTCACAGGTATTCAATCGCGTACCAAATTACCAGACAGGGTTATAACGATACCTGGCGACACCTCTACGTTGAAAAATGACATTGACACACTGGTGTCGCAGCGCTTCTTCCGGAGCGGGTACCGCCAGGCCTTTTCCCTGGAACTACCTGTGCTGATCCGCCGCAATTTGAATGACTTCTTAGGCATTGGTCTCGGAGGCAGCCTGATGCTCTGGATGAGCAAAGGAGAAGACGAGGTCATTGCCACTACAATCCGCCAACCTTACCGCTGGGCAGTTGGGCCAGCGGGAACTGCCTTTTATGCTCCTTTTGGTGTGCCGATAATCTCGGAAACCCGGACTACGGAGCCATACCGAGAGACACGCTTGCAACCCTCCCTATTTGGCGACGTGACTCTTGGCAGTGTACGCTCTGGCCCGCATGTTAGCCTACGCGCAGGTTGGCGGTATTCCGGGGAGTGGACGTTGTTCGCACAAGTGGCGGCTCATATTACATTTTGAGGCGGTGTTGTTGGCTGATTTCTGCAAAAGGCTGTTTTTCACTGTGCACCAGTCTATTTCTGCCAACAATCCTTTGCGATAGCGCGTTTATTCGTCGCTATGAGAAAAACCCTATTCCTTCTGTGGGCCGTTGTCTGCGTTTTTTCAGTGAAAGCGCAGGACACTTTATCTTTTATAAAGGCCACCCAATTAACGGCATGGCGCCAGACCACCTCGGATACTGTATATGTGCTCAGCTTTTGGGCCACGTGGTGTGCTCCATGTCTCGCTGAGTTGCCGCATTTTGAGAAATTGAACACCGAGTACGCCCGTGAGCCAGTGCAAGTGGTGCTCGTTAGTACCGACTTTCGGCGCGATGTAGAGCGGCGCTTAAAGCCGTTTTTGGAGCGCCAAGGGTTGAAGAGCCGCGTGGTGTTTTTGGATGAAAAAACACCTAATGACTGGATTGACCTCGTGTCTCCCGAATGGTCGGGCGCCATCCCAGCTACGCTGATTGTGAGGCCCAAGACAAGATTTGAACGCTTCTTTGAGCGTCAGGTCAGCTATGACGACCTCCAACAAGCTGTTCAGGAAGCTTTGAAACAATAATTTTTTATCCTTCCAACACATTGCACAACATGAAACAGGTATTTCAATTAACCCTCCTGCTTTTCCTATTTTCCGCTTTGTCGCTGCAGGCACAAAGCGGTTATCGTGTAGGTGATGTCGCGCGCGATTTCAACCTCAAAAACGTGGATGGAAAAATGGTTTCCCTGGCCAAAATAAAAAAGGCCAAGGGTTACGTGGTTATTTTCACTTGCAACCATTGCCCTTTTGCGGTGGCTTATGAGGACCGCATCATTGCCCTGCACAAAAAGTATGCGAAGAAAGGTTTTTCGGTAGTAGCCATCAACCCGAACGACAAAGACATTCAGCCGGCCGATAGCTATGAGAAAATGCAAGAGCGGGCGAAGCAAAAGGGCTTCCCTTTTGTCTATCTGTACGATGAAACGCAGGAAATTGCCCGCGCTTACGGCGCCACACGCACGCCTCATGTATATCTGCTGGACAAAGACCGCCGGGTGCGCTACATTGGCGCCATTGACGATAATCACGAGAATCCTGAAGAGGTGAAGGAACGCTACTTGGAGAATGCCATTGAAGCCCTCCTGGCAGGGAAGGAAGTGCCGCGCCCAGAGACGAAGGCCATCGGGTGTACCATCAAATGGCGCGCTTCGAAATAAGGGATACAGCTTAGGTGCCCAAGCGAACACCCAGGAGCAGAAAAGCCGTGCAGACGACGAATTGGCCTGCGGTATAAGCTGCCAGTGCGAGGTAATGGCCGCTTTGCCACAGCCCCCAGCTTTCTGCAGTAAATGTGGAGTAAGTGCTAAAGCCTCCACAAAGGCCCGTTATCAGCAGCAAACGCCGTTCGTCCGATAGCCAGCTGTGGCCTTGCCAGGCCAAAAACAAACCAAGCAAGAAACAGGCTATGGCATTGGCGACAAAGGTGGCCCAGGGAAAATGCATCTGCCAAGGTCGAATGAGGAGCCAGACGCCATAACGGCAAAGGCTCCCGATGCCGCCCCCTAAGAAAACTAAAAGAAAAGGCTTGATCATGACGCTGCGAAAGCAAAAGAGCGGTGGGTTTCGTTGAGGAACGCCCACCGCTCTTGTTTCTATGCCTGAAATGGTCAGGCCTGCTACCCCCGAAGGCGATTAGCCGCAGTCAACTTTGCCGAGAAGGGGGATTCACTCCGTGGGTTTGCGCCCACCGATGAGCATGTCTTGGTAGTCTTTCAGGTCCTCCCACTGGCCATTGGCCGCGAAGCGAGCTTGTGCCGGCCACGTAGCGGGGTCATGCACCTGATAGCGCGGACCTGCGGCCTCGAGGATTTCACGCAAGCGCTCCACCGACGCGTTGGCTAAGGCCTCCCAGGTGTCAATGCCGGCCTCCTGCAAGATTTGCTCAATTTTGGGACCAATGCCTTCGATGATTTTCAGGTCATTAAGCTTTGGCTCTTTTTTGCTGGCCTTTTTCGCCGTAGGTGTGCTGACGACAGGTTCTTCTGCCGGTGTCACAACCATTGCCACGGCTTCTTCCATCGTTGGAGTCTCTGCCCTTGGAGTGGCTACCGCCTCTGCCATGGCCTCAGGAGCAACTGCCGGCGACTCCGGCAGCGGCTCCGGTTGACGCGGAGTGGCTGCTGTTTTTACTGCCGAAGGTGGGGCCACTGTTTCGGCAACAGTCATCTGAGAAAAGGGAAGGACGCTGACGATGCGGCGGTCTTTGTTGGTGCGCTTGAACTGCACTACGCCATCCACGGCAGCATGCAGCGTGTGATCGCGGCCCATGTACACGTTTTGGCCCGCATGAAACTTGGTGCCGCGCTGGCGGACGATGATGTTGCCTGCAATGGCTTTCTGACCGCCGAAGATTTTTACACCCAAGCGTTTGCTTTTGCTGTCGCGGCCGTTATCGGTAGAACCTACGCCTTTCTTGTGTGCCATGACGAGGAGTCTTTTTTATGTTTAAGTGAGATGCCATTAGCCGGCAATGGCTTCAATTTTTAATTGGGTAAAGGACTGCCGGTGCCCGTTCTTCTTGCGGTAGCCTTTGCGGCGCTTCTTGTGAAAAACAATCACCTTGTCGCCTTTGAGATGATCGAGTACGGTGGCGGTGATTTTAGCGCCCGACACATAAGGCGTGCCGATGGATACCTCTGCGCCGCGATCAATGAGGTGCACGGTATCGAAGGAGACGGCGTCTCCGACCTGAGCTGCCAGCCGGTGGACGAAGATGCGCTGACCTTCCTCAACTTTAAACTGTTGACCGGCGATGGAAACAATCGCAAACATGTGAAACAATGTGGTTTAGTTGCCAAAAAGGAAGTAACATGCCCTAAAAGGGCCGGCAAAGGTACAAATAGGCGTGCGAGAAAACCAAAGATTTTTTGAAGACTAAAAATGCAGCGCCTTCCGGACGTCTTCGTCACTGCGCAGCTGAGGTGCCCAGCGGAAGAGAAGATGGGCTTGCTCAGGAGCGCGCTCGTAGGCCTGCTGCAAAAAACGGAGCGCTTGTGGCCGCCGGTTGCCCAGAAAACAGCAGGCTGCGGCACAGTAGAGAAGCTCCACCGTCTCGATGTGTAACAGCGCGGTCTCTGTCACTTGAGCAGCTTCTTCCAGGTGCTCCTGTCGGACCAGGCTTTCCAACAAGCAAACCCAGGCCTCAGCGAAGTCAGGCGCCAGCTCGATAGCACGCCATGCATGGCGATGCGCCAATGCATATTGACCGAGTTGGTTGTACAGGGTGGCCAGCAGCTGGTGACTAGTGACGTGATTTTCGTCGTTCTGTACGGCTTCTCGCAGCCAGCGCAAGGCTTGGCTCAAGGCGTTTTCCTCGATAAAACATGCTGCCAGTTGGTAACAAGCCTCGGCATGGTAAGGGTCGAGTTTCAGCGCCTCCCGACAGGTTTTCTTAGCGGCGTCCAGGTCGCCCGCCAGGCGCTGACTCATGGAAAGGCGACAAAGGTCGTGGCTATCCACTTCCACATGGCGCATCATCTCGTCGTAGCACAACCATGCACGCCGAGGGCGGCCGCACAACAGCGACCAGGCGGCACAGGCTTCGTAAGCCTCTTTGAGTGTGGGCTGCGCCAGGTAGGCAAACTCAAAAGCATCCAGTGCTTCCTCTACTTCGCTCAGGTTGGTCAGCACCCAACCCATATTGTACCAGGCGTGTCCACAGTAGGGATGTCGATCCAGCAGCTCGTGGTAGAGGTCAAGGCTTTCAGCATAGTTACCTAACCACTCCGTTTGCAGGAGAAGTGTGCTAAAAAGCTGGGCGTTACCCGGCTCGCGAAAAGCCCGCTGTGCTAGCTGCTTAAAGTCCCGGTTGTCGAACATTGTAAAAGGCGGAAGAAACAATGCAGCGGCAAAGGTATGCCCTCCAACACGAGTATTTAGTCTATGGATAGCACGCGAGGCGAAAAGCCGTCGCGGGATGCCTCCAAAAACTGCGCTGCCGTGTCCTGAATGGTTAGCTGCAAGGGCCGATAGGCAAAGCCGCCGATGGATAGGGACTTGTTGTTGCGGTACGAATAATGCCCCATGGAAGCGCGCGCGCTATCGCGCGTTAAAAGCGGCTCGGTACCCAGCAATTGCGACTTGAGCCACTCTACCCGCCAGCCTACTTCGGCCAGCAGCGGTGTGACGCGAAGAAAAGGCCGCCGAACGCCCAGCGCGTCAGCAATTTGGGCAAACAAGTTACCGAACGGAATATTTTCAGCATTTAAAATGTAGCGCTCGCCTTGGATACCACGCTCCAGCAACAGGGCAATAAATTGGGCTACATCGCGCACGTCCACGACGCCATTTTGACCCATAGGATAAAGCTTTAGCCCGCGATAAATCTGATGGAAGAAGCGCCCTGTGCCTACATGCCAAAAGCCGCTGCCCAACACCATGGACGGGTTGACAATGACAGCGGGCAGCCCTTCTGCATGGGCACGCCATACTTCCTGCTCCGACAGGTATTTGCTCACGGCGTAGCGCGTATTGTGCGGCCCTTCCGCCCACGGGCACGACTCATCCAACTCGGGCCTGTCGGTAGCGCGCCCCAAAGCGGCTACACTGCTGACGTGGATAAAATGCTGAATACCTGCCTCTAAGGCAAAGTTGACCATGTTAGCAGTGCCTTCCACGTTGACGCGCATCATGCGGCGCTCGTCGGACGAGCGAAACGAAACCAAGGCTGCAGCGTGGCACACGTGCGTCATGCCCTGGAGAGCCTCTTCAACAGCAAAAGGGTCTGTTACATCGCCCTCTACCCATTCGACGCGCTCGGCTACGTCGCGCACCAAATCGAGTGGGCTGTTGCGGCGGCGAAGAGCGCGCACGGTGTAGCCTCGATGTACCAACAGACGCAGTACATAGGAGCCGACGAAGCCGGTCGCTCCAGTAACAAGCACTTTCTGGTTTGTTGTCATTTTCGGAATGTTTCAATATATTGAGCCACAGATAAAATTTCCTCCTCTTTTAATACAGCGCCAAAAGAGGGCATGGTATTTTTACCTTTGGCAATCTGATGAACGCGCTCTTCCAAAGATAGCTGGGACTTCGACAAGTCCGCGGCGCCATGCAGAGCTAAGGTACCATCGGCGCCATGGCACACGACACAGTGCTGGCGGTATAGCGCTTTTGCGTCGGAGCTACCGCTCTCGTGAGCAGGCGATTTGGGCCCACAGGATGCCAGAGCAAGCAACAAAAATGCAACACTTCTTCCTAGAGATGTCTTTACTGCAGGTTGCAAGCCGTTGTTTGCAAAAAGTACAAGAAGAGAATTAAGCCATGTTGGCATATAGCAACTACGTATTTAATCTATGAGGATAGCTCTTTTTTCGGCGCGCTCCTACGATCGTGAGTATTTCGATCAGGCTAATGAGCGTGCCCAGCACGATATCTGGTACACTGAGGTGCCTTTAGAAGAACAGACCGTATCGCTTGCCCACGGTTTTGATGCGGTGTGCCTCTTCGTTAACGACCGCATAACAGAGCAGGTGGCAGAACGGTTGGCTGCGGCAGGCATTCGGCTGATCGCACTGCGCTGCGCGGGCTACAATCAGGTAGACCTTGGCGCTACCGAGCGGCATGGCTTAACAGTGGTGCGCGTGCCAGCCTACTCGCCCTATGCGGTGGCTGAGCATACCGTAGCGCTCATCTTGACCTTAAACCGCAAGACTCATCGCGCATACAATCGCGTGCGCGAAGGCAATTTTGCCTTGGAAAACCTCATGGGTTTCGACCTACACGGTAAGGCGGTGGGCGTAGTGGGCACCGGTAAAATTGGGAAGGTCTTTTGCCAGATCATGATGGGTTTTGGATGCCGCGTGCTGGGCTGCGACCCTTTCCCCGATGTGGAGCTCATGGCCGCTGGCGTCCAGTACGTGTCGCTCCGTGACTTGCTCGCGCAGTCGGATATCGTGTCGCTGAATTGTCCATTAACGGAAGCCACTTACCACCTCATTAACGCCGAGAGCCTTCAGCATATGCGCCGCGGTGCTATGCTCATCAACACCGGACGCGGCGCCTTGATCGACACCAAAGCGATTGTGGAAGCCCTCAAGAGTGGCCATTTGGGTTATCTAGGCTTAGACGTCTACGAGCAGGAAGAAGGGCTGTTCTTTCACGACTGGTCTAACGAAATCATTCAAGACGACCTTATTGCCCGCTTGATGACTTTTCCCAATGTGCTCATCACATCGCATCAAGCCTTCTTCACTCACGAAGCCATGACGGAGATTGCCCGCGTTACCTTGCAAAATGTTTCGGCTTTCGAGCAGGGGTTGCCTTTGGAAAACGCCGTGCGCCGTGCTCCCTGAGGGTTGCTATTCCTCGGGGACGTCCACTACATCTTCATCTTCGCCGGTTTCGCTGACTAAGGTCTTCCGCTTAGAAAGCTCCAGCGAGTTGGCTCGCATTTCGATGTATTCGTTGCGGTTGCGCACGATGTCGGCGGCAAGAAAAAGCGCGCGGATGAAAGAGGTGTCGTCAGCCTCGCCTTTGCCGGCCAGGTCGTAAGCCGTACCATGATCGGGCGACGTGCGCACAGCGGCCAGTCCGGCGGTGTAGTTGACCCCCTCGCTAAAGCTAAGGGTTTTGAAGGGCGTCAGTCCCTGGTCGTGATACATGGCCAGAGTGGCGTCGAATTTTCGGAATTGCCCTGAGCCAAAAAAGCCGTCTGCAGGGAAGGGCCCATAAGCCAGTATTCCTTGCTCTTTTGCCTGTTCAATGGCTGGGCGTATGATAGTCTGTTCTTCGTTGCCAATGGCGCCCTCATCGCCCGCGTGTGGGTTAAGTCCTAGGACGGCGATGGTGGGTTTGTCGATGTTAAAGTCCACCCTCAGCGTTTCGGAGAGGATGAGGATTTTGCGGAGCACCTTCTGGGTAGTAATGGCCTGGGCTACCTCGCGCAAAGGCAAATGGTTGGTGACCAGGCCGACCCGTAGGTCATCGGAAACCAGCAACATGAGTGACTCTTTGCCTCCCAGCGCCTCCGTGATATACTCTGTGTGACCTACAAAAGGGAAGCCAGCCATTTGCATGGCCTTCTTGTGAATAGGTGCGGTGACCAGCGCATCTATGGTGCCCGCTTTCAAGTCACCTACGGCGCGCTCCAGTGCCAGGTAGGCACATTTTCCGCTTACATCGGTAGGTTTGCCCAGCGTAATATTGACGTTCTCTGACCAACAATTGATGATGTTGATACGCCCTGGCTGCGCTTCCTGTGGGTTGCTGATGGCGTAGAACTGGACGTTTTCGGGGGTAATGATGTTTTTGTGGTAGGCAATGACTTTGGTGCTGCCATAGATGACAAGGCGCAGCTGTTGCCCGACTTTTTTAATCAATAGCGCTTTGAGGACGGTTTCCAAGCCGACACCATTGATGTCGCCACAAGTGATTCCGATGGTTATGCCGTTGTTCATTTTTGCGTAAAAAAGCGTTAGACAGACCGCCGCTGCGGAGGGCACGCAAGGGGGGATAGGTGAAATTGAAAGTGGCTGTTTTACCGCCAAAGATTTTTCAAAAAATCAAATAACAGGCGTACGCCCACTCCCGTACCGTCTTTTGAACGATAGCCACTCGGAGTGCGAAGGTACGCTGGGCCAGCGATGTCTAAGTGCAGCCAAGGGTAATCGGTGAAATGCTCTAAGAATTTACCCGCTGAGATCATGCCCGCAGGGCCATGCCCCATGTTCTTGAGGTCAGCCACACTGCTTTTGAGTTCTTCGGCATACTCTTCCCACAACGGCAGTTCAACGAGGCGCTCGTAGGTGCGCATGCCGCTGGTCTCAATGACGCGTTTGATGGTTGCATCCGCTGTGCCCATGTAGCAAATGGCATGGTTACCCAGCGCGCGCACGGCCGCACCGGTGAGAGTAGCCAAGTCGAGCACCAGTTCGGGCTGGTAGCGTTTGGCATAATGGAGCGCATCCGCCAGGATAAGGCGCCCTTCGGCATCGGTGTTGCTGACTTCCACCGTGGTGCCGGAGTACATGCGAATGACATCACCCGGCATCAGCGAACGGCTGCCCACCTTATTGTCGGTTATGGGTAAAAGCCCAACGAGGTGTACCGGCAAGTTCGTTTGGGCCGCCGCGCAAAAGACACCGATGACGGCGGCCGCACCGGCCATGTCGCATTTCATGCTTTCCATCGCCTCCGGTGTTTTTAGGCTAAGGCCTCCGGTGTCGTACACCACGCCTTTGCCTACGAGCACTACCGGGCGCTTGTTTCGAGGAGGCACTTGCGGTTTCCATTCCAAAATGCAGAACTGCGGCGGCGTATCGCTAGCCTGACTGACCGCCAGTAGGCCACCCATGCCCAGCTCACGGAGGGTGTCGGCTCCCAAGACCTCTGCCGAGAAGCCATATTGTGCAGCCGCTGTGCGCGCGGCAGCGGCTAATTGCAAGGTATCCAGGTGCGAGTGCGGCTCGTTAACCAGGTCGCGTGCCAGGAATACAGCTTCGACCAGGGCGTTCAGTTCCTCGACGGCCGCCTCTGGCGCCGCATCAGTTGCCCAGTGTACGCACAACGGCGGCACAGCCTTCTTTTCTGGGTCGGAGTAGTGCCGGGTAAATTGGTAAGTGCTCAGGAGCAGCCCTTCTAAAAAGGCGAGGGTGGTAGGGTGAGGGCAATAGCTTACTACCGCTACAGATTCGGCTTTGTAATGCCGGATGTCGCGCAATTGCTGGCTGCCGGCCTGGCGCGTTTTTTCTAAATGTTGCGGATTGTCAGCTGGAGCGGCATCGAGAAGATGAATAAAAACTAAGCGCTCTGCTCGCGGAAAACAGCACGTGTAGACGCCTTTCTCGATAGCTCTATGAAGAAAACGCTGCTCGTGGGGGTCTAAGGCAGGGGTCAGCAGCTCATAGTCAGAGCGAAAGGCAAGCAAAACTAAGTTTTCTTGTTCAGAGCAGTCAGTGGTAGAGATTCGGTGTAGGTATCGCACAAATTGTCATCGGTTAGGTACCGAAGGCCGGTACAGTTCAAAGCCTGATTGGGAGAACAGGAGGTGGAGTAAAAAGCGGCACAAAGGTAGCCGCCGTTAGGACTTTCCCGAAAAAGGCAGCAAATAGAGGGCCAATTTGTACTTACACATCTACGCGCCCTTCAACAAAATACATGTCCACTAAGCCTTTGTTGTGCACGGCCTTTTTACCGCGATAGGTGCAATGGAAGTGGTGGCGAATGGCCTCATAAGTGGCCCCGGAAATGTTGATGCGTCCCGCCTCACCCAACACTTCGAGGCGAGAAGCGAGGTTGACGGCATCGCCCCAGATATCGTAGGCGAACTTGTTTTTGCCGATAACTCCGGCGATCACCGGTCCGGAGTGAATGCCTACGCGCATCTCGCGAAAGATGGCGTTGGGATTAGTTCGATTGCGGAGCTCCAACCAAGCAATCATTTCCAAGGCCGCGCTAACAGCATCGAGGGGATGGGTATCATTGGGCACGGGCAAGCCGCCTGCGCACATATAGGCGTCGCCGATGGTCTTGATTTTCTCTAAGCCATGGCGTTCGCAGATTTCATCAAAACCTAGGAAGCACTCGTCCAGCTCGTCAATCAGTTGCTCCGGTGTAAGCTTTTCCGACAGGCTGGTGAAGTTGAGAAAGTCAGTAAACAGCACAGTGGCATTAGGATAGAGCCGCGGTGTGGCGTATCCCTGGGTACGCAGTTCGTGAGCAACCTCCGCCGGCAGGATGTTGAGTAGGAGCCGGTCGCTTTTGAGGCGTTCTTCCTCTATTTGCGCCTTTTGGCGCTCGATTTCGCGGTTTTGGGTACTCAAGCGTTGGCTGGCCTGCCGCGCTAAAAACCACCCGGCCGTCAGCAGCAACACCAACAGGAGTCCAAAACCGCCAACTGTTTGCACGAAGCGGCGGAATGTCTGCTGTTCGCGTTCTTGAGAAAGTTGTTGGAGGCGTAATTGCTCTACGCGCGCGCTATCGGCTTGGCGCTGAGCCAGGGCAATCTGCTCTTGTTGTTTGAGCATAGCAATGGTGCGCTCTTTTTTTTCAGCATCCAATTGCTGAGCAGCCAGTTGCAGTTCGTTGCGGGCTTTTAGAGCGAGCAGTGTCTGCTCGCGGATGCGCGCGCTATCGGTTTGGCGTTGGGCCAGTAGGAGGGCAACTTCCTTTTCTTGGCGTTGGCGTTCCAGCTCGAGGTTTTCGTTTTGCAAGCGCAAGCGGTCTTGCTCGTAGCGTGCGTTCTGGAGTTCAAGTTCTCGAATGTTTTGCCGGATGAGCAGGTATTTAATCTGGTTCTCAGCCGCACTTAGCAAGGAGCGTTGTTGCTCCAAGCGTTGTTGGCGCTCTTGTTCCTGTCGGCGCAGCATGTCGGTTAGGCGGAGGTACTCTCGATAGGCCTGGTAGGCTTTTTCGTATTCATACAGCTGGTAGTAGATGTCGGCAGCCGTGCTGTAGGTTCTGGCTAACAAGTCGAGTTGTTGTGTAGCTTCAGCCAATTGCCTGGCTTCGTTGTTGTACTCTAAGGCGTGTTGGGCATCTCGGTTGCTGAGGTAGATGCTCGCAATCAGGTGTTTGAGTGAGGCCAACGCACCGCTATTGCCCTGTTCTTCCAACAGTTGACTGGCTTTTTGGAGATACTCAATGCCTGCCCGTGTTTGGCCAGTATTGTGGAGCGCCACGCCGAGGTTGGCGTACACCACGGTCAAGTGAGAACATTCAATCCACTGGCATTGTAACTCGGCCTTTCGGAAATAAGTCAGCGCTCGTTGATAGTCGTTGAGTAGGGCGTATTGTTTGCCTACGTTGTTGTACATCACAGCCCGAATGCTGGGCCATCCGTTGCGTTCGATGATGTCTTCAATGGCCAAGTAGTAGAACAACCCTTTGCTCAGGTTGCCCTCGCTGTTGTAGGCTGTGGCCAATTTTTGGTACAGTTGCACCAGTTCAGGATATTTTCCCTCGCCTTTGTAGTGGTTTATCAAGCTTTTGTAAGCCACCTCAGCGCTGTCGTATTGGAGCCCTTGCAGGTGGGAGTCGCCAATTTTCTCCACCAGCCCCTGCTGAGAAGGCGACAACTGCAGCGCCAGTCGGTAGTAGCGCCGGGCGTTGGGATAGTCCTTTTCTCTAAAAAACAGGTCGCCAATGCCCGTGTACACCTCTAACAGGACTGCCCGGTCAGACACCGCCGCCGGCGTGCGTTCCGTAGGCGTGAGTTTCTCTTCTGCCTCCAGGAAAAGCTGCAGCGCTTCTTCGGACCGACCGCCGCGCATGTGTACCTGGGCCATGAGTAGGTAGGCTCGCGCCAAACCGCCGTCGTAGCGCAAGTCGCGAGCAATAGCCGCTGCCAGGTCAGCCAGTTGGAAGCGTTCTACTTCGGAGTGGCTCTGACGGGCGCGATCGAGCAGCTCCTCTACCTGCGCCACTGAGTACTCTAAATCGTCCAGAGCCTGCGCCGATACAAGGGGCGTCCAGAGGGTGAGCAATAAAGAGATAAGGGTGTATACGCGCATAGGCTCCAGCGGACGGATAACAAACAAAGGTACGCTGAGCGCTCATTGAAGCAAGTCAATCGCTGGGCTGCTCTACGGGTGAAAAGCACTGAGCTGCCTGATGGCCAAGGTATTCGCCAAGTAGGCGGTATGCCTCAAACTGTCCTTCGTCGAAGTATTGGTCAGCAGTGCTCTCATGCGGAAACGCGCTGTTGGCCTGTGCATAATTGAGCACGTAAGTAGGCATTGTTCCTTCTTCGCCTTTGGGTTGCACTAAACAGGACTTTAGGTAGATAATCTTTCCTTTCAGGGGAGGAGCGTCCTTCTTAGCTGGGTAGATAATTTCTCCCATGACTACGCCCGCAGAGCAATAGGGGGCCGCCTCGGGCTTCTCAGGCCGTAGAGGTGTCAGGTCAATGCGAATTTCTACGTTGTAAATGGATTGGGCTAAGCGCAACGCATGGTTGAAGGAGGCAAAGGTAAAGGAAGCATCTTCCTCAAAGTCAGCCACAACGATGACGCTACAACGGCGCTGAATGAGCGGGATGAGGCCTAAGTTATCGCCTGTATGCCCACCGTCTGACACATACACTCGGCGTGTCTTGGCGTCTAAATTGCCCGTGATCTCGCGAATCAGATAAAGCAACCAAAAAGGATAGTGCCGCATTTTTGAAGAAAGGCGTTTGCGCCAGGCATGCCTGGCGGATTTCCCTTCGTGGTTTAGAGCGGCTTCCAGGGTCTCTTTGTGTAAGTACCAAGGGTTTTCAATCCAGTAGCCCGTTCGCAAGTTGAGCAGGGTGAGGTAAAAGTTGGAGGCGGCAAAGCCCATAAAACCCATGCCTCCGGTTACGGCGGCGGCGGAGATGGTCATGGCAGTGTTCAGCTTCATGCCGCCTTTTCGATACTTGTGGGTGCGATAGTAACCGGTGGTCCGGGAGCCAACAAAGTATTTGGAGAAGATAAAGTGATCGCTTTTTTGAGTTTTCTGGGCTAAGTCTTCCGTGCCCTGTAGGTTTAGAGCAGCCACGATAATATGGTAAGGGCCCTTGCCATTGTCTTCTCCTAAGCTAGCCAAACGCAGGCTCTCGTGGTTGCGAAGGGTAACATCAAAAAGCTCTTTCGGATGCGCCTTTGCCTGCTCACCCTCCGGATGAAGCTGGGCAGCCCGCTGCACTCGCCCATTAGTGCGCAAAAACGCTTCCGTTAGCCGGTCGCGATAGAAATAGTGCAGCGAAATGTCGTTGGCATTGGCCGAAAAGCCTAACAGCACCAGCAGCCCTGTGGCGCCACATAGGAGTAGTGATGCTACCCACAGGCGGTCGGAGGCTTCGCCCGCCCAGGCTTTTTCCAACTCGAACAACACGGTAGAAACCCACGCCAGCGCTAACCCGACGAACAAGATAATAGATAGATTGAGCAGTGGCTTTTGAATAGCTTTGCCGATATTCTTCCACAGTTTATTAATACCGCTTTTGCTGGCCAAGCTTTGAGCCGTGAAGTAGTAAGCCGTGGCCACTGGGATAAAGGAAAATACCAGCCGCGTTAAAAGCCCATGGGCACCAAAAAGCAGAATGATGCCCACCGGAAAAATCAGCGCCACTATCAGCCCCAAAAAAGAAGCTCCTTGTATGCCGTTATAGAACGAGCGATACATCCGGCCGGCTACAGGCTCCGATAGGTTATTTACCATATAAAGCGAGGGGAGCAACAAGGCCAGCAGAGCCATCCCCCCAGCAAAAATGGCCGGCAGGGCTAGCACAATGAAAACCTCTTCTTTCGCCAAATAGCCCAGCTGGAACAGCACGATGCCAACAGTATAAGCCAATGCTGGCCCCACCAAATAGGCCAATAGAAGGAATCCTCGCTCAAAAGGCCGAGAGACGTGATGAAATAAGCTTTGGCCGCCCGGGCGGTCGTAGTATCGATCAGTGGCAGGGTCTTTATAGCGGCCTTCCTCATTTTCCATTTGCGCTACGCGGGCGGGAATGCGCCGAGAAGCAAACAGCGCCACTGAAACCAAGAGCCCGCCAAGCAAAAAGAACGCTCCCGCCAGCCAAGGGTGCTGTTTCAGGGCATGTAGCACAAGGTAAAACTGCGGCCATAGATGCCAGGAGAACCAGCGCGATACCTTGTCTCCCAGCGAAAGGGCATCCCAGCCCTCGTAGGTCTTGAGGTAGTCCCCTATTTTCTGCTCTGGATGGAACCGATTGTAGAAATCGGAAGGTCTCTGCAAGATATCTATGAAGTGGCCACCCGACATAGCCGCAAAAAGCACATGGTGGAGCAGTACCACTACCGCCAGCAAGATTAAAAACAGGGAAAGGTGAATGAGTGTACCAGACACCAGCGCTCCTACAGCCCGGCTAACGTCCCAGCCCAATAAACTGCGCCGCGGGGTTAGGTACTCGCCATAGCGCCGCAAGTGTAGCAGCTGGTGCTTAGGTGTCAGGCGCGTATGTTCTAAGGAAGTGTACTCGTAATCCAACTTAGGCGATAGCGGGCAGTTATCCTCATCCAGACCTATCTCTTCGACCTTAAAGCGCTCGTTAAGATTCGGCTCAGCACTGTACTTTTCCAAAGTATTAGGCTCCCTACTCAGCAAAGAAGACAAGCAAGCGCCAATGTACCCACCGCCGGAGACAGTGCTCAGGTAGTCGAACCTTTTCAGTATGCCTGCCCGTATGAACGCTTGAAAAAGCCCTAAGCCCAAGGTGGCAGCGCGAACACCGCCGCCCGAAATAGCCAGACCTGCAATGTTATCGTCGGAAATGGGCGGAAGCCCATTCAACGCTCGACGCTTATTCAGGTATAACTCTCGCTCTACAGCGACAATGTGATGTGTCCGCTCGACGTAGTCGGGCGGACACTTTGGGTCAAACGGCTGAGCTGTCATAACGACATTTCTTTAAGTTGAAGAGAAAAAAAACACTTGCAGACAGCTCGAAGTGACGCCGCTCACAAATACTTCTCCGCGTTGTCTGCACTAATGTGGATAGGTTCGGACTTCTTTTTTGCAGGCACTGTGCCAAATACGTAGTCCCAAAGAGGTGAAGATACTCCGAACATCACGTCTTCGCTGCTGTAATGGTGGATGGCGTGGTTTATCCAGAGCACTCTCAGCGCATTCTTAGGCATCTTAAAAATGTGTACGGAATAGTGTACTACCAGGTAGAGTGCATACCCTACCATAAAACCGGCCAGAAAGGAAAAACCGTACTGGCCCAGGAATAGCCGAAATAGACCCAGGAGGAGGGTGCCAATGACCACACTCAAGACCGGCGGCATGGCTAAGCGGCTTTTATCTTTAGGATGGTCGTGATGCACCCCGTGCATGGTCCACTGAAACTTGCGCCGACCCTCTGTGGTCGGCTCGATGTGATACACATAGCGGTGCACCAAATATTCCACCAGAGTAAAGAACAGTAGCCCGCCGACGAAAAGACCCGCTATTTGGAGGTTAGTTAGCGAAGTAGTAGTCTTCGTCCACCAAACCAGTCCCGCGGCATACAAGAAAAACAGCGACACGGGAACGGCAATGTGGGTGCGCGTGAGACTGTCCAAAAACGGATTGTTAAAGATTCGGACCGAAGCCCTTTCGTCCGATGATAGCAGTTTTTGTTTAGGATTTTTCATGGCGATGTTACAACCTTTTTTGCAGATATGACACTTTTCCAATGGGAGGCAAAGTTAATGTGGCCATAAAAATCGCTCAAAGACAGCCTATTGCAGTATTTAGGTAGGCTTGTCAAAAAATTAGAGAAATAGTTGGTTGTGTCAACTCAGGATGGATTTTTATATTTGCCACGGGCCGGGATTTAAAACATTGTTTATCAAAACAAAACGCAACACACATGAACACCACACTGATTTCCTCAGCAATAACCCTAATAGCTGGTTTTCTCGTCAATAAGTTTTTGCCCGCAGGCTCGGCATCATGGGCGCTTCCGCTCATAAGTGCCATTGCTGGCGTGGTGATGAAGCAGGATCCGAAAATGGGCGCGACATCGGGTGCCTTAGGCGGTGGCGTATTGGCATTGTCGCTAGCCTGCTAAATGACCCCGCCATTGGCAGCAACCTGCTGGGTGGTGTCTTAGGCCAGGAAACAGCCGATGGTCTCATCGGCTCGCTCATTGGCGGTGGCGTATTAGGCGGCGCAGGCGGTGGTATTGGCGGCTTCCTGCAAGGCATGCTCAACAAAGCAAAGGCATAAAGAGCTGGACACATGACCTCCGTCCCCTACCGGCTCCCAGCCGCTGGTGGGGGATTTTTGTTTCCCTACCTTTGCTGCCATGCTGAGGCGACGTTTTCTGAAAACAAGTTTGATGCTCATAGGACTTGCGTGGCACGGCTGTGCGAGCGAACCGCCAACGTCGGAACGCTTCTCCCGAATGGCCGACGCCTATTGTGAATGCACCGCACCACTGGTGCGGCTCAATCGGCAAGTGGATACGGCTGAACATCGCCGCTTGCCCCGCTATTTTAAACAGATAGAGACCGCTTACGAACAGGCGCGCGAGTGCATGGCCGTTGTTATTGGACAATACGGCCTGCTAAACGGCGCCGAAATGGACTCTCTCCGCCAGGTCTTGCAGCAGCGTTGCCCTGCCGTAGCTGACCAGCGCGACTTGCTCCAGGAACTGTTAGGCCAATAACCTTCTAACAACCCATACACAACGATAACCCATTCCCATGGCTTTTATCGCTATTGAGGGCATGCGTTTCCACGCTTACCACGGGGTCCACGAACCAGAGCGCCGACTGGGAGCGGACTACTTGGTGGACGTGTTTGTTCAAGTTGATATCACAGCTGCTGCCAAGACGGATGACGTCGAGAAGACAATTAACTACGAAACCATCTACCGGCTGTGTCACCTGGAAATGAACCACCCGCGCAACCTGCTGGAGGCGGTAGTAGCGTCTATTGTAGAGCGCATGAAAAAACAGTTTACCAACATGACAGCGCTCAAAGTGTGCGTGCGCAAGCTGAACCCACCTTTAGGCGGTCAAGTAGCTGCTGTTTATGTGCAGGAGGAGCTGAGCTTCACGGTACAGTGTCCGCGGTGTAACAGAATGTTTATTAGCTACGCCTCTGGTGACTGCTGGGAGCGTTTTCCCAATCTTCACCCAGCCACGCGGGAAACGCTTCTGCGCCAATTCGGTGGCAAGTGCTTGTGCGACAATTGCTTGAACTATTATGCGGGTTGAAGAAGAGTACCCTGCACGGCTTCAGCATCGGCGTTCAAGTGAAGTAGGCGTAAGGAGGCTATGCCATTTACCTCCCCAGCATTTGCCGGTATTTCCACCCGGATATAGTTATCCGTGAAGCCGCCCAGGAGGGTCGGGTCTTTGTGTCGTTCTAACAGAACCGGGCGGACGGTGCCCAAGTGTTGCTGGTAGAAATGGCGCCGCTTCATTTCCGAAAGGCCGCGCAGCAGCTGATTGCGCTGTCGGCGCTCGTCAATGGGTACTGTGCCGGGCATAGTGGCGGCAGGTGTATTCGCTCGCTCGGAGTAGGTGAATACATGCAAGTAGGAAACGTCCAGATTCTGTAGGAAACGATACGTTTCCCAGAAGTCCTCTTCGGTTTCCCCTGGAAAGCCCACAATGACATCACAGCCAATGCAGGCATGTGGCAAGTAGCGCTTGATGAGTTCTACGCGCTCGGCGTATAGGGCACGGCGGTAGCGGCGGCGCATGTCGCGCAATTGCTTGTCGTTGCCCGACTGCAAGGGTACGTGAAAATGCGGCATGAAGCGTTTGCTTTGCGCTACAAACGCAATGATTTCCTCCGTCAGCAGGTTGGGTTCAATGCTACTGATGCGGAAGCGAGGCACTGCCACATTGTCATCCAGAGCGCGAATGAGGTCAATGAAAAGGGCTTCTTTTTTGGAACGCTCGCCCTCAATGACAGCGGTGCCGTTGCCGAAGTCCCCTAAGTTGACGCCCGTCAGCACAATCTCGCGCGCGCCTTGCTCTGCCAGGCGCTGGGCGCTGGCCACGGCATTTTCCACCGTGTCAGAACGGCTGGCTCCGCGCGCTTGTGGGATAGTACAAAACGAGCACTTGTAGTCGCAGCCATCTTGCACCTTAAGAAAGGAGCGCGTACGGTCGCCCAGTGAGTATGCCGATTGAAAGGTGTTTACTTCGCGCACATCACCGGCGTAAACCATGCCTTTACCTTGTGCCTTGCTCAGGTTTTCCACATAGTCTAACACGCGAAACTTCTCACCAGCGCCCAGGACTAAATCCACGCCGGGGATGTTGGCTATCTCCTCCGGTTTCAGCTGGGCATAACAACCAGTAACGACTACTAAGGCATCGGGGCGGCGGCGCAGGGCCTGGCGCACTATTTTAGGGCACTCCCGGTCAGCTTGCTCCGTCACTGAGCAGGTGTTGATAACGTAAATGTCGGCCTCCTCTTCGAAGCGAACGGGTTGGTAGCCGTGTTGCTCAAAGAGGCGAGCCAAAGCAGAAGTTTCCGAAAAATTCAACTTGCAGCCTAAGGTATGGAAGGCGACAGTGCGCGGCGTGGCCATGTTTTTCCAAAAAACCTGCCTATAGTGGAGCAATGATTGGTTCAGGAAGTCTCTTTAAACCAGCTGGCGTAGAAGACGTAATTGTTAGCGATACGCTGAATTTGCCCTTTAAACAGCTCGGGTGTCAATTCTTTCACACGACGCGCGGGCACACCAGCATAGATGCCATTAGCTTGGCAGATGGTATTTTCCAACACTACAGCCCCTGCGGCGATGAGGCAGTTCTCTTCCACCACAGCCTGGTCCATGATGATGGCGCCCATGCCGACGAGGACGTTGTCGTGTAGTGTGCACCCGTGCACGATGGCGCGGTGCCCTATGCTGACGTTGTTACCGATAGTGGTGCCGCACTTTTGGTATGTGCCGTGCACAATGGCGCCATCCTGAATGTTGACTTGGTTGCCAATGCGAATGAAGTTGACATCGCCTCGAACTACAGCCTGAAACCACACCGAGCAGTTGTCGCCCATCACCACATCGCCAACAAGAGTGGCGTTTTCCGCCAAGAAGCAGTTCTGGCCGAATTGAGGCTGAAAGCCGCGACAGGGAATAATGAGAGCCATAATAATCGCTGTTCGGTGAGGGGATGAAGTGGACGCGCCTCAGACCCGTTCAATAACGATAGCGGTGGCGCCACCGCCGCCGTTGCAGATGGCTGCTAAGCCTAAAGTGCCGTTTTGGTGCTGCAGGACGTTGTTCAGCGTAGTCACAATACGCGTACCCGAGGCGCCCAAGGGATGACCCAACGACACGGCGCCGCCGAAGACGTTTGTCTTGTCGTGAGCAATGTCGAGCAAGCGCTCGAAAGCCAGCGCTACGACAGCAAAGGCCTCGTTGACTTCGAAGAAATCAATATCAGACTTCTCTACGCCGGCCATTTGCATGGCCTTAGGGGCAGCTACAGTAGGTGTTGTGGTGAACCACTCTGGTTCTTGCTCGGCATCAGCAAAGCCGCGGATTTTGGCCAATGGCTTCAGGCCGTATTCTTTCACTGCCTTAGCGCTGGCCAGAATGACTGCTGCTGCGCCGTCGTTGATGGTGCTGGCGTTAGCTGCCGTCACCGTACCGTCAGGCGTGAATGCCGGACGCAGGGATGGTATTTTGTCAAAATTCACTTTTTTGTATTCTTCATCTTCCGTGATGAGGATGGGGTCGCCCTTGCGCTGTGGGATAGCCACAGGAACAATTTCATCGCGGAGCAGCCCTGCTTCAGCGGCGGCGGCGGCGCGCTTGTAGGAGTCTATGGCAAAGGCGTCCTGATCTTCGCGGCTGATACCGTACCTGGTCGCTGTAGCGTCGGCGCACACACCCATGGCTTTCTGGTTATACACGTCAGTTAAGCCGTCTTTAGCCAAGCCATCTACCAGCTCGCCGTGTCCGTACTTGTAGCCCCAGCGCGCATTGGGCAAGTAGTAGGGAATTTGGGACATGTTTTCCATGCCTCCAGCCACTACGATGTCGTTCAGGCCCAACATAATGCTCTGAGCGCCCAGGGTAATGGCTTTCATGCCAGAAGCGCACACCTTGTTAATCGTGGTACAGGGAACATGGGCAGGCAGGCCGGCAAACACGGCAGCCTGTCGCGCAGGCGCCTGGCCCAGATTGGCGCTGACCACGTTGCCCATGAGCACCTCATTGACCCACTCCGGGCGGACGCCGGCTCTTTCCAAGGCGCCCTTGATGGCAGTTGCGCCAAGCTGCGTGGCGCTGATGCCCGCCAGCGAGCCGCCAAAGCTGCCTATGGGCGTGCGCACGGCAGCAACGATGAAAACTTCTCTCATGCTTGATAAAGGTTGAATATAGATCTGATAAAAGGACGGCGGCAAAGGTACGGCTTTTCCTGTGCCCTAAAGGGCTAAGACCGCACCGGAAGAAGTCCGCTCTTTTCGGAAGGTGTTGTTTTTGAGATGCCTTGAGTAATGTCAGCCGGAGATTTGACTACTGTCATCCAACAGCGAAGCATGCCAGGACGACCTTGCACTCGATTTCAAGGAATAGACTGCGTTATGGAAATCATTTTCGTTCTCATACTTATCAGTTTAGCCGTGGCGGCAGGTTTTCTGCTGGCCTATTTATGGGCGATGCGCGCGGGGCAATACGACGACAACTATACACCAGCGGTGCGGATGCTTTTTGACGACGAGCTGGTGTCTGCAGGAGATGAACAGAAGCAAGAAATAGAGACGAACATCGAAACAAAAAAAAATAAATAATTGAATATCTGAAACGAATATCCTAAAAGTTATGGGCCGTATTGAACAATTCCAGTATGACAACCGCATTGTGCGGGCCTTCGGCATTGCGGCGTTTGTCTTTGCGCTTGTAGGGATGTTAGTGGGCCTTATTCTGGCTTTTCAGCTAATTTTCCCGGATTTGAACTTAAGCCAATATGGCATTCCGTACACGTCGTTTGGGCGACTTCGCCCGCTGCACACGAATGCGGTGATTTTTGCCTTCATTGGCAATGGCATCTTCATGGGTGTCTACTACTCGCTGCAGCGGTTGTTGAAGGCGCGCATGTTCAGCGATACGTTGTCTTGGATCCACTTCTGGGGGTGGCAGGTGATTATTCTGTTGGCTGCCGTGTCTTTGCCCGCGGGTCTGACGACGAGTAGCGAATACGCCGAGCTCATTTGGCCGATTGATATCCTCATCACGCTGGTGTGGGTAGTGTTCGGCATTAACATGTTTGGCACCATCTTGAAGCGCCGGGAGAACCACCTATATGTGGCTATTTGGTTCTACATTGCTACGTGGGTTACCGTAGCCGTGTTGCACATCGTGCGCAGCTTCGAGCTGCCGTACTCCCTCTTTGGCAGCTATCCGCTATTTACGGGCGTGCAAGATGCGCTGGTGCAGTGGTGGTACGGGCACAATGCGGTGGCGTTCTTCTTGACTACGCCGTATCTGGGCATTATGTACTACTTCCTGCCGAAGGCAGCCAATCGGCCGGTGTACTCGTATCGCCTGTCCATCATTCACTTCTGGGCGCTTATTTTCATTTACATCTGGGCTGGACCTCACCACCTGCTGTATTCAGCCACACCCGACTGGGTACAGTCGCTGGGTACGGTGTTCTCGGTGATGCTCATTGCTCCGTCGTGGGGCGGTATGCTCAACGGCTTGCTCACCCTGCGCGGAGCATGGGATCGCGTGCGTCAGGACCCTGTGCTGAAGTTTTTCGTCGTGGCGGTTACGGCTTACGGCATGGCTACATTTGAAGGGCCAATGCTATCGGTCAAAAGTGTGAACGCCATTAGCCACTTTACTGACTGGACAATAGCCCATGTACACGTGGGAGCATTAGGCTGGAACGGCTTTCTGACGTTTGGCGTGCTCTACTGGCTGTGGCCTCGAATGTATCGGACGCAGCTGTATTCGGTCAAGTTGGCCAATATTCACTTCTGGGCAGGCACATTGGGCATTGTGTTCTATGCTATCCCCATGTATTGGGCAGGCTGGACGCAAAGTTTGATGTGGAAAGAGTTCACGCCGTTTGGCACCTTGGCATGGGGCAACTTCTTAGACACGGTTTTCCAAATCGTACCGATGTACGCCATTCGGGCTCTGGGTGGCACGCTCTATTTCGTGAGTGTATGCGTAGGTGTGTACAATCTCTACAAGACAGCAGCACAGGGTTCTTTTGTGGCTAATGAGGCGGCTGAGGCACCTGCTCGAGAGCGGTTGGTAGAGCCGGCTGGTCAGTATTGGCACAGATGGATTGAAGGCCGCCCTATGCAAATGCTGCTTTGGAGCACTATCCTGATTTCCATCGGTGGTATCGTGCAAATTATCCCGATGGTGTTCATTGACAGCCAGGTGCCCAAAATTTCCACGGTTAAGCCCTATACGCCGCTGGAGCTGGCCGGGCGCGATATCTACATCCGCGAGGGGTGTGTGGGCTGCCACTCGCAAATGATACGTCCCTTCCGGAGCGAAACGGAGCGCTATGGAGAGTACTCTAAGTCTGGCGAATACATCTACGATCGCCCCTTCCTCTGGGGGAGTAAGCGCACGGGACCAGACCTGCATCGGGAAGGGGGGAAATACCCTGACCGCTGGCACTACGACCACATGATCGATCCGCGCACCATGTCGCCCGGCTCGTTGATGCCGCAGTATCCTTTCCTGGCGGATAATGAGCTGGATTTGAGCGAATTGCCGGCAAAAATCGCTGCGCTGCGTCAATTGGGTACGCCGTATCCAAAGGGCTTTGAGAAACGCGCCATTGCAGATGCAGAAGCTCAGGCGCGGCGAATAGCCGACAGGCTCCGGACAGAGGGCGTCAAGGAGGAAGGACTGGAAAAGAAGGAAATTGTGGCCATCATTGCCTATTTGCAGCGATTGGGTACTGACATCAAAGTAAAACCGCAAGAGTAAGCGCATTTTTCACTAACCCAACCGTCCATCGTCATGTATAAATATCTGCTTCAATCCGTCGAAGGCATCCACTGGTTTGGCATTACAGCCTTGCTCCTTTTTTTCGGTGTGTTTTGCGCTGCGGTGCTCTGGGTGTTTTTGAGCAAAAAAAGCCGATGGGATGCCCAAGCGCGGCTTCCTTTAGAAGACTGAACAGAGCGCAACCAACTTTTCGAAAAAACTAAAAAAGCACATTTATGAAATACGGGCGAAATCTTCTGCTCTTAATACTGATGGCCACTGCCGAGCATGGTTGGAGTCAGGCGGTGGAAGGGGCATCAGCGACCCCAACGCCGGCACTCTTCCCTAATATCATGACAGCCGTCTTGGTGAGCACCGCCGCCTTGCTCTTTATTGTAGCTATGATCTACATGATACGGGTCAACCAGTTCCTCTACAAACGCGTGCTGGAGTTGGAAGCCTCGAAGTCGGGCGTTGCCCTACCCCAAGAAGCGCTAGAGGCTACCGTAGCTGCTCCGCCAAAAGAAAGCTTCTGGACGCGCATGCGCAAGCAGTATTGGGAAGACCCTGTACCCATTGAGCGCGAAGCCGAAATTCTCTTTCACCATAATTACGATGGCATTCGCGAGCTCGATAACCGCTTGCCGCCGTGGTGGGTCAATCTTTTCATCATCACCGTAGTATGGTCGGCAGTCTATATGTTCTACTATCACTGGGGCGGTGGCGGTCCTTCTTCCATTGACGAGTATAATGAAGAAATGGAGCGCGCCAAGAAAGAGATTGCTGTAGCTATGGCTGGGGCGGCTAATGCCGTAGACGAGAGCAATGTAACAGTGCTTTCCGAGAGCGCTGCCTTAGCCGAAGGTGAACTTATTTACAAAAACCTGTGCGCGGCTTGTCATGGCCAAAAAGGAGAAGGTGGCGTAGGGCCGAACCTCACCGATGATTACTGGATACACGGCGGAGGGGTCAAGAACATCTTTAAAACCGTCAAATATGGCGTGCCAGAAAAAGGAATGATCTCCTGGCAAAGCCAGCTGACGCCCTCCGACATGCAAAAAGTAGCTTCCTTTATACTGACGCTGCACGGAACCAATCCACCCAACGCCAAAGAGCCGCAGGGGCAGCTGTGGAAGGAAGAAGAAGCCCAGCAGCCTGAAAGTACAGGGAGTGTCAACTAAACCAGGTCTGTGTATCTTTTCAATGGCTAACTTCCAATGACGGACACAAAAAAGCTCCAGTCAGACGCCCTTTTCGAGGATAGCGAAAGTTTTCGCGATGCCATCGCCACCGTGGACAAGGAAGGCAAGCGGGTGTGGATTTATCCAAAGAAACCGCAAGGGCGCTTTTACACAGCCCGCAAGTGGGTGTCTGCCGCCTTTGTTGCTCTTTTCCTGGTCATGCCTTTCATTAAGGTAGATGGCGAGCAATTCCTGCTGCTCAATGTGTTGGAGCGCAAGTTTGTACTGTTCGGCATGGTATTTAGCCCACAGGACTTTCACCTCTTTGTACTGGTGATGCTCACCTTTGTGGTGTTCATCATCCTATTTACGGTAGTCTATGGGCGGCTGTTTTGCGGCTGGGTATGTCCGCAGACGGTTTTCATGGAAATGATTTTCCGCCGCATCGAGTACTGGATTGAAGGTGACGCTGGCGAACAGCGTCGGTTGGACCAAGCTCCTTGGACGGCGGACAAAATCCGAAAGAAGGCACTTAAGCACGGCATCTTTTTCGCCATTGCAGTCGTAGTATCCAATTACTTCCTGGCCTACATCATAGGCATGGATCAGGTACTGCGTATCATTAGCGAGCCTATCTCGCAGCACTGGGTTGGTTTCCTAAGCATGATGGCCTTTTCCGGTGCCTTCTATTTCGTTTTTGCGCGTCTGCGCGAGCAAGTATGCACTACAATTTGCCCTTATGGGCGCTTGCAAGGTGTTCTGCTCGTCAAAGACTCCATCGTGGTGGCTTATGACTTTGTGCGAGGCGAGCCGCGTTCGAAGTTGCGTAAAAGCAAAAGCGGCGTTGCGGCAGAAAATCCCGTTCAGCAAATACAGGCAGCCGTTAATGGTGGAGCACCACCAGAGCGTACGGCGGGCGATTGCATTGACTGCAAATTGTGCATAGCCGTGTGTCCTACAGGTATTGATATCCGAAACGGCACCCAGTTGGAATGCATCAACTGCACCGCCTGCATAGACGTCTGCGACCAGGTCATGGACAAAGTCGGCCGACCGCGGGGCCTCATCCGCTACGACTCTATGACGGGCATAGAAAGCGGCCACCGCCGCCTTTTCACACCGCGCGTTGTGGGCTACACAGCCGTGCTCATTGCACTGATTACGCTCGATGTTATCTTGCTCACCGGTCGCGGGTTGGTGGAGACCATCATCCTGCGCTCACCAGGACAGACCTACCAGGAAAAGGACGCCACGCACCTAACCAACCTATACACCTTTACCCTCATCAACAAGTCTAACCGATCTCTACCCGTAACTTTTCGTTTAGCATCGCCCGAAGGAAATATCCAAATGGTGGGGCAGCCTATCGGGGAACTCCCTAAAGGGCAGACTTACAAAGGTGTCTTCTTCTTAGAACTGGAAAAATCCAAGCTGGAAGGGCGTAAGACACCTGTGGTCATAGAGGTGTGGTCAGAAGGCCAGAAAATCGACCAAGTAAAAACAGCCTTCATGGGGCCGGGGCAGCGCTAAAAAGGGACGGTGCTCGAAGTTTTTTCTTTTAACCTGTCATTGCAAACGCTCATTACTATGAAGTTCCATTGGGGTACCGGTATTGCGCTCTTTTACAGCGCCTTTGTGTTGACCATACTCGTAGTGGTCTTTCGCTCGCGCGCACATGACCCCGTGTTGGTGAGTAAAGACTACTACGCCCTCGACCTGAACTATCAGGCGCATTTGGAGAAAAAACAAAATGCCGCAGCGCTAAAAACGCCTGTGGTGGCGCGCTACGACAGCGAGAAGAGCGCTTTTCTGTTGCTTTTCCCTGCGCCAGCAGGCAAGCCGTCGGGCAAAGTGAAATGCTTCCGCGCCAGTACCACGCGCGACGACCGCTGGTTTGATATCCAGACCAATGAGCAAGGCATCATGGAAATCCCGGCGGCGCAGCTGTCTCCTGGTCGTTGGCATCTGGAAGCCGACTGGACGGGTGAAGACGGCACGCCCTATTTCCACGAATGGGTCGTTGTGCGATGAATGCGCTGGTGTGGACGGGTTTTGCCTTAGGGCTAGCAGGGAGTGTGCACTGCGCAGGGATGTGCGGGCCACTCATGTTAGCCTTGCCAGTGACGCGCAGCAGTGGCCGTGCCATGATGTGGTGGCATACCATGGCTTATCAGGCAGGGCGCGTGGCAGCGTATACGGCACTGGGGCTGTTCTTTGGTCTACTGGGCAAGGGCATCAGTTTAGCGGGCTTCCAACAAGTGTTAGCCGTGGTGGGCGGAGCGGTGCTATTGTTAGGCGCCGTCTTTCCGCTGGTGCTCGAACGCGGAGTTGTTCGTTTGCCCTTTTTGGGCCACTTAACCTCGTGGGTGCAACAGCGCATAGGGATGCTCATGCAGCGTCATTCTTGGGCAGCTACCACAGCCATAGGTGCCTTGAATGGCCTGCTTCCTTGCGGCTTAGTATACGCAGCATTAGCAGGCGCTATTAGCACAGCCGAGGGCTGGCAAGGCGGCCTCTTCATGGCAGCCTTTGGCGTGGGCACTACCCCTCTCCTCTTTCTCCTCATGGGTGGCGGCACGGCTATGAGTTTCCGTTGGCGCCAGCGCCTGCGCCGCCTCCAACCTTTCGCCCTTGCTGCTGTAGGCGTGTGGCTCATCTGGCGCGGCCTACAATTAGACCTGTCCCTTTTCGACGCTGCGGTACCTAAAGCTCGATTGGAGTGCCATTAGTTTACTCTCTCCAAATGAAATAGTCACCTTCAAGCCTTGCTTAGCTTGTTAAAAAAGGCTGTGGTCGGAGCACTAAAAACAGACTCTGACCACAGTCGCTATATAAAGGCAGTTTTTTTAAAAAAAAACCAAACTACTGCTTCACCCAGGGTACCAACCAGGAGCGCCCGTAGGCATCTACCACGTGGGCGTAGTACAGCCCTGGCGCCCAGTGTGCTACAGAGAGTGCTTGCCCAAAGTCGGCTAGGCGCAGCATCTGCACCAGTTGCCCGCGTGCATCCAGTAGGAAGACGGCTGTAGGCTCTGTGCCCGTGACCTGAAAGTGTAAGAGCGCTGCCGTCGGGTTGGGCCATACCTGTACCCGTACGACAGCTGCCGGTTCTGTCGTAGAGACGATGTTGTCCACCGTAACAGGACCAAGAGCGCGCGAGCAGCCGTTGGCGTCTGTAACCGTAAGCTCATAGCGGCCTGCGTTCAGGTTCTCCAAGTTTCGGCTCGAGGAGAATGGCAGACCGTCTTTCGTCCAGGCGTAGGTAAGCGGCTCTGTTCCGCCCATAGCAGACACTTCGATGCGGCCTCTGCCAGCATTCCCAATGTCGTTGACCACCGTATCTAAGCGCAGGGTGATGGGTGGGCCAACCGTCACTGCGAAGGAACAAGTAGCCGTATTGCCCGAGGCGTCCTGGATTTCAAATATTTGCACCGTCTGACCCACCGGAAAGACGCTTCCACTGGGCAACCCTTGAGTCAGCTGGGGTTGCGCATTACCCAAAACGCAATTGTCGGCGGCCACTGGCAGCGCATAAGAGACTGGCGCGTCGGCGCAGCCAACCAACGACGGCGGGCAAGTAAGCGTTGGCGGTGTCGTATCGTTGGAAGTTACGCTTACGGTGCGCAGCAGGCTGCACCCATTGGCATCAGTGATGGTCAGCGTATAGGTGCCCACGCCCACCATTGTTGGGTCGCCTCCGGGCCAGGAGAAGGTGTAAGGAGGGGTACCACCGGAAATGATCGTTATTGCAATGCTTCCGTCTTTGCTTTCCGGGCAAGAGGTGGGCGTAACGCTCACTTCGACTTGGAGAGGAGGCGGTTGTGAAACTACGGCTGTGCCTAATGCTTGACATCCTGCCGCATCACTCACCGTTACGGTATAAACGCCTGCCGGCAAGTTGGCAATAGTGGCGGTAGTGCTGCCGTTGGACCACTGATAAGTGAAGGGTGGGGTGCCATTGCTCGGCACTGCCGTAGCTGTGCCCGTAAAGTCGCCTGGGCAGAGGACGTTAGTGGAGGTTGTGCTTAAAGCGAGGTTGCAGTTGAAAGCATTGACCACCACAGTCTGCGTTGCCGTGCAACCGTTGGCATCTTGTACGGTGACAGTATAAGTGTTAGGAGCCAGACCGGTAATGGTAGCGGAAGTGCTGCCGGTGTTCCAAAGGTAAGTGTATGGCGGAGTACCCCCGACTGGCGCCGCGGTAGCCGTGCCGTCGTTGCGGTTTAGCCCTGTTTCTCCGGAGGCGCTGGCGTTAGGCTGTAGGGCAGTGGGGCTATTAATTTGCACCGACAGCTGCAACGGGCAGCCGGCGGCATCTACAATAGTAATCGTGTAGGTGCCGGGTGCCAAACCGGTGATGATTGCCGAGGAATCCCCCGTGCTCCAAAGATAGGTATAGGGTTCCGTGCCGCCCGTAGGGGTTGCTGTCGCGGTGCCGTTATTAGCTCCGAAACACGTTACCGAAGTTGCAGTTATACCAGCATTTAGGGTGCAGTTGAAACTGTTTACGGTAACGGTCTGCTCTGCCGCACAACCGTTGGCATCCTGAACCGTTACGGTATAAGAGCCCGGCGCCAAGCCGACGATGGTGGCCGTAGTGTCGCCGGTGCTCCACGTGTAAGTGTAGGGAGAAGTTCCACCGATGGGGTCAGCCGTGGCCGTACCGTCGTTAGCTTCGAAAGCGGTCTCACCTGTAGCGGAGGCGTTGGCTTGTAATACGTCGGGTTGGGTAATTGTCGCTGAGGCCGTTGCTGTGCAGCCTTCAGTATCTTGCACTGTCACGAAGTAGGTCCCTGCGGACAGGTTCTGCACGGTGGCTGTGGTGTCGCTCGTAGACCACAAGTAGGCAAATGCGCCAACCCCGCCACTACCTGTCGCCGTAGCGCTGCCATTTTGTTGTCCAAAGCAGGCCACGGGCGTTATGTTGGCAATGGTTGCTTCTACGGGCGGAGAGAGGACAACCACCACGCTGTCCATGTCCGTGCACCCATTTACCGTATTGGTGATGAGCAAGAAATAGATACCTGCTGAGTCCACCAAGGGTGTGAGGGTGGAGTCGCCGCTGACGATGTGACCGTTAGGTGTCGTCCACAAGTAGCTGAAGTTCTGCCCTTGCGATGAGGCCGAAGCATCGAGTTGGATGGTGTCGTTCTGACAGTTGAGGTTTAGCGGCGGTGCAATGCTAACGATAGGCGCTGCGGTATCCAGCGCCACGGTGGCTGAAGCACTGGCGGTGCAGCCATTGAACGCGTTGGTAACCACCACGGAATAGGCACCCGGAGTTGTTACTTGAGGGTTTTGCTGCCCAGAAGTGAAGCCGTTTGGCCCCACCCAAGCGAAGAAGGCCGAATCGGCGTTGGTTGTCAGCGTTAGTTGGGCCAGCGTATCGGAGCAAGTTAGCGCCTCTGCCGTAGCGGTAGCTGTAGGCGCTATCGTATCCTGCACCACCACTGTTGAGACGGCTCTGGTGCAACCGTTGGGCACATGAGTTACGGTAACAGTGTAAGTGCCAGCCACAGAGACGCTTGGACTCGACTGGTTAGAAGTGAAACCGTTCGGTCCCGTCCAGGCAAAGGAGGGCGGGTTGGCATTGGTGGTGGTTAGCAGCACGACGGTAGTGTCTGCGCAAGTAAGCGTATCGGGCAGTACGACCACTTGTGGCTGCACCGTGTCTATGACTACTACCGTGCTTGCCGTGTTCGTGCAGCCGTTAGACGTGTTGGTGACGGTAACGGAATACGTACCGGCCGTGCTAGTCTGAAAGCTCTGCTGGTTGCTGGTGAAGCCTCCCGGTCCTGTCCAGGTAAAGTTGGCTTGGTTAGCGTTGGTGCTCACCTGAACGGTGACGGAGGTATCTACGCATGTAATAACTCCAGCCGATGCTGAAGCGGTAGGCGGTTGCTGATTGCTCGTTGCTGTAGTAGAGGCCGTAGAGGTACACCCGTTGACGGTATTAGTCACCATCAGGGTGTACGTACCTGCCGCATTGATGACAGGATTAAGGGTGTTTGCTCCCGACACGATGTTGCCACCGTTGGAGGCCGTCCACTGATAAGAGAAAATTGGACCAGCGGACGAACCTGCACCGTTGAGCGTAGCTAAAGGCTGCGCGCAAGTGAGTACCGCTGCCGGCCCAGCATTAGCGACAGGCGGGGTAGTGTTAGCAGTCACTGTTACTTGGGCCGATTTAGTGCAACCATTCGCATCGGTAACCGTAACGACATATGCTCCGGGATTGGAGACCGATATGGGGTTTTCGGTTAGCCCGTTCGACCATGCATAACTATAAGGCGGGGTGCCGCCTGCAGCAGAAGCGGTCAGGGTAGCTGTAGGCGTTAGGCAAGTAATAGTATTGCTCGAAGACGCGCTGACGTTCAACACCGGAGGTTGAGTAATGGCCACCGAGGCCGTGGCCGTGCCGCTGCCGGCGGAACCAGTTACGGTGACTGTGTAAGTGCCTGCCGACAAGTTGATGGCTGTTGCTCCACTCTGGCCATTGCTCCATAAATAAGTGTAAGGTGGTGTGCCGCCCGAGGGCTCAGCGGTGGCGCTGCCGTTGCTGCCTCCAAAACAGGAGACATGATTGACATTGGTGATAGAGACCGTTAGCGGAGGCGCACCAGCAAAGGAATACGTCTCTAAAGCAGGGATAGCCAGGTCGCCACTCGTATTGCCATTGCCATTGCAGAAATTGCCGATGAAATAAAATTTGATGGTGTTGCCTGCCGCCGATACAGGCGATTTCCAGTTGAACACCCAGCTGACTGAGTTACCTGAGAACAGCTTTGAGCCACGGTGTTCGATGTACTCGCGACCACTGAAGAACTCCGTGCCGCTCTGGCTATTGATAGCTATTAAGTCGCCGGCGTTAGTGTTATTGCCATCCACTACGACCAACTGGTAGCCCCCTCGATTGGGGCTTCCACTCGTAGCCGTCAGAGTGATTTCCATCGGATAGGTGGTGTTTGGCTCAATGGTGGAGGGCAAGCCGCTAAGGCTGACCGTACCCGAGTAACCTCCACCTCCGTGGCAGTTGTTGCAAGTGCCACTGTCAAAGGGAGCTCCTGTAACCCCTGTGGGCGGGTTGCCCGAATTGGCCAGCCAAGTCAGCACACCCAGGAGCAAGCCACTTGCCTGAAATAAACGGGAGCGGTAAAAATTCCTCATAAAACAGACCTTTTTTAATGATAAAATAAAGCAAGAGACCCCCCTTGGGCAAAAGATGCGAGGGTCACTCCCATAGATACGCCTGAAGACAGGAATGTAGATTTACCCCATAGCCACAAGGGCCTCTTTGTTTTATTGTCGGATGAAGCGTTGCGTCACCCAGCCGCTGTTGCGTTGACGAGCACGGAGCAGGTATACACCTGGAGCCAAGTCACTCACCCGAAGTGCTTCGCCTGCAGCCAACGTGGTAGTGCGCACCAGCCGGCCAGCGCCGTCGCTCAGCTGCACCTCCACCACGTCGGCAGCATCATTGAGGCCAGAGAGAAAGACCTGGTCAGTGGCTGGATTAGGGAAAATGTGCAGCATAGGTAGTGCTTGGCTGTTTTCGGTAGAAGTAGAAGTATCGCGCTGGAAGCGAAGTACGCGAACGGCAGAAAAAGCAATATCGCCACTAGAGCCACCATTCCCGTTGCAAAAGTTGCCAATGCTGTAGAAGCGGATAGTATCGCGCGCCGCTGCCGCCGGAGATGTCCAGTTAAACGTCCAGGTCGCCGGCCCGCCGCTGGAGAACAGCTTTGGCCCGCGGTGCTCTAAGTATTCGCGGCCCTGAAAAAACTCGGTGCCGCTTTGGGCATTGACAGCAGCCAGGTCGCCAGCGTTCTGGTTATTGCCATCTACGACCACCAGCTGAAAGCCACCTCGGCTGGGGTTACCACTCTGTGGCGTCAGGACAATTTCTAAAGGATAAACCGTGTTGGGCGCAATAACCGAAGGTAGGCCATTGATGGAAACTGACCCTGAGAAGTTACCTCCTTCATGGCAGCTGTTACAAGAACCCGTATCGAAAGGTGCACCTGTGCGGCCTGTAGGAGGGTTGCTGGCATTGGCCAGCCACACCAGTATAGCCAGAATGGAAATTCCCGCCTTTAGCAGGTTCAGGGAGTAGAAACGTTGTATCATGTGCTTAAGCAGGTGAATAGTGAAGACGAAAGTGTCAGTCTTTTAAAATGCTAACCCAAACAAGCAAGGAACCTTTGGGTTGAAAGGTATTCACCTCCTGAAGGCCATTTAACACTAAATCGTCTTGTCAGAGACTGCGGAAGCGTTGGTCTTTTGCGTTTTGCTTGTTTGCCAGAAGTGTGCAGCGCCTTCCAAGGCTTCGTAAAATTCCGCTCCGTACTTGCGTACCAATGCCTCCCGAACAAACTGATAAAGTGGGATGCGTTCTGCCTGACCACGCTGGCACGCCGCCGAACAGATTTCCCATTCGTGGTAATTGAGCGCTTCGAAGCCCGTCTCAGGGTTTCTATGAATCCGCACCGGATAGAGGTGGCAAGAGATGGGCTTTTGAAAATTGGTAGCCCCGGCTCGGTAGGCGCGTTCGATGCCACACTGAGCCAGGCCGTCAGCTCCGAGCACCATGTATGCACATGGTCCCCCGTCTATGAGAGGAGTGCTGTAATCGCCCGCTTCTGAGTCTTGTACGTAATAACCCTGCTGCTCGATGGTGGCCAACCCTGCGGGGGAAAGAAAGGGTTTTATTTGTTCATAAATGGCATTCAATACGGCTAGCTCGGCCTCTTCCAACGGAGCGCCCATATCACCCTCCCAGCAGCAGGCACCCTTGCAGGCTGAGAGCTGGCAAGCAAAGTATTCTTCCACCAGCGCATCACTGACGATTTTGTCCTGTATTACAATCATGTCAGGTCTATGTGTTAAGCGCCCCGCACACCGAGAGCACTTGTCCGGAGACGTACGCGCCCATGTCCGACGCCAAGAATACGCAGGCATTGGCCACATCTTCGCCCGTACCTAGGCGCTTCATCGGGATGGCGCTCAAATAGCCCTCGCGAGTCTTATCGTCCAGCGCTGCCGTCATTTCCGTCTCGATGAAACCCGGCGCAATGGCATTGCAGCGGATGCCGCGCGAGCCGTACTCCTTGGCAATAGATTTAGAAAAACCGATAATACCCGCCTTGGAAGCGGCATAGTTGGCCTGACCAGCCTGCCCAAACACGCCTACGACAGAACTCATGTTGATGATGCTGCCGCCGCTGCGGAGCATGGGTTTCAGGCAGTGCTTAGTCAGGTTAAACACAGATTTGAGGTTAGTCTGCATGACTTCGTCCCACTGCTGCTCGGTCATGCGTAGGAGCAATGTGTCGCGTGTGATGCCGGCGTTGTTCACCAGAATATCTATCCGGCCGAAATCGCGCAGCACGTCGTTGACCAACGACTCGGCCTGGGTGTAATCGCCGGCGTCGCTCTGGTAGGCGCGCACTTGGTCGCCCCATTCGGCGGCCAACTGCTGAGCGCGTTCGGCGGAGCCTGCCGATACATAGGTGAACGCTACGCGAGCGCCTTCCTGCGCAAATTTGCGCACGATGGCCTCGCCAATTCCTCGGGAGCCGCCCGTTATGAGGGCTACTTTTCCTTCAAGTAAAGCCATTTTTTTAAAAAAGAAGAGTTAGAACAAGGGGAAAGAGGCAATACCCTGCATCCAGGGCAGGCAAAAATAGGGCATACTGAAGGAATCAGCCCTTCAACAGACCTTCGTCGGCGAAGCTGTAGTAGCCACGCTCGGAAACGATGAGGTGGTCGAGCAAGGGTAATTGGAGCACTTTACCTGCGGCTTCCAGGCGTTGCGTCATTTCTATATCGGCTCGGCTGGGTGTGAGGCTCCCGCTCGGGTGATTGTGTACGGCGATGATGGAAGAGGCGCGCGCATCGAGGGCCGTTTTAAAGATCATTTTGGGGTCTACGATAGTGGCGTGAGTGCCGCCACTGCTCACGCGCTCGCGGGCGATGACCTCGTTGCTGCGGTTAAGCATCAAAATCCAGAACTCTTCGTGGTGCCGGTCGGTCAGCATAGCCGCCACTACGTTGAACGCATCGCGGCTGCACGTGATGCGAGGCCGTTCGCGCAGGTCGGCTATCTGCCGGCGTCGGCCTAGCTCCAGGGCTGCGGCGATGGTGATGGCTTTAGCCTGGCCTACGCCTTTGATGCGCTTAAGGTCGGCCACGCTCAGGCGCCCCAACGCATGCAGGTTGTGCTCCACCGAGGCTAAAATATCCTGAGCCACGGCCACGGCGCTGCGTCCTAATGTGCCGGAGCCGATTAAAATGGCCAACAACTCGGCATCAGAAAGGGCGTCGCTCCCCTTGAGTAGCATCTTCTCTCGGGGTCGATCTTCCTCAGCCCAGGTCGTGATGGCGCGATACATCGGGGGATTGCCTTTGGCCATGGCGCTACTTTTGATGTCAAAGATTATACTTTTGCGCATATTTTCCAATATGCTTACGCCTGTTACTGCTTCCCCTTCTCCGCTCGACATAGCGCAGCAGACCATTCGCCTCGAAGCCAAAGCGCTCCTGGAACTGGCCAACAGTTTGGAGAAATCTCCTGATTTCCAGGCTTGCGTGGATGCCATTGCCAACAGCCGCGGTCGCGTCGTGCTCACTGGCGTTGGCAAGAGCGCTATTGTAGCGCAAAAAATTGCCGCTACCCTCAATTCTACTGGCCAGCCCGCGCTTTTTTTGCATGCTGCCGACGCTATTCACGGCGACTTAGGCATGGTACAGCCTGGCGACATGGTGGTTTGCCTGTCCAAAAGCGGGGAGACGCCGGAGGTAAAAGTGCTCATTTCACTACTCAAAAGCTTTGGCAACCGCCTCATCGCTATCACGGCCAACCGCAACAGCACGTTGGCCCGACAGGCTGACTACGTGCTCTGGACGCCAGTAGAACAAGAAGCTGACCCGAATAACTTGGCCCCTACCGTTAGCACTACCTGCCAGATAGCCCTGGGCGACGCCTTAGCTATAGCCTTGCTTACCGTGCGCGGGTTCACCCAGGAAGACTTCGCCCGCTTCCACCCCGGCGGGTCCCTGGGCAAGCAGCTGTATCTGCGCGTGGGCGAACTGAGCGCCTTACACGAGCGCCCCGCAGTGCGCCTGGATACGCCGCTGCGCGAGGTGATTATTGAAATCTCTAGCCGACGCCTGGGTGTCACCGCTGTGCTCGACGGCGACGGCAAGGTAACTGGAATTATTACCGATGGCGACTTGCGCCGCATGCTCCAGAAAAACGCAGACATTAGCAGCGTCACCGCCCGCCAAATTATGACTAGCCACCCTAAAACCATTCGACCCGACGCCCTGGCGGTGCATGCACTGGAAATTATGCGCCAACACTCCATCACCCAACTGTTGGTTACCGATGGCGACAACTATCTCGGCGTGGTTCACCTGCACGACCTGCTGCGCGAGGGCATTGTGTAAAAAAGGTCTCTCGGGGGCATCGCTCTCGTTTCATTCAATCCTCTAAAAATTAGCAGTCTATGCAAAAAAGCGTCCTGTGGGAGGTCGTTCGGTCGTTAGACAAGAAAGAGGTGCGCGAGCTGAACAAGTGGCTGCATTCGCCGGCCCACAACCAGCGCGAAGATGTAATACAACTCTTTGAGTATCTGCATAAACACCACGCCACCGACGGAGGGAATGCTTTAGATAAAAAACGCGTCTGGAAGGCCATTTTCCCCGACGAAGCTTACGACGACGACCGTCTTCGACAAGCTATGTTTTTTCTATTAAAAGCCATTGAAGACTATCTGGTTTTTAAAAACCTCACGGAAGACCGCGCTACCTATCTGACTGCGTTGGCCAAGATGTATCGCTCGCGCAAGTTGGACAAAGCCTATCGCCAAGTGCATCGCCAGGGCCTCGAATGGCTGCAAAAGCAACCCCTGCGCAACGGCTACTATTTGCTGCACCGGTATTTTTTGGAACTGGAAGAATACAACTATCGCTTACCTATCTCCCAAAATGCACCGGTCAACTTGCAAGAGTCGGCCGATGCGTTGGAAAAGTGGTTTTTGGCCGAAAAGCTGCGGATTGCCATGGCCATGATTGCGCACCGCAACGTTTTTCAGAAGATCGTCTATGACCCAGGTCTATTGCCGGAGTCGCTGGACTATGTGCTGAGCAAAGACTTGCTCAAGGAACCCGCTATCGCGGCTTTCTATTATGCCTATATGGCCATTACCCAACCCAACGATGAACGATACTTTGATCAGTTAGAAAACCTGATACACAATCAAATAGAAATCTTCGACCATTCCGAGGCACGTGTGCTCTATATTGCTGCCATCAACTATTGTGTGGCCAAAATCAACCAAGGCAATTCAGACTATGCGGAGCGCGCTTACCACCTCTATCGCTCCGGTTTGGAAACAGGCACCTTGCTGGAAAACGGCTTAGTCTCGCGCTATACCTTCGGTAATGCCGTCGGTGCGGCCTTGCGCACGGGTAAGTACGATTGGGCAGAGCAATTCATCGCCCAGTTTCAACACCATCTGGAAGAGCGCGAGCGCAAAAGCATTGTCAACTTCAACCTCTCTCGTATTTACTATGAAAAGGGCGACTACGACAATGCCCAGCGCCTTCTTACGCGCTTCGAATACGACGATATGCTGCTCAACATCATCGCTAAGACGATGCTCCTCAAAATCTACTACGAGCAAGGCGAGTTTGAAGCCTTTGAGTCGCTATGGGAAAGTATGCGCATCTACCTGCAGCGAAAAGAAGCGTTGGACCCTACGCGCAAGCTGGCCTACAAAAACATGCTCCGCATGATGCGCCGACTGCTCCGCTGGAACCCTTACTCCAAACCGCAAACGGAGCGCTTGCGCCAACAAATCGAGAGCACACCGTCGCTCATGGAAAAAGAATGGCTGCTTAAGCAAATAGAGAAGCGCTGAGAGGAGCGCCTTACCCTAACTGTAGGCGCTGTAGGAACTCTTCTTCCGTCCAGATAGCCACGGTGCCCAGTTCCTGTGCTTTGCGCAGTTTACTGCCAGCTTTTTCTCCCACTACGAGAATATCCAGGTTCTTGCTTACGCCGCTGGCAATAGTTGCGCCAGCCGCAGCAGCACGCGTTTCGGCCTGCTCACGTGTCATGGAAGTGAGGGTGCCGGTGAAAAGGATGGTCTTGCCCACGAGTGGCCCCTCGGTCGCGCTAGCCGGTCGGCGGTCTTCGGGTGTCTGCTCCAGATTGACGCCCAGGTTCTCCATGGTCTGCAGCATTTCAATATTGTGCGGATTGCGGAAGAAAGTGTACACATTCTTCGCCAGCACAGGCCCGATGTCTTTGATCTGTTGGTAGCGCTCCATGTCCCAATCTTTCAAATCCAACACATGCTCTACCTGCGAAGCCAACAGTTTGGAGGATTTTTGGCCCAAATGGTGAATGCTCAAGCTGTGCAACAAGCGGTGAATGGGGTTTTGCTTTGCCTTTTCGATGGCTCTGCGAAGGTTGGCGGCAGACTTTTCGCCAAAGCCCTCCAACTGGGCGATTTTATCGTAGTCCAGCCGATAAATGTCGGTGATGGAGCGCAGCCACCCCAGCTGATAGAAACGCGTGATGGTACTCTCGCCCAGCCCTTCGATATCCATGGCATTTTTTGAGGCGTGAAAAATCATGCGCTGAAGTACCTGTGCCTCGCAGTCGGCATTGGGGCAGCGCCAAATAGCCTCCTCTTCAGGTTTGTAAAGAGGGCTTGAACACACGGGGCAATGGGTAGGGTACTCGATACGGCGCTCGGAGCCATTGCGCAAGTGGTCGAGTGTCTTGACGATGTACGGGATGACGTCGCCGGCACGCTCCACCAGCACATAGTCGCCGATGCGGATATCCTTGCTGCGGATGAAATCCTCGTTGTGTAGGCTGACATTTTGGATGGTTACGCCGGCCAGCGCTACCGGCTCTAATTTGGCTACGGGTGTAATGGCGCCGGTTTTGCCGACCTGAAACTCTACGTCGCGCAGGCGCGTGGTGGCTTGCCGGGCCTTGAACTTGAAAGCGACGGCCCAACGCGGGTGGTGCGTGGTAGCGCCGCATTTTTCTTGCAAATCCAGAGCGTTGACTTTGACTACCATGCCGTCAATTTCATACGGGTAGACGTCTCGCTGGTTTTGCCAGGCTTCGCAGAAAGCAATAACCTCGTGAATGCCCTTACAAAGGTGGCGCTCAGGCAGAGCCGTCATGTCGGCAGCCGCCGCGGGGACTTTAAAGCCCAGTTTTTCCAATAAGTCTAACGCGGCAGTGTGGGTAGGTACCTTGTCCAGAATACTGCGCCCAGCAGCGTCAGCGGCGTAGGCAAGGTGATATACAAACGCTTCGAGGCCGCGAGCAGCAGCTTCTTTGGGGTCCTTCATGCGCAAGCCGCCTGTGGCCGCGTTGCGCGGGTTGGCGAACAGCGGCTCCCCAGCGGCCTGACGGGCGGCATTTACTTTATCAAACACATCTTTTCGAAGGATGGCCTCGCCGCGCAATTCCACTTTGAAGAAACCGTATTGGGAAAAAGGGGCCTGTAAGGGCACCGAGCGGAGGGTACGAATGTTGGCCGTGATTTCATCACCCACTAAGCCATTGCCGCGCGTGGCAGCACGCACCAAACGGTCGTCTTCATACACCAATGCAATGGTGCCGCCGTCAAACTTGGGCTCTACGGCATACTCGATGAGCATCTCGGGCGGCAGCGCCGCTAACTTTTTGACGGTCGTATCGAAGTCTATTAAGTCGCTCGCATCGTAGGAGTTATCCAAAGAGAGCATGGGCGTTAAGTGTGCCACTTGGTTGATCTCCTCGATGATATCCGACGACACGCGCTGGGTAGGCGAGTCTGGCGTTATCAATTCCGGATGCTCGCGCTCTAAGGTTTCTAGTTGCTTATACAGCTGGTCGTACTCAAAATCGCTGATAACGGGGTCGTTGAGCACGTAATAGCGCCATTCGTGGTAACGGATGACGCTGCGCAGGTTTTCGATGCGTTCGGCAGCCGTTTCGTCAGAAGGCTGCCCTTGCGGTGTGTACAGCAGGTTTTTGGATAGCTCGTAGAGAGCTCGCTGAGCCTCGGGCGTGTACATAAAAAAAGAGGAAGGTTGTTGGGGCGAAAGAACGGTAAAATTTAGCGCATTTTTTTCAGCGCTAGCTCGGCCACACGTCGGGCATGAGGTAAGTTGTCGTGCGGCTTATCGGTATAGTCCAGGGTGATTTTGATGAGGAGATGGTTTTTCTTGACCATTAAAGAGGTGGTGGAAGTGCTCCAAAGAGCATCGTCGCCCAAGCCAACGACATCTTCCTCGTAGATGTGCCGCTGCTTGTTGCGCAGCAAGTCAAACTGCTGCCGGGCAATGAGCACACGCCCGTAGTCAATCACCTGGATGACCAACGTGTTTTTAAACTCGCGATATTCTGAGCCGGGCTGTTCGTTAGCGCGCTCAATGTCGCGCCAATTGGGCTTCATCCAGTACCGCAAGCAAAAGGCTTGGCCGGGCAGGTTGCGTACATTGAAGACGTCGCGTTTAGGCTCTATTTGAAAAAGAGCGATAACCTCTTCGTCTGTTACTAAAAGGCAGCCGTTTTCTTTCCACGGATTGGGTAGCGGTGCCACGTCGCCAGTGGTAGTGTCAATCGTCATAGCTACAGGAGGGGGCGCCGGCGCGTCGCTTCCACAGGAACCACCAGCGACGACGCACCACAGCGCGCCAGAGTATACGCAGACTATCCAAATCAATTTTGGGCGAAGCATGAAGCCGACCGATTACGCACAACCGCTTACAAAGGGCAGCAAAGATAGCGGCGCTTTCTACCCAAAACGGTTTTTAACCTTTCCTTCCACACAGGTAGCGCCAAGACGACGTAAGTCCTCGCTTCGATTGTGTGCCTATACTCTATTAGAGGTTTTTTACGCTAAGAGGTGCCGCGCGCTCTGTGCGCTCTGGCAAAAAATCAAAGTTGCAGGGCTTTGCAGAAAAATATGCACATTTGCCGCTAAGCAAAACCGTATTATCTAGTCTATCAACCAGCTGCTCTTCTTATGCACCCTACCTACAAACTCATGCTACTGGCTTGGCTCGGGGTTATTGCCTGGGTAGCCTTTGTTATTTTTTCTAACCGCAAAATCCACCCCAAAGTCCTGTTCGCCCTCTTCATGGTAGAGCTGTGGGAGCGCTTCAGCTACTACGGCATGCGCGCTATCTTAGTGCTTTACATGGTTGCCAAAGCTACTAACGAGGCTCAAAACCCTGGACTTGGGATGAGCGATGCCTCTGCTTATGGCATATATGCTGCCTATGGCGCGTTGGTGTACCTCACGCCTATTATTGGCGGCTACTTCGCCGACCGGATGATGGGCTATCGGCAGGCGATTATTTGGGGTGCCCTCCTCATGGCGGCAGGACAGTTTACGCTCTTTTTAGACAACATTGTCACCTTCTACATAGGCTTGGCGCTCTTAGTTGTGGGTAATGGCTTTTTCAAGCCCAACATCTCCTCTATGATTGGCAAGTTCTATGGAGCGGGTGACTCGCGGCGCGATGGCGCTTTTACCATTTTTTACATGGGCATCAACATTGGCGCCTTCCTTACGCCACTGACGTGCGGAGCTATCGGGGAAATTGAAGGCTGGCGCTACGGCTTTCTGACAGCGGGCTTAGGCATGGTGTTGGGCTGGCTCATTTTTCAGTGGACTCAGGCCAAGGGCTGGATTACCAGCGAGTTTGACGAGCAAGGTCAGCCTTTAGCGCAACCTCGGCCCATCGGTCTGCCACCCCAAGATGCTCCAAGCTTGGCAGGCATTAGCGGAAGGCTGATTCCTTACATAGCTACCGTCCTTTTGGTGTTTGCCTCCTGGCTGCTGGTGCGAAACGACAACATAGTAGATATTCTCTTGGCGGTTGTGGGCGCAGGCGTCATCGGCTACATGCTTTACTTGTCGGGTAAATACGACAACGTGCAGAAGCAGCGCATTTGGGTAATTCTGCTCTTGTTGCTATTTACCACCGTGTTCTGGACGTTCTTTGAACTGGCGGGCTCGGCGCTCAACCTTTTTACCGCCCGAAACGTGAATAAAACCATGCTGGGGACGGAGCTAACTACTACCTTCTTCCAGGCCGTCAACCCGCTGTTTATCATGATTTTCGCCCCCATCTTCTCATGGATGTGGATCCAGCTGGCGCGCGCCGATCGCGAACCTGCGGCGCCATACAAATTCAGCGCAGGTCTGCTTTTGCTGGGCCTGGGTTTCTTGGCTTTAGAAACAGGGAAGGGCGCCGCTGTGGTTGGCTTGGTGCCAGCCATCTTCCTGATTACACTCTATCTGCTGCATACCCTGGGTGAGCTGACGCTCTCACCGGTAGGGCTGTCGTTGGTGACCAAATTAGCCCCTGCTCAAATTGTGGGCTTTGTGATGGGTATCTGGTTCCTTTCCTCTTCCATCGCTCACCAAGGGGGCAAGCACATTGCCAAGTTAACGGCGGTGGACGAGATAAAAATCGTGGCCAGTTCGAGTTTTCAAGATTGCTTCCCCGACAAAACAGTACTGGCGGCTTTTGATAAAGGAGAAGCACTAATCGTAAAAGAAACGCAACAAAAAGGTAAAAAACAAGTAACAAAAGAAACTATTCTACCGCTGGAAAAAGCGATGGTGCGCGATGCCTTCGTGGAGAAGGCCAATGCCTTGGCAGGTGGAGATGGGCCTAAGTACTTTGTTGGAAAAATTAAAGTGGATAAAGACACTCTCTCTTTCCTGACCACTGACCCACAGTATGCTGTTCCCAATCCGGTCAGAGAGATGAAAAGCGAAGAGGCCAAAAAAATCGTGGATGACAGTTTGACGGGGCAGGCAGTTGTGTGCCTGCGCAATGACTCTCTGACGCTTAGCCTCAGTATTTTCCGCATCTTGGGCTTTGTAGCTATTGGTTGCGCTGTCTTGCTGTTGCTGTTAGGGCCAATGATTAGCCGCTGGATGCATGGCATCAAGTAGTGCGGCCCTGCCCTTGCCTGCCGCTTTTATGGGTAAGGCAGGGGCAGAGGTTTAACTTTCTGAGCAAGCTCAGTGATCTTCAGGGCGCCCCAAAATGCGGCCCTTCTCGTATTGCTGTTGGAGCAAGGTTTCCTCGCGGCGGTCTTCTTCCGTGAATTCAGGCGCGTCCATTTGCGACAGGTTGGGCTGTCCAGCGTCTATCCAGGCCGAGTACCAAGCGGAAGCCACAGCGCGGATGGCTGAGCGCATCTGGCGCTCCACCATACCATCCATGGCCTGTTGATAAGTGGCGGCGTATTCAGGGCAAGGCACAATGACTACAGCGCGTCCTCGTGTTTCTGGGCATTTCTGCTGGTCGGCAGGATAGTGCTGACGCAGGCGCCACTCGATGGAGAGCACGCTATCCACCAGTTTATGGCTGTTCAAGACGGTGTTCCAGTAGTAATGGGTAGCGTTACCGATGTGTTGCGGCTTGCCTACAAAATAGTCGTATTGCTCGTCAGCGAAGAGTTCAGGGATGCGGCTTTCCCAAAACGCATGGATACCTACTTGGCCGGTCTTCTGGCCATTATAGTTGCTGGTCGTGTGCAAGGGCACGTGTGCGTCGCCAATGTAATGACCAATGTCGGTGCATAGGCGCAGGATGCGCTTGGCGTCGCGCCGTCGAAAGGCTTCTGTCAGGTCGCGCTGCATCTTTTGCAAGTGCCAGGGCAAAATGCCATGAGCTGACAATGACTCCTCAAAAAATGCCGCTTGTAAAGCCGGTGCTATTAGGTTGTGTTGGTCCAAAAACATGGAAAGCGCGTCGGCTTCAAGCCGCCGGTCAGGGTTTGTAAAAGCAGGCACTACGTGTTGCATAAAGTACGTGCGCCATGCCTTGAGGGTATCCGATGCGGATGCGCGCCTGCCGCTGTAAACTAAGAGGGTGTCGCCGTTGGATGTTATGCCAAACACTTCGGTGTATTGCAACAGCGCCTCGGTGAAGGTGCGCGGTAGTGCTTCAAAGGGCGGTGAGCCGTATTCGTCCAAGTCGATATAATGGCGCGGTCCTTCGGCGGGTATCGCGTATCGCCGCATGTCAGCGTCTGTAGCATGGTCGGCTATCCAGTCTACATGCCGTTTGAAAAAGACAAGCATTTCTGGCGGTAGTGTCATTACGGCCAGCCTATTGATACGGCGGTGGGCGAAGAACCCCCACGGCGCTGCTGCCGAACATCCCGCCCAGCAGCAACCCTCAAGTGGCACAGGTGGCTGCGGCGCTCTCCACCCTGAAAAGCCGAGCACACTGCCGAAGGCGAGAAGCATCAGATAAAACGGGCGCATCATTTTCCTTTTTGGCAAAGTTGGCGCTTTTCTGTAAGGGCGTCAAGCTAGCGAAGGCCAAGCCGTTAGACTTGGTCCAAAAAAAGCCTGCCCTGCATTACGCAGAGCAGGCACATCAAAACAAAACGAAAAACCAACTTTATCTCTAACTGAGCGCAACGGCCCGTTGTTTCACTCTCCTGCTGTTCGGAGTTCTACTTGTAACGTTTTTTCCTTGCCTTCTCGTACAACAGTAAGCGCAATCGTATCGCCCGCCCGCGATCGGGCCACGACTTCTTGCAATTCAGGTACAGTAGCAACGTTTCGGCCGTTGATTTTGGTAATGATGTCGTTTGGGCGAACTCCGGAGCGAGCAGCCGAGCCTCTTGGGTCTGCAGCTTTTACCCACACTCCTGGGGTGAACGGAATGCCCAGTTGATTGGCCAGATGCCCGTCGAGGGTTGCTATTTCCACACCTAAATAAACGCGGCGATACTTGCCATATTTAATGAGGTCGTCGGCAATGCGCCGAGCCAAATTAACAGGAATGGCAAACGAATAACCAGCAAAAGCCCCTGTTGGAGAGGCAATAGCTGTGTTGATACCAATAAGGCGGCCTTGCACATCCACCAAAGCACCCCCTGAGTTGCCTGGGTTCACGGCGGCGTCCGTCTGAATGAACGACTCAATTGGGGCTCCACGGCGAATAATATTGATGTCGCGACTCTTAGCACTGACAATGCCTGCCGTTACGGTGGAGGTCAAATCGAAAGGATTGCCCACGGCCAACACCCATTCTCCAACGCGGACCGCATCGGAGTTGCCCATCTCAATGGCAGGCAGTTGGGTAGCATCTATCTTCAACACAGCCATGTCTGTGCTTGCGTCGGCACCTACCAAACGGGCTTTAAACTCGCGCCCATCGTGTAGCGTAACGGTATACTCATCGGCAAACTCGATGACGTGATTGTTCGTCAGAATGTAGCCGTCGGCAGTGTAGATAACGCCCGACCCCGTCCCTGTACGCGGCCGCACATCTTCCTGGAAAAAGAACCTGTCACCGAAAAAGAACTGGAAAGGATCGGTACGGCGGTAACGCTGGATAGCAGCCTCTCGGCTTTCAGCAGCCTTGATATGTACAACAGCAGGCATAGAGCGCTCTGCAGCGCGAGTAAAGTCGAACGGCATTCCGCCTTCCGCATACTCGTAGCGCACCTGCCTCGCCCAATTGACCGGCTGTGCCTCAACATTGGGCTTTTCTGTGTTCTTTTCTGCCCATGTCATAGCGCCGAACGTAACTAATCCTCCTGCGGCGCCGGCTAACAGTGTGGACCAAAATTTATTCATTGGATGTTGGTTTGTGATTGGTTTCACCTTTTACCTTTGTTTTCATCGTCTAAAAACGATTTAACCAAAGGATTGGATGGTGCACTTTAGCCCTTTAACGTCTTGTTAACCTTGTGAAGAGTAGTCCTCTGAAGCCCTCTTTATCTGTCTGTATCCTCTAAGAAGAATGACCGCCCAGACCGACCTTTTCTACACCCAGTTGCTTGAACGAAAACCCACTTCGCTAAACGAGCCTTCAACAGCGCAGTTGCATGCTTTGTTGCGGCCAGAGACTGAGTTAGAGCGACATTTGCTGACGGTCTCCGCTTTTCGACGGGGGTTAGCCTGGGGCGAGCCGCGTTTTGGGCATCCGGAGGGCAGAGTTTTTCTGCATGTGCGAGAGGTGTTAGAAAACATCGAGTGCATCGAGGGAATATCCAAGAGCATGCGCCAGCAGCTACGCCTAATAGCTTTTGTACACGATACGTTCAAGTACGCCGAAGTGCGCACTCGTCCGCGCAACTGGGAACTTCATCATTCGGTGCTGGCCCGGCGATTTCTGGAACAATATACTAACGACCTGGCGGTGTTGGACGTCGTAGAAACCCACGACGACGCCTATTATGCCTGGCTAGCGCAGAAAAGCGAGGCTTTCCGCAGGGAAAACCCGCACAAAACCTTAGAGCACCTGCAGCCGAGGGTAGCACATTGCTCTCAGCTCTATTATTTGTTTTTTAAATGCGACACTCAGACGGGCGATAAACTGCAGGCGCCAGTGCGGTGGTTTGAGCAAAACATGCCCGGCATATCACCCCTGCCCGTTCGGGAGGGTATCTGGTAGGGTTACTTTTGCTTGAGCGAAATCAGATTGGCAAACAGGCGATACGCTCCAGGAACTCCGGCAGGGAATTGTCGGAAAAACGCCAGGCCGGTGTATACCACATAACCCTTCCCACAGGGCGCTACCAGCAGGGCGCCTTCTGTGGGTGATTCTCCAGGGTCGTTGCAAGCTATCAGAGGAGTGAACTGGGCATCCCATTGGTCGGGGAAATACAAGCCGCGCTCTTGTACCCAGCCCTCAAAATCGCGAACCGAAAGCACGTTGGGTGTATTCATAGCGGGGTGTTTGGGCTGGAGAAGGCGTATCTCAGCAGTTTCATCAGTTACGCGCGTGCGGCTAAGGCGCAGGGGTATAGGAGCTACCTGCGGTACGACGAGGTCAAAGCTGTTGTTGTACTGCATCACCAAGGTGCCGCCGTTTCGGGCGTACTCAAAAAGCAGCGATTGGTGGCGCTGGAGTGCTTCGCGCGTGTTATAGGCGCGGATGCCCAGAACAATGGCATCGAATTTTCTTAGCACTTCCGGCTGCATGTCCTTGTCGTCGAGCACAGTGACTTGGCAGCCCATTCGCTGTAGTGCTTGAGGGCCCTCGTCGCCAGCGCCCATGTAGTACCCCACCTGTCGTGCGTTGACGTTCAAGTCCAGTCTCACGGCTCGGGCTTCGGCGGGCAGCAGGATATATTGCGGGGGAATGTGGTCATAGCGCACAGTGATAAGCCGGTCGGTGTAAGACTTGCCGTTCACCTCTACCGTCGCCTTGAGAGTGGCGGCTTCAGGCCCTTTCTGAGCATCTACAAAAAAAGTGTACGTCCAAGTCTGCCCTTTGCGCGCCAAGAAGGTCTCAGCAGGCTGGTTAACGGCCGCAGCGACCGGCCATTCTGAGGGCGCCAACAGGCGTACGCGGCAGGTGACGCTGTCGCGAAAAGATTGAACGCGCACCACAACGGGCACTTTGGCGGGTGCATTCTTTCGCACCAGGTAGCAAGGTTCCGTGAATTCGACAAAAGCGGGAGGCAAAATGTCGAATGGTTGCCACACTTCGCCCATGGCTGGCTCTTCGATCTTACAAGCTACAGGTGTCTCGTATTCAATGGTCACACCGCCAATCGAAAAACGCCATTGCACGGAAAATGTGCGCGGAGTTTCAGGGAGCGTGCGCCAGCGCGGCTGGCTTACGGAGTACATGCCATTGGTGTAGGGTTCGCGGAGCCAGAACGGCGCAGTAAAGGGCATGG